>TARA_B110000881_G_scaffold118935_1_pt1 | contig 23391 bp, 20 predicted proteins | sample TARA_B110000881 | Tara Oceans TARA_B110000881 (sample SAMEA4398150) | marine metagenome | biome: Polar Biome; feature: [MES] marine water layer (ENVO:01000295) within the mesopelagic zone...; material: water (ENVO:00002006), including particulate matter (ENVO:01000060) such...
GCTATGGTTTTTTTCTTAATTATTTTCTTTTTAAATCAGATAAGTGTTCGAAGAGGTTTAAAGGTGTTTTACAGCACGGTAAGTAAGTTAGAAAACTTTAATATTAGTAAGCCTGAATTAATGTATTTTGAAAATGCTGAAATTGATGAATTAAAGAAATTAACAGAGGTTTTGAAAAAAATGTCTATAAAGATAAGTGGTGATTTTAACGATCAAAAAGAGTACACAGAAAATGTGTCTCATGAGATACAAACTCCATTAGCAATTATTAGCTCTAAAGCAGATGAATTATTACAATCAGAGAATTTAAAGAAAGAAGAAATGGAGCAGTTAGAAATAATAATGAATACTACTAGTCGTTTAGCGAAAATTAATCAGGCATTAATACTGTTAACTAAAATTGATAATAGCTTCTACACAGATCAATCTGTTATTTCAATAGATAAAATAATACATGAAAAGTTAGATTTTTTTAGTGATTTAATATTAGAAAGGAAAATAATTTTAAAAATTAATATTTGCAATGAATTAGATTATAAAATGAATAGATATCTGGCTGATACATTGTTTTTAAATATTATTAAAAACGCAATTATGCATAATAATCATAAAGGTTCTATTGATATTATCTTAGAAGGAAATCTTCTACAAATAATAAACACTGGACAGAAATTATTAAATAAGGAAAATATATTTAAAAGATTTGTAAGAAGTAATAACAAAGACAGTTTGGGTATTGGCCTGTCAATAGTGAAAAAAATCTGTAATTTTTATTATATAGATATTGATTACAGCTTTGATGAAAAGCATAGATTTAACCTAAATTTTAGAGATGAAAAAAAATTACTTTGAATTTTTAAACAAACAAGAAAAAGAAATAATCGTTAATAAAGGGACAGAAGCTCCTTTCTCTGGCGAGTACAATAATCATTTTGATGCAGGTATTTTTGTGTGTCGTGCTTGTTCAAATATACTATACGAGTCAGCCTCTAAATTTAATTCAGGATGTGGATGGCCATCTTTTGATGATGAAATTCCAGGAGCGATTAATCGATATGAAGATAAATCTCTATCTACTGATAGAGTAGAAATTTGTTGTTCAAGATGTGATGGACATTTGGGGCATGTTTTTACTGGGGAGAATGTAACAAAGAAAAATACTAGACATTGCGTTAATTCATTAAGTATAAAATTTTTAGCTCATAATAATTTAGAGACAGCAACATTTGGCGCTGGCTGTTTTTGGGCAGTTCAAAATGTTTTCTCTGATATTATAGGAGTATATGATACTCAAGTTGGTTATATGGGCGGAACAATAGATAACCCAACATATGAAGAAGTTTGTTTAGGACAAAGTAAGCATGCTGAGGTCGTACAGATATTATATGATTCTAGAGAATTAGATTATAAAAAACTATTAAATATATTCTGGAATAATCATAACCCAACAACATTAGATTGTCAAGGTAGTGATATTGGCACCCAGTATCGATCCGTTATTTTTCATCACTCTTCAGATCAAAAAAAAATTGCAGAAAATTCAAGGAAGCAGTTTCAACAAAATTTCCAGGAGCCTATTGTTACCAAAATTATAAGTCATCAAGCATTCTATAGGGCTGAAGAGTATCACCAAGATTATATGAAGAAAAATAATTTAGGACAATGTAGCTTGTGATTTCTTTGGTAAAGATATTACAAAGGTCGTGCCTTCTCTTACACTTGATTCTTTAATAAAAATCTTACCCTTATGGTAATCTTCAATTATTCGCTTAGATAAAGAAAGTCCCAACCCCCATCCTCTTTTTTTAGTAGTAACACCCGGCTTAAAAATATCGTTCATGAGCACTTTGTTAATTCCTTTACCAGTATCCTTAATGATTATTTGAATTTCATAAGGATTGTTAAGAAATGATATCTTTATTTTACCTTTTCCTTGCATTGCATCAACCGCATTTTTACAGATATTTTCTATCACCCATTCTAATAAAGTTTTATTTACATCTGCATATAATTTATTATTATTATTATCTATTATAAATTCAGTGTTTTGTGATAGGCGAGATTTGAGATACTTGACTGACTTTTCTACTAATAAAATAACGTTATGACTTTGAAGTTTAGGCTTAGATCCGATTTTTGAAAATCTATCTGCTATTGTTTCTAATCGATTAAGATCTTTCTGCATCTCAAATACCATATCTTCATTCTTCCCATCTTTAATTAGCTCTAGCCAGGCCATAAGTGAGGATAGTGGTGTGGCTATTTGATGTGCTGTTTCTTTTGCCATTCCTGCCCAGACTTGATTTTGTTCAGATTTTCTAGCAGAACTAAAAAACATATATCCTATAAAAACAAATACTGTAATAAAAGTTAGTTGATATATAGGGTAATAACGAAGGTTATTAAGTAGTTTAGAATCTTTATAGTAAATCCATTGTTTTCCTTTTATTAAATTTATTTCTATTGGCTTATCATCACTTTCACGCATTTTACGTAAGGTATTTCTCAAAAACACCCTATGTCTATTCATTAGTTTTTTGGCTTTATGAATAGTAACGCTATCTTTTGGTATTAGCTTTGATTTGTAAATTATCTTTTGATAGTTAGATAAAACTAAACTATCTGAACTTGAGTAAAAACTAAGGTGTCTTGTTTCTAAAATACTATCACATTCGTCAACTAGAATGACTGGTATATTTGTATTTTCAGAGACTACTTTCAGGGCAAGGGAGAAATCACCTACATCTTCAATATTGGCGTTAGCAAGTTTTTTGGTAGCTTGAGCCCAGATCTCTATTTTCTTTCTTTCTTCATGCTTTAATTCTTTTACTAACCTATTTGTTATAAAAAGTGATGCTACACTAATCAAAATTGCTAATATTGATAATGCCACCTTCCATACTTGTTTTTTAGAATAAATATTCATATTAAGTAGTAAAAATAAGTAAATTATAAGTTATCATCCCATTCAATATCTATATCGTCATTTTCTTTAACTATACCTTTCTTATCTATTTCTTCTGATATAATTTTTTTGATATTTATAACTTCTGTTTTTATTTTATTTTGGATATGATCTTTAATTTTTAATTTTTCAAATGATATATTCATATCATCTCTATTACCAGACATTTTTAATTGAAGATTAGTTTTAACAGGACTTAAGGTATCTTTTTGGTTAAAATCAGGTGTGTTATTCTGGAATCTCTTTGTAAGTAGTTCAGAGAGTAAAAGATTTATTTTATAATTATATTCTTGATTAAACTTATGTTTTCCTGATATGAGTAGACTTAGGGCATTAGATTTGATTTCCATACTTGGGATTAGAATCACTTCGTTTTTAATTTTGATTTCATTTTCTAATTTTGAAAATCTAATATGGTATAAGTCTTTTAATTTTACAAAATTAGAAATGCTCTCAAGAGGCTTAAAATTTATTAATTCACCTTCCTCAATAGTTATTTTAGCGCTTATATCAAGTTTTTTTGTTTGAAAGTTAAGCTTTGAATCCCAAAATGTATTTAGGATAATATTTGACGAGCAAATTCCTTTTATATGTTTATTCTGAATAAAATCTTGTCCAAAATTATTAAATGAGCTAAAAACTTGATTAATATTCACTTTTTCAAGTTTAATGCTTGATGTTGCCTTATATTCATTTAAGGTATTTTGATAAAATTTGCCATCTAAAATCATTTTCCCACTAAATATATTCATATTTAATTTTTTGGCGGTAAGTGATTTATTGCTATAGTTAAGTTCTCCTTTAATATTATTTGGATAGATATTGTTATATGAAAGACTCTTAATTGTTGTATTTATTTTTAGTGTCATATATTCTGGAAGGCTACTTTCTAAAGAATTTTTATCTTGATTTTCGTTTACCATTAGATCTTTAAGGTTTAAGGTTTGAGATTTTAAATTTCCATTTATATCAAATGTAATATGATCTTCAAGCATGATGTAACGCAAGATATTAGTTAGTTGACCATCAAAAGCTAAATCACTATCCTTAATATTGATTCTACTATTAAGCACTTGTATTCTGTTGTTTTCTATTTCAAAATCACTGCTTTCTATTTTAATAGGTATTGGATAATTTTTATAGAGAAACTTAATATTAGATAAACTAACTTTAGATGAGTGTTTTGCTTCTGTAAAATGTTTTGAAAATTGATCATCAAAAGATATATTACCCTTATATATTGTTTGTGCGTTTATAGCTCCACTACATTCATATAATGGACTTTCAGGAAAATAATAATTAGCTTCATGCATTTCCCAGTTAGATTTGAAATTAGCATTGAGAAAATAATTATTTAGATTACTAACGATAAAATAGCCACTAACTTCTCCCTTTTTAGTATTAGCTTTAAAATTTTCAAAATATATTTCTGTAGAATTGAAGTTGTTGTTTAAGCCATTAGTGATAGTTCCTGAACAAGATAAGTCTGATAAATGAAAAGGATATTTTTTTACATTAAAAACTCCCTCCTTAATAGAATAATTTAACTCTAGATGTGGGTTTTTTTCTTTACTAATAACACCTTGAATTGACCCGCTATAATTAATAGTTCCATTAGCTAGAAATGACGAGTATATATGATTAATATGTTTGGGAGTTTCCTTCATTAAGGAGTTTATATTTTGATTTTCACCATCTAATACAAGATCTAAATAATTAGTGCTATCTAAACTTCCTGATAGAATGAATTTAAGATCATTAACTTGAATTATTGATTTAGTTATTATTAATTTTTTTTCTTTATTCTGTATTTTTAGATCTAGAAATAAATCTTTTTTACTAATATAATCTTTATTATTAACCACTAGCTTATTTCCAATAGCCTGACCAGAAATTTCCATCTTATTGTCATCTGATGTTTGAATATTTATAGTTTTACAATCTAAAACGATATTAGAATTACTTTTTGTTCCACTATATCTAAATTGAGTATTAATAAGTTCGATATTATTTAAATCAATGTAACCTTCCTTGTTCTTGTTGAAAACATTATAGTTATTATCATTATTGTTATACTTGATTGATATAACCCCATCAGTTAATTTTATATTATCAACATCAATCTTTTCAGATAAAAGTTCAAACAAACTAAATTTTATATATGCTTTTTTGGTAAAGATCAGAGTGTCATCTCCAAAATCACTTGATTCCTGTATGTATAGATTAGATATCTTTACTGCTGAGTATGGGAAATCTTCAAAAATTTCAAAAGTAACATCTCCTACTTCTATATTACTTTTAACTTTATTCGTAATATTCTGAATTACAGATTGCTCTATCTTCTCACTAAATAGCGAGGCTATTATTAAACTCGCAACAGCAAGGATTGCGACTATTGAGATTAGAATTATACTTATTTTTTTAATTATTTTTTTCATACTATATAATTAAATAACGATAAGACATATCTATTCTTGTGTTTTTATTGTCTTTTTAGTATTGTTATCTCTTCATTAGTTAGAAAACGACTTTCTTTTCTGGGAAGATTTTTCTTGGTAAGACCACAATAATAAACTCTGTCAATTTTAGTAGGGTTATAGCCAAGATCTTCAAAGACTTTTCTTATCGCATTATTAGTTGGAGATTGGATTTCAATGCCAATTTCTTTTTTGTCTTTACCACTTACATATGATATATCAAGTACTTTGACTTTATTTTCATGTGGATATATATTTTCTTTAATTTTCTTTAAATCACTTGAAAGTAGGTTTTTGTCAAGATTAATTTGGTAGATACTTTTGGTGCTTTGTGTTCTTTTACTTAGTTTTTTCATTAATTCCCCATCATTAGTAAATAAGATTAATCCAGTTGTGATTTTATCAAGTTTACCAATTGGAGACAAATCTTCTTTACACTTCCCCTCTATAAGCCTCATTATAGAGTTTTTCTTAAATGGATCATTAATATTAGTTACATAATTCTTAGGCTTATTAAGCAAAATATATTGTAGCTTCTGATTTTTGAGTGTTGAGTTATTAAATTTCACAACATCATCATTTTTAACTTTATAACCCATTTCAGTAATAACCTTACCATTAACCTTTACAACTCCTGCTTCTATAAATTTATCAGCCTCTCTTCTGGAGCAAATACCAGCTCGAGCAATATGCTTATTAAGTCGAGTTAATCCATCGTTTATTGTTTTTTTGTCATTTTGTCTCTTTCTAAAATTATTTTTTGAGGATCTTGACTTTTTAAACTTAACGTTATCATTTTGTTTATCTCTCATTATATATTATTTGAATATTATTTTTTTCTCAACATAACCATCATCATATATATATAACATAGGTACATTGAATTTTTTATTTATACTCTTTCCAAGTGTATTGGTAATACAAACTAATTTTCGCTTGATTGGCTTAAACTCTGTAATATTTGTAGTTTGATTACATGGAATTAGAGGATATAGAAAGTTTACTACAGAATCAACTGCTTGCAGAAATTCAGGTTGTGTATTTCCAATCACCCATAGATGATCTACATTGTTAAATGTAAGCGATTGATTGATTATCGATAAACTATCACATATAGGATGAATTTCAGCTAAACCACATAAATTCAGAACAGTCGGATTATTAAGTCCTGGTCCACAATTGTAATTAACAATAACATCATTATCTCCCTGAGCGCTAAAAATAGGTTCATCCGAACTATCTATCCAGTTTAATTGATTTATTCCACCGGCAAAACTGATTATGCCCTTTATTGATGATGAATATCCAAAATTCCCTGCGTCACCCTCTATACCTCCAAGGTTATTTGCGATTGCTTGAACATCAATTGGGCTGGTAGGCAGATCACTAACATTATCAATATATGCAGTATGAATCGCTGTAATACCACCAGAGGATATTCCTCCTATAAAAAATGCATTTGTATCAACACCGTATGTATTTCCATTACTATAATCTTTTTTGAAATATCTAATTACAGCTTTCATATCTGAGGTTGCCTTTAAAACCTCCTCATACTGTTCAGAGTTATTTAATAAAAAACTCACAATATCTAATAGAGAAACTAAGCGGTAATTTGCAGCTACAACTACATAACCTTTTTTCGCAAATGCTGTACAAAAATCAACAGTTCCCTGATTTTCTTTACTGCCTTGATAGTAAGAGCCACCATGGTGAAAAATAATTAAAGGCCTATTAGTAGCAGTATCTCCTTGACCAGTATAGATATCCATTTTATGGAAGTTGTCCGAATAAATATCGGAATAATCAGTAGTAGTGATATCTACAGAAGAAAATATATCTGTTTGATAGCGGTTATTGCATTGAGCATTTACATGATTACTTGTAATAATACTAAGCATTATAATTAATATATATTTTTTCATTATTGGTTATTTAATTTTTCAAGTTGATATGTGATTTCTTCATCTTCAATTTTACTAAATAAATGTTCATTTGGATTAACCTTATGCCCATCATTAATTAGAATACCCCCAACACTATCCCATGCAATCTTATTCATATTTAAGAGATTCATTAATTTTTTAGAAGTATATGGAAGGAAAGGCTCGCATAATATAGCGAGAGATGCAGAGATTTGTATTGCAATATTTATAATTGTTTTTGTTCTTTTTTCGTCTGTTTTTTTACATTTCCATGGTTCAGTCTCTGCTAAGTATTTATTGCCATTTCTGGCTAAATTCATAAACTCATTTAATGCCTCTCGAAGTTGGTATTTTTCAATACATCTTCCAATTTTCTGAGGATATTCTTTTATTGAATCAAGAGTTTTTTCATCATAATCAGTTAGATTATATCTTTCAGGAACCGTTCCTTCCCAATATTTATTAGTAAGTACAATGACTCTATTTATGAAATTACCAAAAACTGCTACAAGTTCATTATTGTTTCTAGCTTGAAAATCTTTCCATGTAAAATCTGTATCCTTATTTTCTGGAGCTGTTGCACATAATACATACCTTAAAGTGTCTTGTTGGTTTTTAAAATCATTCAAATACTCATGTAGCCATATTGCCCAATTTTTTGATGTTGATAGTTTTCTACCTTCTAAGTTTAAAAATCCATTTGCAGGAACATTTTTAGGTAGATTATAATCTCCCAATTCTTTTAGAATGATCGGGAAGATTATACAATGGAAAACAATGTTATCTTTTCCCATAAAGTGAATGAGCTCGCTTTCATTTTTTTTCCAATATTTTCTCCAATCTAACCCATTTTCTGCCGTATACTTTTTGGTTGCAGAAATATATCCAATTGGCGCATCTAACCAGACATACAAAACCTTTCCTTCACCATTTTCTATAGGAACTTTAACTCCCCATTCTAGATCTCTTGTCATCGAACGCTCTTTTAAACCACTTTCAAGCCATGAGTTACACTGCCCAATAACTTGTTTTTTCCATAATTTTGGATCATGACTTTTCTTGTTATCTAGATACCCTTCATTTATCCATTTTTTTATCCATTTTTCATGCTTTTGCATAGGTAGATACCAATGCGTTGTTTCTTTTAATATTGGCGCATTTCCGCTTAGGCTAGATTTTGGATTTATCAATTCTTCAGGACTTAGGTTAGAGCCACATTTCTCACATTGATCGCCGTATGCTTCTTTAGCAGAACATTTTGGGCATTCACCTATAATATATCGATCTGCAAGAAATTGCTTATGCTCTCTGTCAAATAATTGTTGGGATGTTTTCTTAGTAAAACTATTTTTTCTCTCTAGAATCTTAAAGATCTCCTGAGCAGTATTGTGATGATCAGTTGATGATGTTCTGTCATAGATACTAAAGTCAATACCAAATTCTTCAAATGATTTTTTATTTAAATTATGGTATTTGTCAATTATCTCTTTAGGACTTATTCCTTGTTTTTTGGCTTGTAAAGTAATTGCTGCCCCATGTTCATCGGATCCACAAATAAAAGCAACATCATGCCCTTTTAATCTTTGATACCTGGCAAATATATCAGCAGGAAGATAGGCTCCGGCTAAATGCCCTAAGTGTATTGGGCCATTAGCATATAAGAGAGCAGATGTGATTGTAAACCGTTTTTTATTCATTTATCTGTTAAAAAATATATTTTAGCAAATATAAGTTATAATAGAGCAAAAATGATTATTCCAAATAAGTTAAATATAGGCGATAAGGTCGGACTGATTTCTACAGCTCGTTATATCTCTAATGAGGAATTAAATCCAGCTATTAAAGTTTTTGAGCAATGGGGACTTGAGGTTGTATTAGCCTCAAATATTTTTTGTAAAAGTGATCAATTTGCAGGAACAGATCTTCAACGAGCTTCTGATTTACAAAATATGATTAATGATAATAGTATAAGAGCTATTTTTTGCACTAGAGGGGGTTATGGAACCGCTCGTATTATTGACTTAGTTGATTTCACTAATTTGATTAAATATCCTAAATGGATTATTGGATATAGTGATATTACTGTTATACATTCTCATATTAATAAATTAGGTCTAGCTTCATTACATGCTACTATGCCAATAAATTTTAAGAATAATACATCCAATTGCTTATTGAGTTTATATACATGTTTATTTAAAAAATCATACTCTATCTCTGTACCTACTCATAAGTTAAATAAAAATGGATTTATAGAGGCTCAGATAGTGGGAGGGAATCTTTCAGTAATTTACAGTTTATTAGGCTCTAATTCTGATATAAATACAGATGGTAAAATCCTTTTTATTGAAGATTTAGATGAGTATCTGTATCATATAGATAGGATGATATTAAATTTAAAAAGAAATAACAAATTCTCAAAAATAGCAGGTTTAATAGTAGGATCAATGCAGGATATACATGATAATCCTATTGCTTTTGGTAAATCTGCAAATGAGATAATTTATGCACATACTAAGGATTATGATTTTCCAATTTGTTTTAATTTTCTAGCTGGTCATATTAATAATAATAATTCAATTATTTTAGGTAAAAAATCACAACTTGATATCAATAATAATAATGTAAATTTGCTTCAATAAATTTTAGAGAATGTCATTAGAAAAGCATTTTGAAAAATACAGAAATAATATAATTGGAAAAAATCAAACTTTTGATTCACCTTTTGGGAAAAAGAAAATTATATATGCTGATTGGATAGCAAGTGGTCGACTTTATTTACCTATTGAAGATTTATTAAGAAAAGATATTTTCCCTTTTGTTGCTAACACTCATACAGAAACCTCAACAACTGGAGCTACAATGAGTTTTGCATTAGAAAGAGCTTTAGAACTTATTAGAAAACATGTTGGAGGGAATGATGATGATGTTGTAATTTCTGCTGGCGCTGGAATGACATCACTAGTATGTAAATTTCAAAGAATTTTAGGTTTAAAAATTCATGAGAAATTCCAAAAGGATATTAAGATAAACAACAAGCCTATAGTTTTTGTTACTCATATGGAACATCACTCAAACCAGACTTCATGGCTTGAAACTATAGCTGAAGTTAAATTAATTCCTTACACTAAAGATGGCTACATTGATTTAGAATCTTTTAAGGTTTTACTTAATTCATATGATGATAGAGATTTAAAAATTGCAGCTGTAACTTCTGCCTCAAATGTTACTGGAGTGTATGCTCCATATTATGAGATTTCTGAGATTATGCATGATAATAATGGTTTTTGCTTTGTAGATTTTGCTTGTTCTGCTCCATATGTAGATATTAATATGCATCCAGAAAATTCTCAACAGTATTTAGATGCTATTTATTTTTCTCCACATAAGTTTTTAGGTGGCCCAGGATCTTCAGGTATTCTTATATTTAACAAGAATTTATATAATAACCGTGTGCCTGATTCTCCAGGAGGTGGAACTGTAGACTGGACTAATCCATGGGGAGAACATAAGTATATTGATGATATCCAACTAAGAGAAGATGGTGGCACTCCAGGATTCTTACAGACTATTAAAACAGCATTATGTATTCAGCTTAAAGAGCAAATGGGAATTAATAATATTCTTAAAAGAGAACATGAGCTTCATGAAATTATATGGGATAGATTATCTAATCTATCTAACTTACATATTTTGGCTGGTAATATATCAGATAGACTAGGTATTTATTCTTTTTATATTGATGATTTGCATTTTAATTTAGGTGTCCAGCTTTTGAATGATAAATTTGGTATACAAGTTAGAGGAGGCTGTTCTTGTGCAGGCACCTATGGCCATATATTATTGAATGTAGATACGGTAAAATCTAATAATATCACCAATACAATAGATCAGGGTGATCTTTCTTTAAAACCTGGATGGATACGCATGTCTATTCACCCCACAATGAGTGATCAGGATGTGGATTTTATAGTAAATGCAATTGAAGAATTAGCAGAAAATCATCATTCATGGAGCAGAGATTATAGTTATAATAAATCTAAAAATACGTTTTTGTATAAGAATCAAAAGTTTGCTTTAGATAATAAAAATAGGGGAGAATCTTGGTTTATTAAAGAATTGCTTTAATATTTATTAAAGAAAATATAATGCCTTTAGATAAAATTAATTTAAAAGAAAAGTATTCTAAACTTACAAAGCACTGGTCTCCTCGAATTATAGCAGAAATGAATGATTATCAATTTAAGATTGCTAAAATTAAAGGTGAATTTATTTGGCATGATCATAAACATACGGATGAAACCTTTCTAGTTATTGAAGGAGAAATGATTCTTAAATTCAGAGACAGTGAAATAAAATTAACTAAAGGAGAAATGTGTGTTGTTCCTAAAGGGGTAGAGCATAAACCTTGTGCAGAAAATGAATGTAAAATTTTAGTGATTGAGCCAAGGGGTGTTATTAATACGGGCGATAAAGTTGGACCGTTAACGATTAATAAAGATGTATGGGTTTAATAATTATTTATTGGTTCTCCAATATCTTGATCCATCATTTTTTCTTTCTAACAATCTGCTAGTAATCAATTATCTTCTTAGAAGTGCTATATCATTAAAGGAATGGCGTGTTTCAATAATGGTATTTATTTCTTTCTCAGAATAGTATTTTGCAAATTTAAATTTTGTGGATAACCATTTTATGACAATTTGTTTATCAGATATTTTTTTAGGCCAACGAACAATCCCTTCTATTTCATTTATCAATTTCCCTACCATTAATAATTATTTGTTAAGAATCTTTGGAACAAGTATATAATCTGAATCCTTTTTTGGGGCATTTTTTAGAGCATTTTCCTGAGATATATTTTGAACTTCCATATCATCTCGCATAACATTAAGTTCTTCACTTAAATAAACTAGAGGCTCAATATTATCTGTATCTATTTCCGAAAGTTTTTCTACAAAACCAATAATTTTTTTTAAATCATCTTGCATATCTAATGAAGATTTATCATCAAAATCAAGTTTTGCTAGTTTTGCAAGATCAGATATTAATTTTTTATCAATTTTCATAATTACTTAATTCCTCAAAAATAATACTGTATACTTTATTATTCAAATTTTTTACATCATTATTTTTTAGAGAATCTAAATTAACTGGTTTATGAATTTTAATATCGAGAATACCTGGGCTTCCTTGAAAATAACTCCATGGAAAACATTCTTTATTATTTGGCATTGTTACTGGAACTATTTTTATATTTTTTTCAATTGCTAATTTGAATGGCCCATTCTTAAATCGTCTTAATTTAGTTGCAGGAGGAGGTATTCCTCCTTCCGGAAAAATACAGACATTAAATCCTTCATCTAGTTTATTACCAGAATCTACAAAGGCCTCATAAGCATCCCTATTATTAGCTCTATTAACTATAATAGTATTTCTTTCATAAAACCAACCAAATAGTGGAATCTTAGAATATTCTTTTTTAGCCATAAACAAAATAGGCATAGAAAATGACGCAAGAATTATCGGAATATCAATTGATGATATATGGTTTGGACAGATTATATAGCTTTCGTTCTTATCTAAGTCTTCTTCAAAATTAATTCTTAAAAATACTCCAGAAAAGATTAATGTTAATTTAGACCAGTATCTTAATATATGACAACAGATTTTTTGATCTTTAGATATTTGTGTAAAAAAGAATAGCACAGGAATAAAAAACAAGAAAAACCCCATAAATACTAAAAAGAACCAAAGCCTCCATAAGGAGCTTAGTAAAGATTTAATGGTTTTTATATTAAAGTTAGTCCATTTCATTTTGCAAATATAAAAATCCTATTTTTACCAAGTTAAAAATATATTTATGGCTAGAATACTAACTGGAATACAAAGTACCGGCGCACCTCACTTAGGTAATTTACTTGGAGCAATAATTCCAGCAATAAAAATGTCTCAAGAACAAGGAAATGAAAGTTTATTTTTTATTGCTGATCTTCATTCTTTTACTACCATAAGAGATAAAGAGGTTTTAAAAACCCATACATATGCTACTGCAGCAGCATGGTTAGCTTGTGGATTTGATACAAAAAATAATTTGTTTTATAGGCAATCTGATGTTACACAAGTATGTGAACTCTCTTGGTATTTGAATTGTTTTACTCCATTTCCAATGTTAGCTAATGCTCATTCTTTTAAAGATAAATCAAATAGATTATCTAGTGTTAATTCTGGCCTTTTTACTTACCCTGTGCTTATGGCTGCTGACATATTATTATATGATGCAGATATTGTTCCAGTAGGAAAAGATCAAGTTCAACATTTAGAAATCACTAGAGATATTGCTGGAGCCTTTAATCATACATATCCCAACTCTTTTATACTGCCAAATGTTAAGGTAGATAAGCGGGTTATGATAATTCCAGGAACTGACGGACAAAAAATGAGTAAATCATATGGAAATATTATTAATATTTTCCTTTCGGATAAAGAGTTACGAAAACAAATCATGAATATTAAAACAGATAGCTTAGCCTTAGAAAAACCTAAGGCACCAGATACCTGTAACATTTATAAAATTTATAGTTTAGTAGCCTCAAATGAACAGAGCACTATGTTAGCTGATAAATACAGATCTGGTAATTTTGGATATGGACACGCAAAACAAGAGTTATATGAATTAATTTGTACAAAATTTTCTAAGGAAAGAGAAAAATTTAATTTTTTAATGAGTAATACTGATATTATTGAAAAAGAGTTAGTTATTGGAGCACAAAAAGCAGCCTTAATTGCAGATAATGTGTTGTCTAGAGTAAGAAAAAATATTGGGTATTAATGTCAATTATTGACAAAAGAATACTAGATTTTATATTAGAACATCACGTATTCTCTTTAGCAACTTCAAAAAAAAACAAACCTTATTCTGCAAGTTGTTATTATGTATATGACCGAATAGAAAATGCATTAATTTTTTCTTCTGATGAAAAAACTAAGCATGCTCAGCAATTTATAGAAAACCACACTGTATCTGCAACTATTGCAATTGAAACTGATGATTTTACAAAAATTAAAGGCTTACAATTGTTAGGAGAAGTTAGTTTGATTGAATCTAATAAATTAAAGAGATCTACTGAATTATATTTAGACAGATTTCCATTTGCTAAAAACCTCCCTATAAATCTATGGATTTTAAAACTAACATATATAAAAATGACTGATAATAGTCTTGGTTTTGGAAAAAAACTTATTTGGAATTAAAATTAACGATCTTTATATTTATTATATAATTTAGTCTGATGATTCTCTGTATCAACAGATTTTCCTTTTATAAATATATATTCTACGTTATTAGTTATAATATCTAAAGCATCTCCTTCAGATATAAAAAATGTAGCTTCTTTTCCTTTTTCAATAGACCCTACTCTATGATCAATACCTAATATTTTTGCTGTGCTTAGGGTCAATGCCATTATTGCATTTTCATAATCCAATCCATAGGTAACAGCTGTTCCTGCTGAAAAAGGAAGATTTCTTGCTCCCATAGCCTCCATATCTCCTTCATAGCTAAAAGAAAACATGATATCGTTTTCCTGAAGAATAGAAGCTTGTTTGTATGGTGAATCGATAGGACTATCTTCATTTTTTGGAAGCCTATGTATTCTGTTTAGTATAACTGGAATGTTATTTTCCTTAATTTTTTTTATAACTTTAATTGCATCTTCCCCTCCAACTATTACAAGGTTTTTAATTTTATATTGTTTACTAATATCGATAGCATCAATAATATCATTTGCATAGTTTACATGTACGTATAAATTCATTTCACCACTAAATAATCCCTTCATGCTTTCCATCTTTAAATCTATCTCACTATTTGATTTGAAGTAGGATAAAGAATTTTCTAATAGATCTTTTATCCGATTAATTTGTTCTGCATGCTTATCGTTTCTTTTAGTTTTTCCTTGTTGTCCCCACCATCCAGTTTGGAAATATGAAGAAGGCCAGTTTAAGTGTATTCCATCATTAGCCCTGCATGTTGCATCCTCCCAATTCCACCCATCAAGATACATAACAGAAGACTGCCCTGAAATTAATCCTCCTCTAGGAGTTACCTGAGCTAATAAAACTCCATTTGTAATAACTGTTTCTGTAATCTTTGAGTTTGGGTTATAAGCTATTTGTGAATGTACATTTGGATTAATAGATCCGACTTCATCATAATCATGCGTTGCTCTTACTTGATCAATCTCAGTTATACCTAATGTAGTATTTGGAATAATAAAACCTGGATATATATGCTTGCCATACACTTTATATATTGTATCAAATGCACTAGGATCAATACGTATTTTAGATAAATCTGCAACTAAATCAATTTTACCATCTTTAATGCTAATTATAGAGTTGTTGATTTTTTCTCCATTTCCTAAATGAGCAATTCCACCCATAAATAGTGTTGTTTTTTGTCCATTAGCTAGATTGCTAACCATCAGAAAAGCTATGATTATATTTATTTTAATTTTATTCATGTTCAATTGAATCACAGTGATATAATTTTTCTTTTATTGCTTTGTTTTTTCTTTTATTTCCTGCTTTTATTTTGCTAAGTTTCTTTATAATTCTAATTTTTTCTTTTTTATCTCTATTTTGAGTTAGCATATTATTTTGATAATCAAAATAGCATTTCCCATCAATATATGTTTGCTCAACTTTAGCATAAATTGAAAGTGGATTTCCTGACCAAATCACTATATCTGCATCTTTACCAACTTTTAATGAACCCATTCTATCATCTAGATGAAGTAGTTTGGCAGGATTTAGAGTTACCATTTTCCATGCATCCTCTTCAGATGTATTTCCATATTTAATAGCTTTAGCAGCTTCTTGATTTAATCTCCTTCCCATTTCAGCATCATCTGAATTAATTGCAGTTACAACACCTGACTTATTAAGAATTGCAGCATTATAGGGTATTGCATCATTTACTTCAAATTTATAAGCCCACCAATCAGAAAAAGTAGATGCCCCTGCACCATGTTTTTTAAGTTTATTAGGGATTTTGTACCCTTCTAATATATGGGTGAAAGTATTAATTTTAAAATCCATTGAATCTGCAAGATGCATTAACATATTAATTTCAGACTCAATATATGAATGACAAGTTATATGTCTTTTCCCTTCTAATATTTCAACTAAAGTATTGAGTTCTAAATCTTCTCTAGGGGGATTAACTTCTCTTTTTTTTCTTAAACTTAATTTATTATAGTTTAACCACTCTTTTTGATAATTTTTAGCTCTATAAAAGGCATCAAAGAAAACTTGTTCCACTCCCATTCTAGTTTGAGGGAATCTTGTAGTATTAAAGCTTCCCCAATTACTTTGTTTAACGTTTTCACCTAATGCAAATTTTATAAAACCATCACAATTTTTAATTTTCATTTCTTCAGCTGATTCTCCCCATCTAAGTTTTATTAATGCAGATTGTCCCCCTATAGGATTTGCTGATCCATGTAAAAGCTGAGAGCATGTTACCCCCCCCGCTATTTGTCTGTAGATATTGTGATCGTCTGGATTAATTACATCTGAAATACTAACTTCAGCTGTTACAGCCTGACTACTCTCATTAACCCCTCTATTAATTGCTATATGAGAGTGTTCATCAATAATTCCAGATGTAATATGTTTCCCACTTGCTTCTATTATTTCAATATTTAAATTTTCAAAATTAGGTATTTGATTTGTGTCAAGATTTTCACCAATTGCAATAATTTTACCTTTACTTATTACAATATCACAAGAATTTACAACACCTATTTCCTCATTTGTCCATATTGTTGCATTTTTAAATAAAACTGTTTTACTATTTAGTTTTTTATTTAACCCATTAGATTTATTTGGATGCCAAATTTCTGGCAATATAGTATCAATTAACAAGCTGTCTATTTTTGTTTTTTCATTGATGAGAGAATCCCTTGTCATTTTATAATAATGAAATTCTCCCTCCTTATCTTGATATTTCCCTTCAATAGAATTATTAGCAAATTTACCATTAGACCTAAAATAGCCTGTTTGACTATTAATGATAATTTTTTCGTCTTTATAGATAGTTGACAGTTTATTAGAATCAATTTTTGTAATTTTTGTAATTGGACTTTCTTTTTTCCCTGTGATTTCGACAGTTATATTGTTAAACTCATCTGAGTGAAAAGAATAGTAACCCCTAATATCTTCAGTAATTTTCTTAGTAACTATATTTTTTTTACCTGCTGTCCAGTTTTCATATATAATACCATCAGTAAAAATATTTGATGAGCAAATTATAAAGTTAGCTATCTTGTTTTTTTCTAAAGAACCAAGCTGATCGCTGACACCTATTAATCGTGCAGGTGTAATTGTTAAAGCATCTAGAGCATTACCTTGAGTCAATCCTTTTTCTATTGCTATTCTTAAGTTGCCTATAAAATTAGATTTATTTTTAAGATCAGAAGATGTTATTGTGTAGGTAATATTATGATCTTGAAGTATTCTTAAATTAAATGGAGACGTTTCCCATTTTTTTAGATTACTTAGGCTAATTCCCATAGCTTCTTCAGGGTTAGTAACGTCATATGCTTTTGGAAAATTAACAGGAACTATAATAGGAAAACCAGCCTCTTTAACTTCGCGTATTTTTAAGAATTCATTTCCATTACCTTTTACAATGAAATCAATCTCAAAGTCATCCGATATTTTAAATAATCTAGAATAGTCAAGTGGAGTTTTTAATTCAAAGATTTTTGGAAGATTCTTTTGTGCATTGAATTTAGATAGAGAAATATTAGAATTACTTTTTGTATTTTCATGCCATTCTGCATCAAGTAATGTTTGTTTGATTAATGCAATACTTCCCATAAGAGATGTTGGATATCTTTGTTGTGAAGATCCTTTGTTAAAAGAATAAAAGGTAGCAGCGTCATCCAATAAAATATCTTCATTTTCTTTTGAGTTAGATAGCAGCGTAAGACAACCCGTTCCTCGAAAAATACCATCCTGTAAATGTGTTACTAATGATCCAAATCCTATTTCTAGATATTCTGAGATACTTTTTTTATCGTGATTAAAATTGTAAGAAGCAATTACTTCTGGATGAATTGCTTGATTCCAGTAATATGGGCCTTTTTTATTGCTTTTATATTGTGGCATATAGTCTGAATCTTTTTTCTTAGTTTCTTTTAAGCCATAATTAGAATAAAGATCTATAAAAGAAGGGTAGATATAATCACCATTTAAGTCGTGTATTATTGCACCTTCCGGTATTGTTATATTACTGTCAACATTAAGAATTATATTGTCTTTAATTAGTAATGTCCCTTTTTTTATTTCCTTATTACTTGAAATTACGATATGTGCATTTGTAAATGCATGTATAGGCTTGAAATTATTTGCTACTCCATTAACAGGAAAGCTTTCTTGACTAAAACTATAACTATAGTTAAATATAATTACAAATAAGATTCTGATAAGGTTTTTCATGTTAAATATAAAGTCGTGAAAATACCAATTTTTTATTAGTTTTATTTGTTTCTTTGTATTAAGGCAGTATACGTAATGAAATATCTTTTATGAAAACTTATCAAGCAAATTTATTAAATAGTTTAACATTAATTATTGTTGGTTTATTGGGTGTTTTTGCTAATAACCCTGACTTATTACCTGATTTAAAACTAGTTGAAAAAACTCCGTTTATTCCAGTTTTTTTTGGTGTCATTCTTCTTTTATCTAATAAAGCTCTTAAGCACAAAAATAAAATTATTGCTCATATTGTTGTATTACTAACTTTTATGATATTAGTAGCTTTAATCTATCGAACAATGCCTAATCAAGTTAATGATAAAGATATTGATGGTGCATATCGGGTCTTAGCAATGATTAACACCTCTTTTTTAGCTATGATAACATTTATTATGAGTTTTATTTCAAACAGAAAAAAATCTTAACATTAAACTTAAGGCAAATATATGAAGGAGACCGCAGTATTAATTGGCTTAATTACTCCTGATTTAAAAACTGAACAGGTTTACGAATACCTTGATGAACTATCATTCCTTGCTAAAACAGCTGGAGCTCATCCTTTAAGAAATTTTACTCAAAAATTAAAACATCCTGATAATGCAACTTTTTTAGGCAAAGGAAAAATTGAAGAAGTCAAAGAGTATGTTGACAAGGAATGTGTTGAGTTAATAATATTTGATGATGATCTTACACCCTCTCAGATTAGAAATATTCAAAAAATATTTCCTGAATGTAAGATATTAGACAGAAGTAATCTAATACTTGATATTTTTGCTTCAAGAGCTCAAACTGCTCAAGCTAGAACTCAGGTTGAACTTGCTCAATATGAATATTTACTTCCTCGTCTTACAAGAATGTGGACGCACCTTGAAAGACAAAAAGGAGGTATAGGTATGAGGGGCCCTGGAGAAACTCAGATAGAAACAGATCGTCGAATTATTAAAGATAAAATAGCATTATTAAAAAAGAAATTAGAAAAAATTGACAAACAAAGTTTAACTAGACGAAAAGGCAGGGTAGATATGATTCGTGTAGCTCTTGTTGGCTATACTAACGCGGGAAAATCTACTTTAATGAATAAGTTAGCTAAATCTGAGATATTTGCTGAAAACAAATTATTTGCAACACTTGATACAACTGTTAGGAAAGTGGTTATTCAAAATTTACCATTTTTACTTTCTGATACAGTAGGTTTTATTAGAAAATTGCCTCATCAGCTTGTTGAATCTTTTAAGTCTACTTTAGATGAGGTTCGAGAATCTGACCTTTTACTTCATATTGTAGATATATCCAACTCTAGTTTTGAGGATCAAATTAATATCGTTAATACCACTATAGCTGATATTGGAGCAGAAAATAAACCAATGATTTTAGTATTTAATAAAATAGATGCTTATAAATTTATTCTAAAAGAGGAAGATGATCTTACAGAATTCAAAAAAGAGAATAGATCATTAGAAAATCTAAAGGACACCTGGATGAATAAAATAGATGGAGATAGTATTTTTATTTCAGCCTTAGATAAAATTAACTTTGATGATTTAAAAGATTTATTGTACAATAGAATAAAGGAACTACATATTAAACGTTACCCTTATAATAATTTTCTCTACTAGTTGCTAGAATATTGTAAGTCATATAATTTTTTGTAATGACCATTTTTTCTAATTAGCTCAGCATGATTTCCCTGTTCCGTAATTTCACCATTATTCACTACAATTATTTTATCAGCATTTTCTATTGTAGATAATTTATGAGCAATTACTAATGAGGTTCTAGATTTCATAAGATTTACAATTGCATTTTGAACAAGTTGTTCTGATTCTGAGTCTAATGAAGATGTTGCTTCATCTAAAATTAGAATTTCAGGGTTTTTTAAAATAGCACGAGCGATACTTATACGTTGTTTTTGACCTCCTGATAGTTTATCTCCAGAATTACCAATATTAGTTTCGTAACCTTGCTCGCAATCCAAAATAAATTTATGTGCGTTTGCTGCTTTTGCTGCTGTAATAATATCTTCCTTACTTGCTTTTAAATCTCCTATTTTAATATTATTATATATAGTGTCATTAAATAAGATAGAATCTTGGCTGACAATACTCATGAGCCCACGTAATTTCTTTATCTCAATATCCTTTATATTTAATCCATCAATTGTAATTGACCCATAATCAAGATCATAAAATCTTGCTAAAAGATCAGCTATTGTTGATTTTCCACCTCCAGACTGTCCAACTAGTGCAATTCTTTGTCCTTTTCTTATTTCAAAGTTTATTGCTTTTAAAACGTTGATGTTTTCATATTTAAAAGATTCAATATTAAATACAATTTTTTGCTTAATTTTTGAAATTTTCTTTGGATTATTAATATTTTGTATTTTGTTATCTGTATCAAGTATTTCATAAACCCTTTCTGCAGCTGCACTACCTTTTTGAATATAGTAGTAAGATGTTGTCAGTGATTTAACAGGGGGAATAATTTGAGAAAAAATTAAGATATATCCAATAAATTCTTCTGGTGATAGATTTGAATTTTCTGATAAAACGAGTTGACCACCAAACCACATTACTATAACCATAACTATTGTACTAAGAAGTTCACTCATAGGTGAGGAAAGATCTTTTTTTCTTAATATACTTGTCATGATATTTTTGTATTCTTTGCTTGTTTTTTCAAATTTGGAATTGATGAAATTTTCTGCATTAAAAGTTTTTATTATACGTAGCCCAAAAATATTTTCATCAATGATAGACATTATAAATGCTAATTTATCTTGACCTTTCTTGGAAGATTTTTTAAGGCTTTTACCAATATAACCAATTAGTACACCAGCAACAGGAAATAAAATAATTACAAAAACAGTTAACGAGGGACTAATAAAAATTAGTGTTGAAAGAAAAATTAAGATAGAGATAGGATCTTTAAATACCATCTCTAATGCCCCCATAATTGACCATTCAACTTCAACCAAGTCAGTCGTCATTCTTGCTGTTAGATCGCCTCTTCTTTTTGAGCCAATAAATGAAAGAGGTAAAGACATTATTTTTTTCTGAAGATCTATTCTAATATCATGAATTATTCCATTGCGAATAGGAGTTAAAAAGAATAATGCTAGATATCTAAAAAGGTTTTTTAGAAAAAACATGATTAAAACCAAAATACAAATGAACATTAAAGCGTCTATTTTATCATTACTTTCAACTGTTTTTGTAATAAAAGAATAAAAGTGTTCTTTTATAGAACTTGCATTAAATGTGAGTGGAGAAGATTGATGAACTTTTTCTTGAGTTCCAAATAATATTCCTAAAAAAGGAATAACCATTGTTAAGGAAAATAAAGAGAAGAGAACACTAAGTATATTTGAAGTTATATTTAAAAGAACATAAGAGCTATAAGGTTTTATGTATCTTAATATTTTTAGAAAAGAACGCATAATGCAAAGATATGAAAGGATTGTTTACTTTTGCTAACATATGGAATCAACAAGACAAAAAAAAGTTGCACGTTTAGTTTTAAAGGAATTATCTCAGATTTTTAATAAGGAGTCAAACAATATTTTAGGACGAATCATGATCAGTGTAACTGCAGTAAGAATTTCTCCAGATTTAGCATATGCCAATGTGTATTTAAGTATTTTTCCTGTAAAGGACCCAATTGATGCTCTTAATAAAATTAAAAAGAAAAGTTCTTTAGTAAGAAAAAAACTTGGAATTATTGTAAGAAATCAACTTAGAATAGTTCCAGAATTAAATTTTTTTATTGATGATTCTGCTGACTACGCTGAAGAAATAAGTCTTTTATTAAAAAAATAAAAGTAGATGAATCTGCCTTTTTTTATTGCGAAACGTTATGGTGATATTAGTTTATTTTCTATAGTTTATAAGCTTGGAATTATCATTGTTATAGCGACTTTAATACTAATCCTGTCAGTTTTTAATGAATATTCCATTATGGATATTGTTGAAAGTATATGCTCTAAAGTTGGATTATCTTCCTTTTTTTCTATTAACCATTTCCGTTATTCTCTTGCCTTTTTTCTTCTATCTATTGAGGTTTTTTTTCTAGTTTCATTAATGTTACTTCTTTATAAAATTATTTTTTTTGAAATAAAAAAAATAATTGAAAAAGGCTATGTTCGCTTATTATCTATAGTCTCTCAGTTTGGAATAGCTGTTGGAACTGCTGCTTTAATATTAATCTTGTCAGTTTTTAATGGTTTTGAAGACCTTGTATTAAACATGTATAATGTTTTTGATCCTCATCTAAAAGTTACAAGTCATGAGGGTAAAAACTTTGATCAAGATAAATGTTTAGAGATTATTACTACACAAAATGGAATTAATGTAATTTCTTCTGTTTTAGAAGAGAAAGTATTATTAGAATATGATACTCGGCAATATATAGCAACAATTAAAGGAGTTGATCAAAACTATAATAGATTAATAAATTTTGACTCCATCTTAGTTACAGGAAA
>TARA_B110000881_G_scaffold221682_1_pt1 | contig 21901 bp, 32 predicted proteins | sample TARA_B110000881 | Tara Oceans TARA_B110000881 (sample SAMEA4398150) | marine metagenome | biome: Polar Biome; feature: [MES] marine water layer (ENVO:01000295) within the mesopelagic zone...; material: water (ENVO:00002006), including particulate matter (ENVO:01000060) such...
ATAGAACGAACTAAAGGTAAAAGCGATATGTAGCAATTACTTACAACGGTTTGGCTATGTGTAGTGCCGACATTGATAAACTAAAATTTAATATTATGACAGATAAACAAAAAATATTACAGATTGAAATAAGCAATATAGTTGACAAAATGACCAATGGATTAATGCACCCTATAACTGGTAAGCAAATGTTATACGAAAGCAGTATTAAAGCATTAACTATACCCGTTGTTAGCCAACAACGTGAACTGTTAAATTTTTTAAAATGGTATGATGATGATTTAGAATACAATAGTAAGCAAACACACGAGCAATTAATATTAAGCTATGTGCAAAAATTTAATTGTGGCTAACAACGTATAACTTCAACTAAAGAATTAAACTATAAAAAATATTAATTAAACAAGATGGAAGAAAATACTTTTAAAATTAATGAAATAAAAACACCAATGTATGTTGGTAGCTACCAAATAACTGGTAAAGGAAGTGAAGCAAATAGTATGCGATTTATGTTTGTAAAAAAGCCCAATATTATAAATAGGTTTTTTTGTAGAATACTATTAGGTTGGGTTTGGATAGATAACGTTTAGCATTACACACAACGGTTTTAATAAAAAATCGTTTTAATGTTTTTTATTTATTGTTATATACTTTAGGTGGTGGGCAAATTGGTTAAAGCCTGTTCCGTTAACGGATAGCTGCATAAGGAAATAAGTCGGTCTTGTGGGTTCAAACCCCACCCACCTATTGTATTATAACGGACGAGTGTATGATGCCGACATAGATTATATTAACAATGTTAATAACTAAAGACAAGTAATATGAAAAAAAAAATAAAAGCAGCACTAATTTGGCTATCTTTGCTTCCTTATAAAACTATAGAAATGGATAACGGAATAATCGCCAAAATATATAGGAATGGAAGGATATTAGCTAACGAAAGGAACAAGAATTATGACAAATAGGCAAATAATACTTAGATTGATTATAGCTGCACTTACTATTATTTGGATGTGTAGTTAAAGTAAATTAATATGGTAACAAAGACAGAAGCAAGACACGAGAAAACTAAAGAGAGAATCTCTAAAGTAATTAACAGAAGCAAAGCGTGGAGAAGACGCAGAGCTACAAAATAACTAAAGAATGAAAACATCAAAAACATCAAAAACAAGTCCAGAAAAAGAACCTGCAGTAGCATTAGCTCAAATACCAGTAGACGTGCTTAACCAAGTGTTAGGATATCTTTCAGACAAGCCATACAAAGAAGTACAAGGCTTGATAGTGGCTATTCAAGAAAACTCTAAGCTAGTATAATGATATCGGCAGCAGAGAAGAAGATTGAGTCAGATGACCCAATTTTAAAAGCAAGAGGATTTGAAGCAAGAGATCTTATAAGGACAATTAACAAACTTATAGAGATTGATGGCGAGAAAATGACTGACGGAGAGTTAGTCGATGAAATTTATCAAACAATTAATAAATAAATAATATGAATTTAGAAATGTTTAAAAACTTAATGGAAGCGATAATCATCTTAGTAGGTGGTTATCTTTTAGTAAGTACTGTTATCTATCTATTAAAAGAAAGAGAACTTACTTGCAACCCAGCAGAAGCTGAGGTAGATTGTGATTGTAGAGTATACTTCAGTAAGAAGAAAAACTATTATTACGCAAAGGCAAGAGATGCCGCAGGAAACTTAAAATACGTCAAGGGTTCGTATGCTAAGTCTAAAGAAGAATGCTTATCTCTTTGCAAAGAAAATTGTGGCTGTTCAGCTTAATTTTCAATATTATGTGTTGGTGTAAGAAGTAAGCACAGTCTGTCAAAGCAGAAAGGAAATGGTTCATTACCATTACACATATCATTGTCCGGCATAGATCGGACAGTTTAGTTGGTTAGTTTATGGGGGAGTTGGAGAACTTCCCCATTTTTTATACGCCAGACCTAACAAAAAACAATTATTAACTAACAACTAAACTTATGGAAAAAATAGTAAAAAATCTTAAAAAAGGATTCACAGTAGAAATCAAATCAGCTCACGGAACATGTCGTGGAGTTGTACAAGGAACATCAGAGTCATTAGTAATATTGACACTGTTAAAGCCAATGACAAGTGAGAAGTCTCACAGTTATCATTGGAGTACAGGAGAATTAAAGTCATTCTTGTACAAGGATATGATAAGTCTGAAAAGATTAGACTTTCAATACAAAACAATGACACCAAAAGATAAAGCAAAAGAGTTAGTAGAGAAACACTTAAAAAAGATTATAGAATTAGCTTACGCAGAAACTAAAACAAAAGAATTAGCCAAACAATGTGCCTTAATATGTGTTGATGAGATATATAAATTAAACAACCTTGATGTTGGAAGGTATGAGGGCGAGCGAAATATAGAAATGTATTATAGTTATTGGGAAGAAGTTAAACAAGAAATAGAGAAATTATAATATGAATTATAACCCAAGTAAACTAACAATATCTACACAGAGTAGATAGGCCGTATGGGTCAAAATATTACTCGCTGAGATGTGAGTAGGCAGCATGTAGATGCCTTTATGCAAGAAACTGTATAAAGTAGTCGAATAGATAAGACAATGTACAGGGGATCTATAGGGGTCCCCCATTAAATTAAAAAAGTGAATTATTAATCAATTAAATATATAAAAATGAGTAAAATCGAAGAAAAGTACGACAAAATTGCAAGTAAAGTAATTAAATTTGCTAAAAAAGCAGACAACATGCCAGGAGGAAGGTCTCTTGTGTTTGTTGGAGGAAATGACAATGGAACAGACACTTCAATTGTTGCAGGAGACTTAGAAGTTATTATTACAGCACTAACAGAGGCTGGAATAAAAGATGAACAGAATCTTGGAAAAGTTTTAGTTACAGTTGGGTTATTGCTAGGAGAAAACTCTGAGCTTTTAAGAGACTTTAGCTTTGACATGATACAAAAGCGTCTTGCAGAGATTAAAAGTGGGCAAAAAAACTAAGCAGGATTTACAGAGAGATTTAATACAGAGCAGAGCAGTAATTTCATCAGCCAAGCATAAGCACTTGGTTTTGGAATGGAGCACTGGTTGTGGTAAGAGTTTAGCTTCTATTAAAATAATAGAGGCTATTCTCAAACACAATCCGTCAGCCACAGGTTACATAGTATGTAAGGAGAGTACACACAAAAAGAATTGGATAGATGATGTTAAGAAGCATGGTTATGGCCATATATTGAATAACATAACTTTGTTATTGTATGCATCAGCCAAGAAGATGAGTAAGTGTGATTTTATAATATTAGATGAATGCCATGGTTTGACGCCTAAAAGGATGGCAGTAATAAAGAACTTTGTTGACAAGAATACCGCTGTAATATACCTATCCGCTACAATTGAGAAGCAGAAAAAGTATTTAATTTCTGAAATCGCAAGATATACAGAAAAGTATTACAAGATATCTTTGTTAAAAGCAATAGAGTTAGAATTACTACCGGAACCTGAAATTGTTATTCACAGGGTTAAACTTGAGAACAACAGTACAAGGAACAATGTATTCTTAATGAAGAAAGGTACAGCCACAAAAGCACACAAAGCAGAATGTGATTACCATCAGAGATGGGACGTGTTTGGCAAGTACCAGAATATACATTTAAGAGTACGTTGTAATGAACAGGAGTATTATGATTTAATTACAGACCAGATGAACTATAATCTAGAAATGTCTAGATCTGGCCCAACAGCTATGAGGACGCCATGTAAAAATAAGTTTCTAAACCTTGGCTCAAAGAGGAAGAAATTTATTGCAAAGGCTAAGTCAGCAAAAGCTAAAAGGCTTGTCGAAGAGTTTAGGTCTGAATCATATAGATTCGTGTGCTTTACAGGTTCTATAGAACAATCTGTAATGCTTGGATCAGAGAGCTCTGTAAATTCAAAGAACAGCAAAGAGTACAACCAAGAACTAATTGATTGTTTTAACAGACAAGATTGTTCTGAGTTGTTTGCTGTTAAAATGCTAAGGGAGTCTGTAAATCTTACAGACATACAGAAAGGAATTGTAGTTCAGCTAGATAGCACTATAGGTTCTTTCTACCAAATGCTAGGTAGGTGTTTGAGGCATGAGTTTCCTCAAATGCATTTATTAATATTGGAAGACACTCAGGATGAAGTATATTTTGCTTCAGCAATGAAAGATTTCGATCTAAAATTTATTAAAGATGAATAAAGTAGAGATTGACTTTGATACGTTGAGAGAAAACAATCTGTCCATAAATGAGTATTTAGCTTTGTATAATGTAGTGTGTGGTAATTGTGTAGCAGAATTTTTTGTTGCAGAACAGTCGCACCTAGATTCGTTAGAAAAGAAAGGTTTTATAAAGATAATAGGTGGTAGCACGACTCTTAGAGAGTCAGCTAAAGATCTATTTAAGATAAAAGAAGACTATTTTCTTAAGTGGTTGAATTCTTACCCGATAAGAGTAAGAAAGACTACAGGAGGCTCAAGAGTTCTTAGTCCAGCATCTGACGAGACTATAGAAGGCAAGAGACTTAGAAAGAAATGGAAAACTATGTTTAAAGGAAATCCTAAAGCTGAAGAGAAAGCTATAAGAGTCCTTGAAGCAGAAGTTCTAATGAGAAAGAAAGCTAATGACATGGAGTACATGGTCGAAGCTGCTAGATGGCTCAATGGAGGCTATCACGAGAAGTATGAATACTTGCTCGAAGAGAAGACTGACGTTACCAATGGTATCGTAGACAGTTATGAAGAAGATTGGAACTAACTTAATGTAGAGAAAATGGAAGAAGACAAGAATATAGGTAAAGTACAGCAAAGGGTTGATCAGTTGGTTGGAATAAAAACAGATAAAGACAGCGGTAAGTTGTTTTGTGTGCCATTCCAGAACTATCCTAAGCTTGCTACATCTATACCAGGAATTGTTCCTGGCATGATTACAATGATAACTGCAGGTTCAGGGGTCGGTAAAACACAAGTGACTAAAGCACTTGCTGTTCGAGAACCTTTGGAGTACGCAGTTAAGCACGGGCTTAAGATCAAGATATTTTATTTTGCTCTGGAAGAAAGTAAGCAAGAATTTATTGACACAATGATATGTAACTATGTATCTCAGAAGACAAACACAAGAATTGATATACTTACGTTGCAGGGCTATAGAGAGAACTCTATAGATTCTAAGACTTTGTTATTGATTCAGACTTATGTTGAAGAGATAGAAGAGTTGCTTGAAAGTGTGGAGGTAATAGATTCTGTTTACAATCCAACAGGTATTTACAAATATTGTCGTGATTACGCAGATAAGAATGGTACACATACATTTGAAGACAGAGAATTTATCAAAAAGAAAAAAGATGGCACAACAGAGACAGTTAAACACAAAGTTTACTCTAACTATACGCCAAATGATTCTAATCAGATAAATATTGTCATTGTTGACCACATGAGTTTGCTTACGCCAGAAAAGAATAAAGATTCTGGCTATATGATGACACAACACCAGACCATGGCACATTGGAGTACTAATTATGCGTTAAAGCAGATTACGAAACACTGGAACTGGGCTGTTGTTAATGTTATACAGCAAGAGCAATCAGGGGAACGAGAACAATTTACTTTGAAAGGTGACAGTATACAGAAGAAAACAGAACCATCATTAGCAAGTTTCGCCAATAACAAGGAGATTCAGCGTGATGCAAAAGTAGTCTTAGGTGTATATGCTCCAGACAGGTATGGATTCGAAGAGTATCATGGTTATGATATAAGAAAGATGCGAGATACATTCAGAGCCATTAAGGTTTTGAAGAATCGTTTTGGTCCGCCAAATGCGTATCATCATTTCTTATTTGACGGTGCAACAAATAGATTTAAAGAATTGCCAAAGGCAAGTGAGGGTCACTTAATGACGAAGTTTTATCAAGCTTCTGATATTTTGCTAGGCAGAACTAATTAATTAAAAAACAAAAACAAATGGGACTAGATATGTATGCGTACAGACGCAAAAAAGGAGCATCTGCAAAAGATCCTGAGCAAATCATGTATTGGCGTAAGCACAATAGATTGCACGGGTGGATGGAGCAGTTGTGGAGAAAAAAAGGAAAGAATGTAGAAGGAGATTTCAATTGTGTAAGACTTAGGCTTAAAATGAAAGACCTTAACGAGTTAGCTAAGGATATTGCTAATCAGAACTTTCCTGAAACTCAAGGATTTTTCTTTGGTAGTGATTCTTATGAAGACTATGTTCAGTATTATATGGAAGATGATGTAAAATTCCTTTGGGCAGCTTATTCAGCTATCGAACAAGGAGATAAAGTGTACTATGATAGCTGGTGGTAGACCTAACCTGATTGGGATATCAGGAAAGATGGGATCAGGAAAAGACACGTTGTGGATTGTGATGAATTATATTGCAGACAATAATGCACCAGATTCTATTGGTAAATGGAAACAACCTGTTGATGAATTTGTTTACGAGAATAAGAAATATTCTGAAAAGCTAAAGTATATGGTTTGTTTTCTTATTGGTTGTAATAGATCTGATTTAGAAGATAGAGAGTTTAAAGAGAAAGAACTTGGCGAAGAGTGGACTAAGAATATTTTTGATGGTTTAAGCATAATTGAAGAGATAGATGAAGAAACTGGAGAATATGTATATTCTGACCAAAGGGGAAAGGAATTAGGAAATGTAGTACGAGGAGGTAAAGATTCTTACAAAGATTCTAATATTACCTTAACACCTCGTAAACTATTACAGATTCTAGGTACTGAATGTGGTAGACAAATTATTCACCCTAATATATGGGTAAATGCTTTGTTTGCTGATTATGTTCAAGTTGCTGATTTACAATTAAAAGGCAGAAAAGGAAATTTGATGCATAACAAGAATCAGTCTAACTGGATAATAACAGATGTTAGGTTTCCTAATGAAGCTCAAGCTATTAAAGATAGAGGTGGTATTCTTATTAGGATTAATAGAGATAATGGTACAAGAGCTATTGATGTAAACGCTCACCTATCAGAAACAGCTTTAGATGATTACGATGGATTTGACTATGTGATAGACAACGACTCAGACAGTGTTCGAGATCTTATAGATAAAGTTAAACAATTAAAAATAGTGTAATATGCATATAGAGAAGATAGGTTACGTAGGTGTTAGAAAAGCTGACAGAGAAGAAATAGAAGAGTGGATTGACAAAAATGATCTAGCTTTTTATGATTCTCATGAAGACGAGATAGTTACAGATGTGGACGCCAAGTCCTTGTTAAAGGTAGGAGGAACTTTTATATCAGTAGATGATGTATATGACCTAATTCTTAATGAATGTGACGTGATTAAATTTTATTATTAACAATTAAAATAAAAAAATGAAAAAAGTAGAAGATGAAGTTTTAGAAGACAACTTTACAGAAGGAGTTTACAATCATGATGCATTTACATCAGATGGGGACGCTTGTGGATTTAGTCAGACAGGATTCAACGAGAAGAATGGAACAATGAATGGTATTGTATCAGGTATTGATGGCAATAAGAACTTTGTTTCCCAGCTCGCTGAGCGACTAGAGGCAAGCTTTACACCAAGAGAGATAGTATTCATGGCAGCAAAGCTATCTTATATAAACATGGTAAAAGAATTTGCAGCCAAGCAAAAAGAACAAGAGTAATGGAATTACCTTTAATAAGAAGAAAAGCCAAAAGAATAGACTCTAAGAGGTTATTATTATTTGGTGCACCAAAGTGTGGTAAGACTACAATTGTGTCTCAACTAGAAGACTGCCTTATCGTTGATATGGAGCAGGGTTCTAATTACGTTGAGGGTATGATCGTAGAAATCAAAACTATGGCTGACTATTCTGCATTAATCAAAGCTCTTAAAAAAGCTAAAGATGAAGCAGGAGGAAAAGTACCTTATAAGTACATCTGTTTAGACACTTTAACAGCTTTAGAGGAGTTATCTCTATCTCTAGCGGTTAAGTTATATCAGAAGACCTCTATGGGTATAAACTTCACAGGAACTGACGTAAGGACGCTCCCTAATGGTGCTGGTTATTTGTATACTAGACAAGCATTTTTCAAGATGCTTAAGCCACTAGAAGAGTTTTGCGATACCTTGGTTATGGTAGGTCACGTAAAAGAAAAAGATGTCGTAAAAGAGTCTGGTTCATTTACAGAAAAGTCAATAAACTTGACTGGTAGAACAAAAGATATTCTTTGTTCATGGTGTGACGCTATTGGATTGGTATATAGAGATGAGAACAGAACTGTAATAAACTTTGCTCCATCGGAGTCGTTGGTTGCAGGTTCAAGACAGAAGCATCTTATAGGACAGCAAATTGAAGTTGCAGTAAGTGATGAGAATTATGACATCACTGTTGATTGGAGTCGTATCTTCATAGAAGAAAAGACCAAAGTAATTCCTGCTTCAAAGGAAAAGTAAATTAGTATAAATTTTAAATTTAAGAACAAATGTTAAACATTGTATTCGGTTCAATCAAGAAGATTGCACCAGCTGCTATTCAGCAGTTTGATTTCCCCTCAATGAAAGTTGAGAAGAACAGAGGAAAAGGCACCACTCGAAGAGTATTATTCAATAAGTCTGCTTGCAGATTGCTTGAACTAGATTCTGGTGGAGTGCAAGAACTTTTGTTTGGTTTTGCCCAGCCACAAGAAGAAAATGAGGCAAGATTATTCGTAGTTAACACTGCAGAATTCATAAAAGAAGTAGAAGACAAGACATACAAGGTGTCTAAAAACTACGCTGCTTATGATGACAGCAAAGAGAAGGGTAAAACCATCTCGTCAACACAATTGTGTAATGAAATTAGACAATTTGTATCAATTGGAGACGTTACTGACACAGACTACGAAATAGTACTTCATGACAAAAGCGGTGAGGCTCCAATCTATGAACTAGTAAAAGTCGTAGATGCTCCTGGTCTTGAAGTGGATTGTGATGATTGTGAAGATGAGTGTGAAAGTAAATGTCTTGTAGAAGATCAACCTAGCGAAGAGTTAAGTAATATTATTACAGCTACTGAAAACTTTGACGAAGAAGAAGAGGATGATGACGAAGATGAAGACGAAACTGAGGCAGTAACTGATTATCCAGATGGAGAATTAGAAGATGCCGAAGTTGAAGAAGATTCAGAAGACAGTAGTGCTTTCACACCATTTAACATCTAATGAGTAATAACAATAATAATAATAATTAAATTAAAAAAAGTAAAATTATGGGATTTGGATCAGCAAATGAAATCAAAGAAGGTGGAGCAAGAAAATTCTTCACAGGTGTTGAGAACTTTAAAGTTGTCGCAGTAAACCCTTCCAAAGAAGAGCTTGAAGCTCTTTACGGAAGAGAAATAACTTATGAGCCTGAGTACCTTGGTACGCAGACAGTAAGTGATTCTGATGGCGAAAGAGAAGTGCCTCAACTAAGAGTAGATTTCTACTTGAACAATGACGATGTAGATAACCCTATCTCTACTAAAGCTTCATTTTATGTAATGAATACTCACCACAAGTCACAGACAGGTAAGTATAAAGTTATTAATGACTTTGGTAAGGCTACGTGGTTGGAAGAAGATGCAATTAAAAGCAAGACTGTTCCTCAAAACATGCAATGGTACAATACTTCAGGAATGAAGATTGCCAAGCGTGGTGAGGAAGAGATGATTGATTTTATTGCTAACCTTCTTAATTTACCTTTTGACTTAACTAAGCTTACAGATGTATCTGCAGCTCATGCTAAGTTCGAAAAGGCTACATGGGAAGAAATGTTTAAGGGAGATTTTTCTTACATTAAGACAGTGATTGACAGTACTAACAATAAAGTTGGTGTTGCTCTTGGTGTTAAAATTGCGGATGACCAGAGTATGCGTCAGACAATTTTTAACAAAAAGACTTTACGTCAGTACACTCTTACAAGTAAGAGAGACAATAAGTTTCAGTGGCTAAGTAAAGCTATTGAAGAGTCTAAAGCTAATGGTGCATTTGGTACTACTAACTTCGGACCAGCAGATTACACTCTTCGTGAGTATAGTTTGACTCCGGATGTATTGACCACGGCGTCTTTACCTCCTGAAGAAGATGTGTTTGGAACAGCTGATGCTGCAAAAGACACAACAGACAACTGGTTAGACGACTAATCAGTTAATTAATTATATGGGGTCGGATAGTCCGGCCCCTATATTAACCAACAAAACTAAAAAAAAATGGTAATAGAATTTGAAGGAAAAGAATACACATTCACTCATGTGAAAACTATTAGTATAGTTCCAAGAGGAGTTTATATTAACGGAGCAATAGCTGTCAAATCACTTTCTTATACCCCACCAGAAGATTAATGGGATTCGGGAAAAGTGTAGACATCAAAAAGTTGCCAAATAGAACTGATATACTTAGTTGTATAACAGACGTTGAGATATTTTCTCACTTTCTAGGAGGTATACCAAGAAAACCAATATCGAGTCCTATAAGAAAAGACAGCATACCATCATTTAGTTTATTCTATAGTGATAAGTATGAAAAAATGATGTACAAAGATTTTGCCACAGGAGAAAGAGGCGATGTGTTTGTATTTGTAATGAATCTTTTTGGACTAAGTAAGATAACTGATGCTTTTTGCTTTATAGCAAATGAGTTTCAGCTTACACAGTATAAAACAGAGGCTGTAAACAATGTAGCTAGAGTTAGCTATGTGTCTAAAGATAATATTGGAAAAGTAAAAAAAGACAGAATTGATCTAAGAGTAAAGACCAGGGCTTGGAAGAAACAAGACCAAGAGTTTTGGCAAACCAAGTATGGTTTTACTAAAGACCAATTAACTTATTGTGGGATATATCCAATTTCACATTATTTTATGAATGATTACAGTAAGGTAGCAGATGAACTTGCTTACGCTTTTGTCGAAGAAAAAGACGGGAACGTAACGTATAAAATATACCAACCTGAATCAGAGAATAAGTGGATAAACAACAATGATTTTTCCGTATGGGAAATGTGGCGACAGATGCCACCTAAAGGTAAAAATCTAATAATAACTAGTAGCAGAAAAGATGCAATGTCTATTCTGTTCACATTTGGAAACCCTACACAAGTAGCTTCTTGTTCTCTACAGAGCGAGAATACTAATCCGAAGCCTCAAATTATAGAGGAATTGAAGAGTAGGTTTGAAAACATATACGTATTGTACGATAATGATTTCACAAATGAAAGAAATCCAGGTAGAGCTGCGGGAGCAAAGTTTTGCCAAGAATACGATCTAAATCAGTTGGAGATACCAGAAGAATACGGTGTTAAAGATCCATCTGACTTTTTAGAAAAGTATGGTAAGGAACAATTTAAAATAACAATCAAAAAATTAGTAAAAGATGTCACAATTCAAAATAAAAACAAATTTAACGAAGAAAACTGAACTATTTAACGTACTAGCACTAGCTAAGTCAATTGAGTTACCAATCCTACTTATAGGTGATCCAGGTGTTGCTAAAACAGCAGCTGTAATGGATTTTGCTAAAGCAGTGAATGGAGGAGACTTAGAAGATGAGCAGGTGTTCATGCTGGAAACAGATGAAGGTACTAGAAGTTCAGCTATAAAAGGTAACGTAGATATCGAAGCCTTAACAACAAGTAACAAATATCAAATCAACTCACCAATAGCAGGTGCAGACTTTGTAATCATTAACGAGGTTGACAAGGCGTCAGCATCATTGAGAAACAGTTTGCTAGGTGTAATGAATGAGAAGAAGATATTTAACGGTACAGAAAAGAAAGACTGTGCATGGGAAACTTTTGTTGCAACATGTAATAGTATTCCTGAAGACGAGAAAGATTCTCCATTCTGGGATAGATTTGCTATCACATTTCACGTAGACAGATTACGCGAGACTGATATATTAGACTACTTCTCTAAAGGAGGTCGCTCTAGTATGCAGACTTACAACGTAAACTTACCTACAGCTGAGCAGGTAGAAGAGAACATGGCAAAACTAGATGTATCTAAGATTAAAAAGGTATTAGATGTGGTTTACGGATCATTGTCTGACCGTACCATTTCTTACATCCCTACATTAGTTGCACACATAATGGGTGTTTACAGCACTAGTCAAGATAGAGCTTATGTAAAAGCTGTTGAGTTACTAGTAGGTAAGACAGATGCTGATGTATTAGCAAGAAGCATTATGAGTAAGCAACTAAGAGGTCTTTACGACAAAGTAGACATGATTTCTGCTTGTACTAACGAAAGCATGTACAAGAAATTAATGACTGAAATCAACACTTTAGGAGAACAACTTGCAAAAGATGGATTCCTAGCTAAAGAAGATGAGAGTGATATCGTAGCAAGAGCTACAGAAGCACAGAATTCTCTTTCTTTCTTAAGTACAGAAGATGATTTAGAAGATGTTAACGAAGCGATGGAAAATATATAATGGGATTCTTATCACAAAGAGAAGGTAATGGAGGGAGCTGGTCGGCTCCTTCCAATGACCTCTACGATATATACGGAGGCAGACAAACAGGTCTGTTCGGAAGTATAGAAAAGAGCCCTAAGCAAGTTATTTTTCCTGGAGTTACTCCAAGAGAAGAGACAAGCTTACAGAAGATCCAGAACTACATACATAATGAGAGTCGTAATATAGGTGGTCCTGGTGGAACTAATGTTCCTCAGCACCTTATTAATGACATTTACAGTATGTTTGTTAACGATGGTTTTAAGAGAAAAGAAACTAGTTCAGGAAATGTTGTTAAGCAGAAAATATTAGACAGAGTTTACAATACCTTTACAAAGGATATTACTAGAAACTCTCCTTTATTTTCTAACATAGTGACAAAAGAGATTGCTTTGTATCTTCAAAAGGTTTACGAAGATGAGGATTTGCCAGAGGAGGAAGATGAAGACGAAGGTAATGGACAGGGTGATCCTGGAGATGGCCAAGGTCAAGCTGGAAAAGGAGAAGGTGAAGGCGATGACACTCAGGACTCTGATGTTGCTGCAGGAGGTAGACAAGCAGGAAAGGATGGTAGTGGATCTACCGGTACTGGAGACTTGGATCCTAATCAGCAAGCACAAGAGAAAGCAGCTGAAGATGTTCTTGACAAGCATGAGGAGCGTTTACAGAATGCTATGAAGAAAGCAATGGATGACATAAAGAATCTTGAAAAAGCTATAGGTAAGGATAATCTTGCCGATTTAGCTAACAAAGAGCCTGATTTTATGGAAAACATGGATAATATGAAAGAAGCCTTGAAAAAGGTTGCATTTAACCGTGAAAGCATAAAGACAGTTCTTACAAAGATTCTTAACAAGTCTGAGAATTATTTCTCTAAAAACTTCTACACCAAAGAAGAGAGTATTTTTGAGTCAGAAGATTTTGATAATCTTTTTGGCTTAGAATTCCTTAATCCAATCTTTAGAAATGCAGAGATAATGAACATAGGAAATGAATCTAGAGTTTACACGGGTAAAATAGATTTGTATTTAGATTGTTCAGGATCTATGTCTGATACAGAAAACTTTGAAGGACAAAACATTAGAATGTCAGACCTTGTAAAAGGTATAGCAATGGTTTTGTTTAGAATGGGCATGATTGATAAACTTTATTTTTTTGATAACGATATCTATGAGATAAAGAACATAAATGAGTACACTATTCTGGCCTTTAATGAAGTTGGAGGAACAGACTTTAACAAAGTTGTTAGACAATGTTCTGCTAATGGAAGAAATTCTGTTGTAATTACTGACGGTGAAGATTACTGTCAAGATTACATAAAAAATGTTTTCTGGTGTGGTATCGGAGGAACTACATTTCGTAATGGAGAAGGATTTAATGCATACAAAAAAGAGAAGCAATGCGTAACATACGATAGTCAGACAGGAATGTTTGTATACGTATAGTATTAATTAGTAAGAAGAGTTCAGCAATGGTGGTGCTGCGTTGGACTCTTACTTACATTAAACAATAAACTATGATTTTTATACCAGGTAACATACCAAGTCTTAAGAATTCTAAAGTAAAGACGGCTAGAGGAATATTTAGTTCCCCTACAGTTAACAAGTTTCTTAGATCTATTGGCATACAGAAGTTTAACTCTCGTAAAAAAGAAGTTAAAGGATATGTAGACCCAACTAGACCTAATCAGTTTGAGGCTTTACGAGAAGAGTTTATGAAGATGAAAGTAGGAAAAGATGAACCTATTGTTATAGGATATCATCAAGTAAGAAATAGTAAAAGGTTATTTGACTTTAGTAATAGTGTAGAAATCGTACAAGATTTAATGACTGCACATGACTTTATAGAAGATGACAATGTTAAACACGTATTCCCTGTACCTATGAGTATTGACGGTCAATTGATTGATCCAGACAACCCACGGGCTTTTCCACTATATAGTGTGGATAAAGAGAAACCAGGAGTATACATAAAATTATTTTAAATGGGAGCAATAGAAAAACAAGCAACAATTGAAGGAAAAGATTTGCAATCAGCATTTTTAATTCTTCAAGAAGAAGATAGAAAAGAAAGTGGTAGTGATATTTATTCAGGGGGTTGGAATAATTCAACTGGAGTAAGAGAAGTTTCCAAGAAAGAGTATCAAGAATATCTTGCAAATGGAGTCGGTAAGCATGAACCTGCTGTAGCTTGGTGTATTACCAAACCTATAGAGAACAACATGAAGACTAAGACTACAGTAACTAATTTTCCGGCAAAAGGAACTAGAAAATGGGTTACTAGATATGAAGTTAAACATCCTGAGTGGGGTAATGTTATTGTTTCTGAAGAGAAACAAGCTGACGCTATCAAGAAAGCAAGATGGTTAGTTGAACAAAGTCCAGATTGGAATCTAGAAGTTTGTATTACAAAAAGACTAGTAATGGAGAACACAAAAGTGGCTGAAATTAATTACAAGAGCTCATCTAAAGAAAGAGATGGTGTCTGGGAAGTTAATGGAACAATGCCTTATTAATAACTTAAAAATAAAAACATGACAGATGAAATAGCTTACAAAGCAGGAAAGTATATAGTAAAGACTTTTCTTGGAGGAGTCGCACTAGGATCATTAATAACTTATTTAATAATGACATAATATGGAAGATAATTTAAGAGCACTTGCTATGCAGGTGTTAGTAAAAGAAGATTACCAATTATTTGCAGCAGCATGGTATGATAAAAATATATTTGTAGCTACAAGTATATGCGAATCTGCAAGAGAGCTTGCCGTAGAAGAACTGTTGTTGACAGTTTATAATGACGAATGTGATTTTGTTTTAATGGATCATTACAAAAAGGCACAATGTCTTCTGGATCTTATGAAAGAGAAAGTGAGGTTTGGCCATGATTAATGATCATAATTTAGAAATAACAGAACAAGAGTACAGAGATTTAGAGATTCCCAGTTATTCTTTGCTTGCTAGTATAGCAAAACAAGGCATAGACATACTTGGAGGAGCTAAGACTCAAATGTTTCAGCTAAAGTTTGGATCTCTTGTAGATGACATTTGTTTTGAGCCAAGTGTAGTGGCCAACAAATATTACAGAGGATCTCCTGTTACAATAAGCTCAGGTAATCCTAAGAAGATTATAGACTTAGTTTTTGATAAGTTTTGTATCCAAGGAAGCGAGACTGAGCTTAATTATTACGATACTGAGATTGTTGCGGCAGCAAGAAAGCTTGGAGTTTATGACAAGTACGATGATGCAAAAATCTTAAAGACTATACTAGTTGATAAGAATGAAAACTATTTTGAAGATAAGGTAAAATCTATTAATAAAGTTCATGTGAAAGATGAGATGTATGAGATGGCTGTTGCAGCTGCCGACACTCTTAAGACAAATGACTTTACTAATATTTATTTTCAAGATGACGATGCAGAGTTAGAAACTTTTTACCAATTTAAGACTGTCCAAACAATCAATGGACACCAGGTAAAAGTTATGCTAGATTGCATGGTTGTGGATCATAAAAACAAAGTAATTTATCCTGTTGACTTAAAGACTGGAGAAAGCCCTGCTGATATGTTTGATGAAGTATTTTTGCTTCACAAGTATTATTTGCAAGGAGGACTTTACAGAAGTGCAATTAAAGCTATAGTTGACAAGGATCCAGATTTAGAAGGATATGTTGTCGCTTCATTTGACTTTGTATACCTATCCAAGATGAATGTGTATAAGCCATTGGTGTTTAATATGCCTATGCTTTTACATAAAGCAGCATGGACGGGATTTACTGACAGGTTTGGATTTGTACACAAAGGACTTACCGAGCTACTTGGTCTTTATAATGACTGGAAAGAAGGTTTTTCTATGTACACAAAAGAACAAAACAGCAACAGAGGTAGAGTAATAATGAATAACTTAATAAAAGAAGAAGATGAAGGATAGGTATGTTATTGACACAGAACCGGTTAAGAGTTCAACATACATGTTGCCAATACTTGACGAACAAATTGACTTTGAATTTCTGCCATTAATGGTAGGATCCTATTTATACAACAACAGAGAAGAGAAAGAATTTTCTGTGTTGTATAAGTTTAAGGGTACAGAAAAGTTTACAGAGTTTGAAAAGAGAATGATGGATCATGTGCTATTTACAGGTCACGAAGATTATGGAGAATATGTTCTCTATAAATTTAGACTCACTGCGGATATGCAGAAAGCACTAGATCTTTTGTTAGATGGTAAATATAGTATGCTGACTTTAGAACAGAAAAATTGTATAGAATCTATGTGTAAGAGAAGAGGTTTCTCAAATTACAGAAGGATAAGAATGATATTAGATAAACATGAAAGCATTAAACTTGAACTAGAGTTCAGGTTAATGTGCAAGATATCATGGGATGCTGAGTTATCTTCTCCTATAGATCCAGATACAGAATATTTTTCGGATAAAGTTCAAAAAATAGAGTTTAACGTAAAACAAGGAGAAGACATTTATGAAAGTACTAAAAAGGAACGGTAAGTATGTAAGTTTTAACCCTAGTAAAATTACATCTAGGTTAAGAAATTTATCTGACGAACTAAAAGTAGATGCCGATAAAATGGCAGTGAAAGTGATTTCACAAATGGCTGATGGGATTACTACAGTAGAGCTAGATACATTATGTATTGAGATAGCTGCTAGTATGGTTTCTTATCACCCAGATTACAGTAAATTTGCTTCACGTATATTTGTGACACAATTGTGGAAAAGTACACCAGATAGCTTCTCTGAGGCTATGAAGAAAGTACAAGAAACAACAAATGTATTAGCAGATAAGTTTATGGCTTTTGTAGAGCAAAATAAGCAAGAACTTGACAATATGATAATTCGTGCTAGAGATTTTGACCACGATATATTTGGGTTAAGAACTCTAGAAAAGTCTTATCTATTAAGAGACAAACCAAAAGATGGTAATGTTATAGAGCGTCCACAATACATGTGGATGAGATGTGCTATTGAAACTAGTGCTTATGATATGAAGCAAATAATAGGTGCATATAATTTAATGAGCCAAGGATTCTATACTCATGCTACTCCAACCTTATTTAATTCAGGAACAAGATTGTCTCAATTGAGCAGTTGTTTCTTGATAGCAAATAAAGGCGACAGCATAGATGGATTGTTTGACACAATGAAAGATATTGCTAAGATATCTAAATTAGCCGGTGGAATAGGATTACATGTGCATAATGTTAGAGCTAAAGGTAGTCACATTGAAGGAACTAACGGTACATCTGATGGGTTATTACCCATGATGAAGACGTACAATGAAGTTGCAAGATGGATTAACCAGGGTGGTAAGCGTAAAGGTAGCTTTGCTATTTATTACGAACCATGGCATGCTGACATTTATACAATGTTAGACTTAAAGAAGAATACAGGTAAAGAAGAGATGAGAGCTAGAGATTTATTCTATGCTGTCTGGATGAATGATGAGTTTATGGAAAGAGTAGAGGCTAATCAAGATTGGCATTTATTCTGTCCTAATGTTCTTAAGAAGAATAACATTGTGTTACAAAAGTGTGTTGGAGATAAGTTTAAAGCTGCTTACAATGAAGCTGTTGAGAAAGAGCTTTATAGTGAGGTTGTATCTGCAAGAGGGTTATGGGAAAAGATTTTAGAATCTCAAATAGAAACCGGTACCCCATATATAGGATACAAAGACAGAGTAAACAAGTCTTCTAACCAACAGAATCTAGGCGTAATACAATCTAGTAATTTATGTATAGAAATCAATGAGTATTCAGACGAGAATGAGCAGGCAGTATGTAATTTAGCATCTGTTGCTTTAAACAAGTTTGTATTTGAGAGGAGAGGTAAGATGGTATTTGATTTTAGATTGTTTAGGAATGTAGTACAGCAGGTAATTAGAAACCTTGACAATGTCATAGATGCTAATTACTACCCTACCAAAGAAACTGAAACTAGTAATATGAAACATCGTCCAATTGGATTAGGTGTTCAAGGACTAGCAGATGTTTTTGCTATGATGAAGATGCCTTTTGACAGTGAAGAAGCAAGGGCTCTAAATAAGCAAATATTCGAACACATGTATTACTACGCCATGGAAGAGTCTAATAGACTAGCACTTACCCGTGGAGCTTATAGTACATTTAAAGGTTCTCCATTAAGTAAAGGAGAATTTCAGTTCGATTTATATGACGGAGAGGAAGTTGAATTATGCGGAGAACTAGACTGGGAAGATTTACAGAAGAGGGTTGTATACGGTGGAGTAAGAAACAGTCTTATGATTGCTCTTATGCCAACAGCATCTACTTCTCAGATTCTTGGTAACAATGAATGCTTTGAGCCATTTACTAGCAACTTATATACTAGAGGTACACTTAGTGGTACTTACATTATAAGTAACAAGCACTTGGTTAGAGATCTAGAAGAGATTGGAATGTGGACAGAAGATACTAGGAATGCACTAATGCGTGACAATGGATCTGTAGTAAACTTACCGATACCTTCAGAGATTAAGCAGAGATATAAGACTGCTTACGAGATGTCTATGAAAGCCATCATTAATATGGCGGCAGATAGACAGAGATTTGTATGCCAAGCACAGTCAATGAATTTATTCATGCCAGAGGCCAGTATACAAAAACTTACTTCTATGCATTTTTATGGATGGAAGCTAGGTCTTAAGACAGGTATTTATTACTTACGAACTAAAGCAGCAGTAGATGCTGTTAAGTTTACGGTATCAAAGCACCAAGAGGAAGTTAAGGTTGAACCTGAAGTACAGGCGGTAGATCCTAATGACTTTAGAGCAATGATTGAGCAAGGTAAAAAAGCTCAAGAGGAAGATGATGAGGACTGCATTATGTGCAGCGGATAATTAATTAATAACTGTGCGTTGAGCACAAATAAAAAAACAAAGATGTTTAATATACCAATAAAGAGATTAAAAGGAGTTGAGAAAGGCAGTTTTGTTGTGCTCAACAAAGAGTTAAAAGGAGATACACATTTTCAAGAAAATATTGATTTGATGTATGTTATAAATGGTGATGTACTTAGAAATGGAAAACTTGTAAGAGTTGTTCCTATTCTTTTTAATATGGAAAATTCTGGCTACCAACATACATGCATAGACATGGTTAGAGGTAGAGAAAGTTTTGTATTTGAAAAAGATTCTTTATTACCATATCATGATGAGCTGATTAATTTTTCTGATGAAGGAAGTGATCCAAGCATGCATTCTGATGTTACAGTATGGAGAGTAAAAAACATGCTTGAATACGTTAACAGAGAGTATGAACTTGACATAAAGACTTGTCCAAGCTTATTAGATGACTAATGGGCAGGCAAATCACATTAACAGAAATGATATCCGAGTGTGAGGAAGAAGAAAGAAGTAGAGGAGAGGATAGCCCAGAGAGAGAAAGAGAAGGAGATAGAGAAGAGGTACACGGAGCCAAATATTGTTGCTAGAACATTTTGTTTTAGTCACAAGTTGACCGTGTATCCTTCAATGCAGGTTGGAACCGGTATGATGAAAGTATTTATACAGCATCATGACAAGTTTAAACCTGTGAAGAAGAGATTGTATGACTCGATGGACAGGAAAGAAATGATGGAAATGTATGCTCTTATAGATTACAAGTATGAAGAATTCTATGAAAAGCACAAAGAAAGAGGAATGGGTAGTTTTACCCCTAATTATTAATTTTAAAAACTAAGAAAGATGGCAAGAACAGCAATCGCAAAAGGAATTGTACAGCTAGGTAACGGGACATTTGAAGCTCGCGTTAAGTATCAAGGTAACACTAAAAGAGGTACATTACACAGCATGTATGTAGGAGTGTTTAGCACAGTAGACAAAGCAATAGCCGCAAGGTATAAGTTTATCGCAAACATGTTTTAATAAAAAAAAAGGGAGTTTAACTTAACGTTAGCTCCCTTTATTTTTTTTTAGACTTTCCTGTAATTTTTTTTAGACTTTCCTAATCCATTACCTGCAGGAATCTAAGCGATGCTTTGAAATCTTTTTCAGATTGAGAACCTATTGGCAATGCCTTTAAGAACTTAACCCAAAGTTTATTTCTACCTTTGTTGACACCAACCTTGTAATCCTCTGTAGGAGAAAAAGACTGACCCATTAGCTTAGTTATTTTGTCTGTAAAATTTATAGCTGCTGAAGGACTCTTTATAATCTTAAGTGCTTCTGCAGGGTTAGAGTAGAATGAAAGCTCGGCTAGTTCTCTTCTTAAGTAGAATCTGGCCAAAAGAGTATCATCATCCGGATCATCATCCATTCCTCCCATTGCTGCGTAAGCAAGAAGTATAGTCACCATCATTCCCATTTCAGCTAAGAATCTTTTGGCATTAGCTTTTTCGTGAGTAGTCATATTTTTAAAGTCTGACTTAACTAACTCTATGTTGAATGATTTCATTGCAGGCATTATAGAGTTCTTTATGAATCTTACAGCTGTTACATAGTAACCTTCTTGATAAGACTTAAGGTCTTCTGAGTAAAATCTATCAGCTTCTGTTAATTCTTCTGAAGACTTTAATGCACTTTGTAATCCTCTGTATCTTCTTAACGTAGTAGATTCCATCCATTTCTTAAGAAAGAAAAGTAATTTACCCCACCACTCACGTTGAGCAGCTGATTGTATTTCCGGATCATAGTTACCATGCAGGTCAATTATCTTTTTCTTAATAAGGTTTCTTGTCTCAAGTAATATGTCACCATGCGATGCACTAGGAGAGAATGTTGTTCCTCCAACCCAGTCTGGCAATTTAGCACGTATGTCATCAGACCCTTCTTTGTGAAATTCAATAACTTCATCTAAAGAAACAGCGTCTTTTCTATCTTTTACTATCTTACCTTCAGCATTTAAGAAATTACCATCTGCATCAAGTACCTTTATGTTGTTCATTACTGCATACATAACTTTTGACTGCATCATGTGCTCTCCACCTTGTGCGATTGGTCTAAGTGAGTGCATACTAAACAAAGCCTTCACCCTGTTGTTGTCTTCGAACCCATGGTCTAAAGCTTGTGAAGAACCTAACGTAGAAAACAAATTGTTGAATAAGTTAGTTCTAGATGTAGCCACATTTGACCCCATGTCATCCATAAGACCTTTGGTATCTGACCAGTATTTAACACCTGCTTTTTTCCAATCTTTCATTGTGTAAGTTTCTCCACCCAAAGCTTCTATCAAGTTGTTTATTGTACCTGTAGTAGCATTGACAATAGAGTTCATAAAGTTACCAATCAAAGAAACTGAACCAGCATACTTAAGAACTGTTGACGTAGCCTTCTGTACATTTACTCCGGCTACTTCTCCCGCATCTTTAGATTTGATTCCGTATAATCTGTTCTCTGCCATGTCAAGTAGCTTAGCTACATCGTTAGGTAGTTCTGACTTAGACTTAAACAATCTAATGTCTTTTATATCAGAGAAAGA
>TARA_B110000881_G_scaffold58088_1_pt1 | contig 21481 bp, 15 predicted proteins | sample TARA_B110000881 | Tara Oceans TARA_B110000881 (sample SAMEA4398150) | marine metagenome | biome: Polar Biome; feature: [MES] marine water layer (ENVO:01000295) within the mesopelagic zone...; material: water (ENVO:00002006), including particulate matter (ENVO:01000060) such as......
AATTTATCAATTTCTGCTATTGCTCCAGATAAAACTTTACGTTTTTTTCCTGCTTTATTTTCCCAGCGCCATTCAATTACAGAACCTCTGAGAGCCATTTCTAAAATGTGCCTACTTGATTGAAGTGTAGTAGATTGAACTAGATTATGGACTGCAGAACGATCTGAAGAAAGTTTGCGCATTTCTAATAATTCTAAGATAAAAATTCCTTTTCTCAAATTGCCTTGTGATATGTATGTAATATCTTCTAAAACACCCTTAGATGGTTTTCCAAAATTTAATTTGGAAATATTTTCTAAAGTACTAATCATTAGATCTTTATTTGTGGGAGGAATACGGATCATTTGAGTTCTTGATCTTAAAGCATCGATTATTCTTGAAGGGGCTCTGGTTACCAAAATAAATCTAGAAGCATTGCCAACCGTTTCCATCATTCTTCGTAAATATGCTTGCCTAATATGGCCTAAATAATCTGCATCTTCTAAAATTATTAATCGACTTATGGGTGCGATATTAGAAATTTGATTTTCTTTTCCTGCTGGCGGAATATCGCCATCTTTTTTTGTGAAAATACTTCTATCAAATGAGTCGAGGCTGAGCATTCCGGCTAGTGTTTCGGTTTTACTTCCTCCTGGCCTTAAAAATTCTTCAAATTGTGCCATAGCACCTCTCTTACGTACTAAATCACGGCATTGTAATATATGAGTAGTAGATTTCCAACTCACTCCGAGAATTTGTCTAGCAAATAGTTGCCATGCAATAGTTTTTCCAACTCCAGCTGGACCAGTGATCAATAAATGTGGAGGATCTGAAGAAATACTTGCAGACTTTAGTGATTTAATAACGGATCTAGGGAATGCTAATTCTTCGAATGTCAGTGGGGCATTTGAAATAAGCCAACTAACCATAGTTCAGTGGTAAAGGCATAAGTTTTGAAATGCACCCTTAGAAGTTTATAAATTATTAATTATTTGCTAAAATTTCTCAGTAAATGAAACCTAATACCGAATGTTAGATTAATGACACTTTATAGTCAGGTAATATGGTTGGGCGTCTAGCATCAAAAGCATCTTTGCTTCGTCAACAAAAATATAAAAATAATGTTGTAATATTTCTAGTGTTTATTTTCTTAATTCAGATGGTTATTCCAACCGTTAATGCTGATGGTTTAGATGGTTTAGATATTTGTACAGAGCTAAATAATGGTTTTTGTGATACTGTAGACTCTGAGGATGATGGTTCGAGTCAAGTGTCTTGGGTTGAAGGAATTTATCATATAAACATGTTAGACACAGAAAGTATGCTATTTGTTGCAACTTGGGAAATATATGAATATGATAGGACCCCATTGGGCTTCACAGGTACATTAGCGCAAACTGCACTGGAAAATGATGGAATATTTTCAGGTGATGGGATTCCGGCTGATGTGATACGTAACTCTTGGGATGAGCCTTGGAATGGTCAATCCGATTCAATATCAGTCGAAGATAAATTAATGGAAGAAATATCTGCTAATATAGGTAATATGCTTAGTTCTTTAGGAAGTGTATCAACTCCAACTACAAATTGGATAAATAGTTTTGAAAAAGATAGCGGAGTAGTTAATTGTCAAACAGATCGGACTCAGGATGATGATGGTAATGCATACTATCCGCCCATATGTGTCCAAACTACAGTAGAAATAGAGTTATCTGCAGATAAGTTTGGTCTTGGAACTAATTCTAACTTGGATTTAGAGAGTGCATATAAATCATTACTGATAATGGGCGGACAGGTGAAGACATCATTGCCGATTAGTATTGAATCTGGACATAAAAGTATATATCATGTTGATCCGCCTAATTACGCTACAATAATTGGAACAAATGGTCCTGGTGCTACTAAAATAAGTAATTCAGACACTTTTCCTTATAACTCAGGCAGGTGGGAAGTTAATAATCTCAATTTTCCAAGTGGATATAGTTCCAATTTAGAATTTACAGTAGGATTTAGAAATAATGAGACGACCAATGCATTTAATTTGGCTCCAAATTCAAAATCTATAAATCTAGAAGTTGTATTAGATTTATCTGATGAGAATGCTGCATCTATTGAATTGTTGGCCGGTATAAGCCATATTGAAACGGGGTCCATTCAAGGTTTAGAATTAATTCCTTCAGATAAAGGAAATATTCCCATTGTTACTTCTGATGGAATTAGAATGGCCCATCATAATGGTTTGATCAATCTAGATGCAATATCTGATAACTTTCCTGTTAGTTCAGTAGGCAATTCTCTTTCTAGTACGGTACCAGGCCTGAATATTGAGATGGGAGAATTTGAATGGATATTAGATAGTTCTCTTGAAAATTCAGCATTACTAGCAGGTGGCTTGAATTTTGAACATTCTCTCTCCAACTGTGAAACGGCAGGAGTAAATTATTGTATTTCTGGAGACGCAGCGATGGGAACTGAATACCCAGTATACCTTAGAAGTACTAGTGCGCCATTTAAGTTAGGTTTAAGTGACTTAATAGGAGATAAATTAGGAGATTTAAGTTTTCTAAATGATGTTAGTCAGGGCGATTTAGAGAAAATTATCAATAGCGGTATGGCATTTGAAACAATATTAGATCCAAGTTTTCTAAGTGCAATGAAACCTTCAGGAATGGGGAATACAGAAATAACTCTAAAATTAATTTTACCAAATTGGGCATCAAATAAAGAAGGAGGAAATACAATTTTGTTATCTCATATTTCAGATAATAATTATGTTGGTGACTTTGGGTTACAGGGCGCTAATTCATTTGACTGGGCTCATCCATTGTGTTACGAAAGTGCAGGTTGTTCAGATATTAGTCAGAATGTATTTTGTAAATCTATAGAAAAAAGTTGTAAGAAAGGTTTAGTGAATTTAGATATTTCAGAATATTCTTTTTCAGAATTACAAAAAGGAATAACGGTTGAATTTGCATTGAATATGGAAATTTCTCTTCATAGATTATCAGTACCCTCATCCATATTAGATTCTATGAATAGCGATACAACACAAGTGTCTTTGCCTGTTTTACCATCTGATTTATTAAAATTAATTTTAGAAATTGCAGATAGAGGAGATACCCCATATTCTACATCATTCTCAATCTGTGATAATGATCAAATAGAAATTTGTAAGAATGATCAAACAATTGAGTTTTCAACTAATGGAGTTACGGAGTTTACAAATCAATTTGGTGAAAGTGTGACTAGTTTGATAAAGTCAGAATTAAAAACATCATCAAAAATTGGAGATATTGAGATTGATGGTTTCAAAATTAATACTACTCTGGGCGGACTAATTGATACTGATTCCATTATTGGAGATGAGGAGGGCATTGTATTATCAATAAATATACCCAAGGTTAGAACTACGATTGGGCTGGGAAATAGTTGGTCTGAAATATATGAAATTATAAATAATGGAGAAACAGATAATTTGAATATAGATATTAACGCCCCATTATTAGACAATATTGTAAACCCTATTATGGCACCAATGATTAAGGCCATGGAAGGATTAACGGGCGCATTGACATTAGTAGCTGCTTCGACCATAACTGATGGGTTGGCAATTAAAGATATTAAAACGGATTTACCAAATATTGACTCTCTTGATATGCCAATAGAGTTGAAGTTAACTTTACCTTTAGGCATATATCTAGAAGACTTGACTTCAATGAGTGGTCGCTCAAGTTCATCTTTCAATAGTGAAGAAAGACAAGTGATTGAATACAGGATGGTATCTGGTACCACAGATTCAATAAATTTCAATTTAATAATTGGTTGGCAATGGATTCTACAGCAGCTTCTGCCATACATATTCTTTACATTGTTTTTAATATCTTGGCGAATTAGAGCAAGAATTAAGAAACGTAGCAAGAAAAAGAGGGCATCTGAAATTAAGATAATAAAAGCCGAGGCGAGTGAAAATAAGTTTGCTAGGTCTATAATTTTAAATCCAGATATAGAAGTTATTGGTATTTCTAACTGTAAAATTTCAATAAAGAAAAGAGTAAATAGTTGAGTTATTATGTCACATATACCCCAACGTAATATTGCTCTCTTTCTAGTAATAATTATGATTTCTGGGCCTATAAGTGGTTGTATTAATCCCAATAGTAGTGATTTGAATGTAGATGATCTGATAGTAGATATTCCTTTTGTGGAAGGGGGTTACTTTCAGGATATTGAATTAAAAGCATCAGTTAAAATGTCAGTTTTCATCCCTTATTTGATATTAGATGAAGAAACAGGTTTTGTTCAAAATTCTACCGTGGTTGATTTGGCAAAAAATCAAGTAATAAGTATTTCAATATTGGCACCCCCGCGGACGAGTGAGATGATATTTTTAATTGGTGAAGTAAATCGAGAATATTGGCCAATAAGGACTCAACATGAGTCTTGGAGTACATGGTTAAATTCAGATTATGAAAATTCGATTAATGGAGTTTACAGGGTAGCCGCTCAAAACAACTCAACTTATGATACACTAATTTCAAGTAAAATAACTGGTGATTCAGTGATTATAAAAAGTATAGTTGTAGAAAGGATTAATTTGATTGATGTTGAAGATGGAGGCAATCATTCAAGTGGAATTGTAAATGGAAGAATTGTATATGATAGACTTTTTGAAATAACCGATCCTACCGATTCATTTGATATCATAGATGGTAAAAATGGATATTATGATAGGTGGGCCGGACAAGGTAATACTGCATATGAGGATGCTGCAATGTATTTGATTAATGAATTGAATTCGTTTGGGCTAGAAGTAAAAGCTCACAGATTTGAGTTTACAGACATATTAGGAGTTCAAAATCCTGAAGCATACAACATCTGTGCTTACAAGTGGGGTATTGAGGTTGTGGATGAGTGGTTGGTATTCGGTGCTCATTTCGATGTAGCGCCACCCGCTAACGCTGTTTTATTAGATCCTCACGTAACTGGACAAAGGACTTATGGAACTAGAGTGGGTGCTTATGATAATACTGCTGGAACGTCGATGGTATTAGAAACTGCAAAGGCATTGGCTGAATTTGATAGCAGAAGAACGATGGTGTTCTGTCTTTGGTCTGGTGAAGAGGGTGGCAAAAGAGGTTCTGATTATTGGACTGATTATTATGTAAAGGAAGATAATCCTGAGGTTACTGTTACTAATTATATCAACCTGGATATGGCTGGAGTAAATTGGCCTGGTGGTGGTGGTGCCCCTCATGGAGATCCTGATCCAACTATTGATGAGAGTGGATATCCTAAAGATGAAGAGATTTGGCCAATGAGAGTTTATATTGGACCGGGCCCGAATCACGATAAGTTAGATCAGCCTGAAATGGTCGGTTTATCAAATTGGATCGGATCGGATTATTTAGGTTTAGAAGAACAAATGGGCACACTTATTGGAGTTAATTACTCATCTGAAACATGGAAAACTAACGTATGGTTAGACATGGATAGGCCTGAAATAATTGTATACGAAGATACTACTGCAAGGAGTGATCATGCGAGTTTTCAAGATAATTTGGGTACTGTGACCATCGGCTTTGGAGGATTAGTTGATGGATACTGGTGTTATCATCAAACTTGCGATACATTAGAGGAAATGGAGATCTGGATGGACACAATGGATAAAAACTATGGAGAAGAGAATACGGGAGTTGCTAATCTCGTAAATAGTCTTGATATGATAACTTGGTGGGCATTACTAACATTTTTCCATTGTGATGAAAAGCCCGTACTGAATACGATTAATTAATATTAAATAAATAACATAGATGAATATTTGTAAGTAATCCAAACTGTAGCTAAAGTTATAGAAAACCAAATATTAAAAATTGTATCCGACCATGTTTTTATTTTTCTTCCATCTAAAGGTCCAAATGGAAGCATATTGAATGCGGCTAGAATTGCATTCCCCCATAACCATGTTTGAGTTACTTCATCAAATATCGTATTAATTCCTCCAAAAATATATGCAACTGTAATTCCAATGTTCCAAAGTATAATGTTAGATACGGGGCCGGCCAATGCTATTCGTCCGAATTGGTCTTTGGAAGTCTTGCCAGCAACCATTACTGCTCCTGGGGCCATAAATACAATCCCCGTAAGTGCTGCTAGGATAACTCCAAATCTTAACCCACTTGGGTTTGCTCGAAATTCAGCCCAGCAACCATATCTTCTAGCCATAATTTTATGAGCAATCTCATGAAGCAAAAATGCTGGAGTTAACGATATGAAATAAAGAATGCCGAAGTAGACAAAACTTGAAGGATTAGCAAGCGCTCCGAAAATCCTTCCAGATCCCATGAATGCAAGCGCGAGAGTGAAAGCAAGAGTAGCTTGAATAAGATGTTGGATTTCTATCTTTGAAAAATGCCATATAGATCCCTTATGGACAGGGGATGTGTGGCCGCTGTTGTTGCCAAAATATTCATTCAATATATCCTGGAAAGGATTTTTTTGATTTTGTTGTTCAAAATCTGGTTTGGAATTATTTCTATTTTCGTTATGTCTTTTTTTATCGAATGGGTCATCGTCTAACCACCATGCACGGGGGTCTCTTTCTCTAGACATATTCCTTAATTACTCCATTTCAATATTATTATTTGTTTGTGTCATCTAATAATTCATCTACTTCATCTAATAAATTGTTCCAATCGGAAGGATGTTTTGATTTAGTATTTCCAGTAATTAAGTTTAACAGTTCTTCTCTTTCCATGTTATTTGGAGGTTTGTTCATCCACTTATTTTGATTTGCCACATCTCTTATTAATGATTTGGGAATATTTTTCTTTTGCCTTTCAAACTTATTTTTAATATCCTCCGAAGTTTTGGAAGGCATAATTCCGTTGTGTTTATCTATCAATGCAGAATAATATAACATAGAGGTTCCATGAATTGAATCATCTATGTATTTTGATGGTTTTGTTAGCATAGTGATAAATTCTCTCGCTAATCTATCAGATTTAGTTCTAGGAAGGCCGGTGTTTAACTTTTCTCTACTCTTAGTATGAGATTCAATACAATATTTACAACGTTTTGTACCTGCAATATCTCCTGCATCACACATTAAACAACACACTGCAAACCCCATTTGTTCCATCGCACGGCGTGGGAGTGACATTATACAGCCCTAATGTTCATATTTCATCAACCCTACTAAGAATTGTTCAATTGTTCGCTGCATCTAAACTTTGAGGAGTGTTTAGTACATTACTTCCATTTCTGTAAATATGTGGCATACTAAGTGTAGATAATGATGGTAAAATATGAATGGAGCAGCTAGTTCCACATGCCGGTGCCAAATAATCTTCGCCTGTTTCTGTAAATATTATATCAATGCCATGTCCTGCAGGTAAAATGGCGTCTATTGCTTGAAATTCCATCATCATAGTAAGTTGCTGTGAAGGCAGGACTGTTTGCGGTTCGTATCCTCCAGCGTGATATCTGATATCCATTGTTGCGTGACCAATTCTTAATCCTGTTTGCGAGTCTCTTAATTCTGCAAAAATCTGTCCACCGTCCATTGTGGCCACTACTTCTAATTCCAATCTAATTAATCCAGATATTTGCATATCTACTTCGGATATTGCAGGGCATGATGTTGTAACAGATTGTCCTGCTCCTACTACGGGTGCCCCTCCACCAACAAATGCTCCTGAACTACCACACTCTGACAAAGATACGGCGTGCCACATTATATCGATAGGTGGCCATGTTTCTTCTATACGCCATTGTCCATCATTTCTTTGAATTTGGGCAATTGAATCTGGTTTTGGCCCTTTACCTTTTAGGTAAAATTCATACCACTCAAATAAATCCTGTGCCCAATCCCATCGAGTCATGTTGTGAATTGCCTCACCTCCATAACCGGATTCTTGATCATTATGTTTAGTCCACTGATCTGGATAATTATGCTCCCATTGTCCTAATATTCCTCTAATTTCGTATCCTGCATCCACATAATCTTGGTACCAGTTTGTCCCTATAGGTCCTCCAAATACTTGATGAGGATCTACATTCCAATCCTGTAATCCTTGAACCCAGTATACACTTCCATTCCAATTTTTAAATGCTTTATCGATATGGCTTCTTTCATCATAGTAATTAGACATATATGGATCTAATTCTCCTGCTCCATATGTCACAGGCCCAGCAAAAAGCCCTTCAACAATATCTGGACAAACATTATCTAAGTCATCAGCATTATAATCTACAGTACTTGAAAAATAATTCATATGCATAATTTGGCTTCTTGCTTCTGCACTACCGTTTTTGTAAAGTAATGGGTGTAGTGCAGTAGTTCCAGAAATTGGAACTATAGTTTTCAAATATTCGCTACCTAGTGCTGCAGCCTCCCATTGAGTGGCACCTTCGTAGGATTTACCATACAGTCCGACATTACCATTTGACCAATTTTGAGAACCCAGCCATTCCACAGCATGGTGAATACCCAACCCCTCTCCCGCACCTCTATAATCAAAACATCCACTGGATAGTTCTGTTCCAAATACAGCAACTTGCGCAAATGCATAGCCATGTGGAATAAAATTTTCATAAATAAATTCACCTCTACCAGCTCCTACTATATTTGTAGGCGTTGATTCATCGCCCTGAACTCCATAAGAGAAGTAAGGACTTATTATAGCAATTATGGGAACTTTATGTCCATCTAGAGTATTATTTGGTAACCAATATGAAAGATGTACGTCTGCAGATTCGGGACCTGTTTCCCAAATATCTGATGTATCCACTTGAATATATGTTTCTTGGACTTCTAAAGCATGATATTTGCCCTTTTCTAAAGTATATGAAAATGTATGATTATTTTGAAATTGTAAATTTTGCCTATCATAAATTGAAGGATATATAATTTCTAAAGACTCATCTACAGGAACTTGCTTAGACGTTAAGATGCACCCAGATATACTAGAAGTCGCAATTATTGCACTGATTGCAAATGCATAGAGGTACCTTCCCATAATTAGCGCGATGTATCCTTATCAATGAAACCTATGGTCATTGGTGTCTCATTTTTATATGCCTACTTTTTCGGATTTGACATGACATCCCATTCAAAGGTACATGAAAAGAGATGGGTCATTTTAGGAATTATGAGTTTGAGTCTTATTATTGTCATGTTAAATAATGTAACACTCAACGTTGCCCTACCGGAACTTTCTAAAGACTTGGGGGCAGATAATACTGAATTACAGTGGATTGTAGATTCTTATGCTTTAATCTTTGGAGGTACGCTATTAGTTATGGGGGCGCTTGGTGACCGGTTTGGTAGAAAAAAGGCATTACAAGCTGGTTTGATTTTGGTTGGAATAGCATCAATAAATGCAGGACTCTATTCAGATTCAACAAGAGAGATTATTTTTGCTAGAGCCATGATGGGATTTGGTGCAGCACTGGTAATGCCAGCCACACTCTCGATTGTTATTGTCGTATTTCCACCAGAAGAAAGAGGTAAAGCAATTGGTATTTGGACTATGATGGCTGGAATTGGTGCACCCATAGGACTCTTAGTAGGTGGATGGGCTGTTGAAAACTACAATTGGCAAATGGTTTTTTTAATTAATATTCCATTTATAACTTTAGCACTAATATCTGGATTTATATTAGTTCCTGATTCTAAAGACATTCAGAATCGACCTTTGGATCCATATGGGGCAATATTATCAATATTAGCCCTGGGATCAATTCTTTATGCCATTATTGAAGCCCCAATTATTGGGTGGACAAGTTTAAAATTTTTTATCGTAGTGATTTTAGGAATTATTCTTACATATTCTTTCATCAGATGGGAAAGAAGAATTGATTTTCCAATGCTACCAATAAATTTCTTTAAATCGACAGGTTTCTCATTAGGATTGGTTGCTATATCTTTAGCATCTTTTGTTATGTTTTCTTTTATGTTTACTCAAATGTTGCATTTTCAGTTAATAAGAGACCATTCCGCCTTTGAAGCGGCGGTTAGATTTTTGTTTCTTCCCTTAGGACTAATGCCTGCGGCTGCTAGTAGTGATGCTCTATCAAAAAAATATGGTAGTAATAATATAGTATCATTTGGGCTATTTTTGATATCTGTTGCCATGGGAATATTCACTACAGTTGAAACAGATACTGAATATTTTCGGCTTGCATTTATTTTCTTTTTGCTTGGTTTTGGAATTGGTCTAACTTTGGCTCCTTCGACGACTATTGTAATGGATTCAATTCCCGAAGATAAAGCAGGAGTTGGTAGTGCCACAAACGATGCCAGTCGGGAAATTGGTGGTGCACTAGGAATTGCAATAGGTGGGAGCATATTGAATGAGGTGTATCAAAGAAATATGAAAATTCCCGAAGAGTTGTCTGTTTCATTGGGGAATTTACCTATGGAATCATTTCCTTCTGCAATACGGATTGGAAGTGATTTGCTAAACGATGGTAATATTTTGGGATTAGAACTTATACAAAATGCTAAATTAGCATTCATGGAAGGCATGATTGTGTCAGCAAAGGTAATGGGAATAATTGCATTAATAGGTGCAATATTAGTTAAATTATATATGCCGACAAGTATCATTAATGACGAAATAGATAGTTAGGGACGGTCAAACTCCAACCATATCTTCATGGCCGCATTCAGGATATGAGCATATTACCTTATATCGATCTCTTTTTGGCCTAGGAATAGTCATTCTTGAACCACACATAGAACATTGATGAATCATAGTTTCGGGTTCTTTTTTTGTTTCTTCTTCTATTGGAAGTAAGTCCGTAGATGCGGTTACCCAGCCTCTTTGTGATTGATAATTATCTTGATCGGTATCTATTTTTGCTGATTTGATTTTTAACCTAAGACGAGGTTTTCTAGATTTTTTCTTTGGTTTGGATTTCGATGTTGGTTTTTTTGGCTTATTACCTTTTTTTTCTACTCTTTTAGTAGGGTCAACAGTTTTTTGTTTTACCTTTGGTGCACTTGGAGGGGGAGGTGGTGGCCTGTTTGCCTTTGGTGCACTTGGAGGGGGAGGAGGATTGCCTACCATCGTAATCAATTCATGGAAAGGCGTGTTGCCTTTGAATAAATCGGGCGTTTGATAAAATAGTCATGCTGGAAATTTTAAAAGTGAATGTAGGGGAACTGATGAAAGAAGTTTTCTTGCACCCAATCCTTCCAATTCAATAATAAAAATTACCCCAATTATTTCAGCATTTAATTGCTTACATAATTCAATACAGGCTGCTATTGTGCCACCAGTAGCGAGTAAGTCATCTATAATGACAACTTTTTGGCCTGGTAAAATTGCATCATCATGTATCTCTAGGCTATTAGAGCCGTATTCGAGTTCATAGTCAATTTTTAATGTGGATGATGGGAGTTTTCCAGGTTTTCTTATTGGGACAAAACCTTTTCCTAATTTTGTTGATAATAATGGCCCAAATATGAAACCTCTAGCCTCTGGACCAACAATAATATCTGGATCCCAATCTAAATTCATCATATCCAAAACAATTGTATCAATTGTCTGAGTTAACATTTTATGATCATTTAATATTGGTGTAATATCTCTGAATAGAACTCCATCTATAGGAAAATTAGGTATTGTCCGTACGGCACCAGAAAGTTGTTCCAAAAATATATCTCTCATCAAACAAAACCTCATATTAAAGAGCATTATGGTCTAAATTTTTTTTCAGACCATAATACTCAGTTGTATATTTATTTAATCAAAATTTACTAAATATAAATTCAAACGTAGTTTCATCGCCTGGCCCTAGATAAAACATTACCATCAATACAAATAAAACCGTCATAACTGGATTTACTTCCTTATATTTACCCACTGCAAGTTTTACCAATACATATGCAATTATTCCCCATGCGATACCCGCTGCGATAGAGTAAGTGAATGGCATCAATATCATTGTAATGAAGGCTGGAATTGCAACTTCTAAGTCAGCCCAATTAATATCTGCTGCTTGTCTCATCATTAATGAGCCCACAATTACTAATGCACATGCGGCTGCATATGTTGGTATTGCTTGGAATAGTCCAGATAAGAATAGTCCAGATAAGAATAGTACCCCTACAGTAACAGCAACTAAACCTGTTTTTCCTCCTTCTTCAACTCCTGCTGCTGACTCAATATAGGTTGTAGTTGTACTAGTTCCAGTCATTGCACCTACTAATGTAGCAGCTGCATCTGACATAAAGGCTGGATCTGAATTTTGTAACTCATCATTATCATCTACATATCCGGCTGCCCTTCCAACTGAGTAGAGTGTTCCTGCAGTATCAAATATATCTACGAACAGGAAGGTTATCATTACTAAGAGAAAATCTCCAATTGACCATGTATAACCATCAACGTCACCAAATCCATCTATGAATCCTCCTAATGTTTCTTCGGGAATTCCTACCCAACCAAACATTTTGCCATCTCCCCATCCTAGTGTGGGCGCAGTAGCTTCAGCAGCACCCCACCCAGCCGGAGCATGGAATACAGTGAAGTCTATTCCTTCATAAACGGCAAATCCAATTGAAGTTTGTATTTCAGGATTATTATAAAAATCATAAGTTGGGTCTGCATTACCTAGCATATTGTATGGATCAGATACTCCAAGCGCCCAACCAAATATCGATATACCTAAAATGCCCCAAACTATTGAGCCAGTAATTCCACGTGCCATCATTGCTGCAATTAAAACAATTCCAATAATTGCCCATAATTCACCTGATGTATGAGTCCATGATGCAGTATTGTCTAAACCTACCAATGTCACACCATTATTGATTACGATACCAGTCTCTTGTAATCCAATTAATGCTAAAAACATACCAATTCCAGCGCCGGTTGCGATCTTTAGATCTTGAGGAATTGAATTAATCATCTTGGTTCTCCATCCAATTTGAGGTAAAGAAATAATTAAGAAAATTAATCCTTCAACAAATACAGCTGCTAATGCTACTTGCCATGGAATCCCCATTGCACCTACTACAGTGAATGTGAAATATGCATTCAGTCCCATCCCTGGGGCTAATGCAAATGGTAAATTTGCCCACATACCCATTACAACACATCCTACGAAAGATGCAATTGCAGTTGCAAATAATACGTCATCAAATGGCATTCCTGCATTTGAAAGCATTGCAGGATTTACCAACAATATATACGCCATTGTCATGAAAGTAGTTAATCCTGCTCTCATTTCACTCTGCCATGTTACACCAGCATTTGATAGTCCAAATCTGTCTTCTAATATTTTTTCTAGTTCACTCATTTATCTTTCACCTATCTCCAATTATATTAGTGAGTCTGGACTCACCTAGTGTAGATGCTATGACAGGTAGCCTATGAACATCGCGGAAGATTACAATAAAAACGAAAAATTATTTTCTGGAAGAATTATATCAAATTCCTTTTTTAATTCAGATTTTAATAATTTTGCTCCGTCATTTGGTGCATGGAATATAATAATTTTTTCGGGATTACATCCTCGAGCGAATGAAGATAAAGAATCATGATCGGCATGATTAGATAATGCAAATTGATTTATTTCCAAGTCAATTTCTGTCATTTTTCCATAAATGGGTAATTTTCCTTCAGATAATAATTGCCTTCCACCAGATCCTTCTGCTTGGTACCCAGTTAGTAAAATAGCATTTGCTTTATCCCATTTTAAACGATTTAGATACCATAAAGCTGGACCCCCATCTAACATACCACTAGTAGTTACAATTACGTTCGCATTTAACGCCTTTTTCCTATCACTTTTTCCATATACGCGTCTCGCCCATTTCCATGTTTTTATCAAAAGATTGGGTTCTTTAATTAATTCAGGAAATTTTAGCCAATCCTTTGTAATTCGTGTCCCCATACCATCAAAATGAACTTGTAGATGAGGTGCCTCCTTGTGTAGTATTCTTAGGATATCCTGCCCTCTTCCAGAAGCAAAGGCCGGTACAAGTGCTACTCCTCCTCTATCTACAATTTCTTTAACACGCTCAACAAATCTTTGTTCTTCTTCTTTCCGGGGAGGGTGTTGCCTTCCACCATATGTTCCTTCTAAACATAAAATATCGCAATTTACTGGCTTTGCACCTATAACGTTTGGACTATTGCGAGTGTCTATATCTCCTGACCAAAGAATTGTTTTAGAGGGAGTTACTATTTCTATCATTATTGCACCCGGCATATGGCCTGCAGGATGAAAACGACACTTCCAAGAACCAATTTCAAACCATTCACCTATATCATGCGTAACCCATGATTCTAATGCCAAATCTAGATCCCTCTTGTCCCATGTAAGTGGATATCCTTCAATTGATGAGACTTTATATGTGTCTCTCCACATTATTTCTGAAACCTTTGCAGTCAAGCCAGTGCCGTGTAATTTTGTTCCATGTGCGCCAACTAGCCAAGGTGCCATTCCAATATGATCGATGTGGCTATGAGTAATTATTGCATCAGATACTGGTGGGCATTCAGAAGGATATTTTGGTGGTCTAGTTGGTGCCATCCCATAGTCAATTAGTAACCTGGTTCCAGTATTATCTTCAATAACACACCCCACATTACCAACTTCGCCTGCACCTCCTAGAAAATGAAAACGGATTCCAGAGTTAACTGTATCATCAGAGTATCCTGAAGTTTTACCAGGTGTATATAGAACCATATTAAGAGACGAGAATGTCTCCCTTAATCAAAGAGATTGTTTTTTAGCATTGCTAAAGGAGTAATGAGGAAAGGTTTGATGTAGGCTTGTAGGTTTAGTCAATACATGAGCGCCGAGGAGATATGGGGCAAAAGATGGCGAAGTTGTGCTCATCCATTGACTCATCGATTTATGGAAATATCTACAAGGAAAAAATCACTTGTTATTTTAGCAGCCGATCTTTACACAATTGATGAGTTAGTTAATTTGATAGATACTGTTGGTCCTTATATTTCTGCTTTAAAAACTCACGTTGATATGATAATTGATTTTGATAAATTAAAATGGGAGAAAGTTTTGAGAAGTGCTGATAATCATGATTTAATGATATTTGAAGATCGTAAATTTGCTGATATAGGAAAAATATCACAAATTCAAATGGGGGGTATTTATGATATTCGATCCTGGGCAGATTTAGTTACTGCACATCGAATTTCGGGGCCGGATATTGTTGATGGATTAGGGGCCAGTTGGAGTGACGTAGAAAGAATAGGAGGTATATTTTTATTGGCTCAAATGTCCAGTAGAGGTAATTTATTATCTTCAGAATATACTGATGAAGTTGTTGATACAGGTAATGGATCACCGCATGTTGTTGGGTATATTGGAAATGGAAGTTCGACTGCTGAGATTTTGGACCTTAGAGAAAAATCTGGAGATGGAAAATTAATTTGGACACCTGGGGTGAATCTAGAAACTGGAGCAGGTAAACTAGGTCAAAGGTACGGGAACCCCTATGATGCAATTAAATCTGGTTCTGACGGCATAATTGTCGGCTCAGGAATTTATAATTCAAAGGATAGAATTGAATCTGCAAAGGCATATGCCAAAGCTTCATGGGACGCTTTGATTGAGAGAGAAGATAATGTCTGATCAAGACTTGATTGCATGGTTATGTTCCGCAATAATTATAATTTTCATTACTTATATTATAATTTATGAAATTTATAAAAGGTGGTTTTTAGAAATTAGACTAGCATCCTTAGATGAGACATTATTAAACGATGATTCTGTAATCATTGAAGAAATAACTGATGCCCCTTTGGGTAGTAAGATAATATCTCAAGTTCCGGCATACATGATTGATGATGAAGAATCATAAGGATTTCCTAGATAATTCAGAAATTAGTTTTGTGGGAATATTACTTTTTATATTTATTATTTCACCATTTGGATGAATAAATGCAAGCTCTGTAGCATGTAAACATAATCTATTGACGCTCGCTTTTCCTCTCCCGTATCTTGTATCACCCAAAACAGGGCAGCCTATGTTCACCATGTGCAATCGTATTTGTGCTCTTCTACCAGTATCAATTTTAATTCTTATTAAAGAATTAATTGGGCCTGTTTTTTCCACTTTCCAATTAGTTATTGCCTCTTTTCCTGCACGTTTGGTGCCTATAACCAATCTAACTCTTTTGTCCTTTGTTTCCTGAATTCTAGTTGTTTCAATTCCGGATGTGGCATCCGGTTTTCCATAAACTACGGCATAATAAATCCTCTCAATTGAGCGATTTTTAAATTGTTTTTGTAATATATCACGGGTCTCCGGGGACGTGGCAAAAATTAAGCAACCAGAGGTTTCTCTATCTAGGCGGTGTACTAAGTATATCCGAGTTCTTTTATTTTCTGAAGCCCATTTAGCTGTTCTACTATACATTGTGTCGGCCTCTTCTCTATCAGTTGCAACGGACAAAAGTCCCTCTGGTTTATCTACTACAATTACAGAATTATCAGAGTAGAGTATCTCTGGATCTTGTAGTATGTTAGCTTGTAACCCCTTTTTTTGATCACCATCAGTTCTTGGTACCGTAGTCACTATTGATCCGCAAAATATTCTTTCTTTTGCTTTATTTCTCTTTTTACCATCAACCCTTATTCTACCATGATCAATCATTCTACGAAGTGAGTTCTTTTTTGCATCGGGATGTAAAAGGGATAATATTTCAATTAGTGTAGCCTCTACTTCTACCTTGATACTTGGGTCAGGCATGTCACTGGGAAATCGTTCAAACCATTCAAGTTTCTTGATTGGAGGCGCCCAATGACAATGAGATAATGGCCAGACTCAGGCTAGATTAGCGGCTGTAATTGCTGGCCCGATTATTGTATGGTTCCTCATTTGTGCCGGATTAGAATTGGATGTGGCATACGCGGCCGAGCCTATCCCCTGGGAGCTTTCTGCTGAATTAATTTCACCACTTGTTATCTGGGGTATGACTACCCTAACTAGTGTGATGGTTTGGAATTCGGAACAATGAATTGTTTCGTTATCTACGCTAAAGCAACTGAGAATAGTAAATACGCAAATACATCTAATTCTCTTTTAGAAGAATAGATGGTGATTTCAAGGCTTTCGACCCAAGATTGCTAAAGTACCTACAAAGCCTAATTTGATTCCCACTTGTCGGGTTTCGACATCAATGAAGCCAGCATCGATCATGCCTTGTCTCCATTGTTCTTCACTCAATGTTGTCATGTGCACATTAAGTGATTCTGGCCAATCATGGCTTGCTGTATTTTCAGAATAATGATCAACGCCTGCAATAAGTATTCCTTTGTCGTTCAACCATTCATTAAAGAAAGTCTTCAACATTTCTAATGGATCTTGTAAGTAATATAGGAATTCCATTGAGTGAATCAAATCAAACTTCTGTGAGGGTTTCCATCCTGGAAGTGTTGCCAAATGAAATTCTCCAGACCCTTTTTTCTCGGCCTTAATAATCATTTCATTTGAACCGTCAATACCAACTACTTTACTACAATTATCATATGACTGTAATTTACGGCATACCCAACCGTTTCCGCATCCTACATCTATAGCTGAAAAGGGTTTCTTAACTATTTTAATAGCAATATTTAGCATTTCATTAACTGATTCAGCGTGCCCATTTTCCATCCCTTCATCCCTATTTCTAAGAGCCCATTCTGAGAATACATCAGTTGCATCACGGGTTACCATGGTGAGGACGATAGGCAACTATTGCAAGAAGATTTTCATTTTAATTATCAAAGTTTTCTATTACGTAATTTACAGCATTTCTGAAAATTTTCATACCTTCTCCTTCGCCATGTTCCATACCTTCTCTGGTCCATGTTGCCCCTAACCATGTTGAATGATTGGCTTCAGGATGTGGCATTAAGCCGAATACTAATCCTGATGGATCACACACGCCTGCAATATTTCTCCAACTTTGATTTGGAGAGATTGGATATGGCAATATATCATCTTTTGCTGATGGGTAGGTGGTAGAAGGATCTACATATCGTACAACCAATTGACCTGATTTATCCCATTTATCTAGAAATATTTTTTCCGAAGTTACAAATTTGCCTTCACCATGACGAACTGGTACACGAATTCTTGTTAGGTTCTTTGTCCATATACAATTACTATCTGGATTGAATTCAAGAGTTACCCATCTATTTTCATATTGCCCTGAATCATTAATTGTCAATGACGCTGATTGATTTAAGCTAACTTCATCATCACCCGGTAATAAGCCCATTTTTACTAGTACTTGAAAACCATTACATATCCCAATTACTAATTTTCCCGATTTGACAAATTCTCTTACTTGCTCCCTTATGCCGAATCGAAGTCGATTACCCATAAGTCTTCCACTACCAAGGTGGTCACCAAAAGAAAAACCTCCTGGTATTGCCATTATATGATAATTCTCTAAATTAGCACTTCCATTTACTAATTTATTTATATGTAACTTTTCAACTATAGCTCCTGCCATTTCAAAAACAGCAATAGTTTCAGTCTCACAATTAATACCAAAGCCGGAAAGCACTGCTACTTTGGGTTTCATTAATTGTTGCCTCCATTCAATGTCCCTTTCCATGCGTCGCGCAATTTCTTCACATTGGCAGAAAGTATAATTTGATCTCGGTTGTTAAATATTACCATATCATTTGAGGTGACTTTGCCTATTTTATTACACTCATGGTTCATCATAGATTCTTCAAAAAGTTGTGAATCCTGTGGCTTTACACTTACTAAAATTCTGCCAAGACTTTCACCGAAAAGTGCCCCCCAAGTATCTAAATTTTTATTATGATTAAAAAGATTTGAAATTTCTAAAACTGCACCTGAATCACATCCAAAGCAACATTCTGTCAGTGCTGCAGCAAGTCCTGCATCACTACAATCATGTGCGCTTGCAACCAGTCCATTGGACATTGAGTTTGTCAAGCTTCGATAGAGTGCTAAATTTCTTGTGGTGTCTATCTGAGGAACTTGGCCTCCTATTCCACTTTTACCATTTGTCTCATCATGTAACATAAATGCTAACTCACTTGCGCCTAATTCTTGATGGGTCTCTCCTACAAGATAGATTATGTCTCCAACTGTCTTAAAATCACTAGATACTGCTTTTCTTACATCTTTGTGATTCCCTATTAGGCTGAATAACAAAGTTGGAGGGACGCTGATTTTAGTACCATTTATTGTTGCATCGTTCTTCATTGAATCTTTTCCACTAATGCATGGTAACTGATAAGCCCTACATACATCATCTAATGCTCTATTGGCTCTAACTAATTGCGCTAATTTATACCTACCATCTGGTGTCTTCATTGACTCTACAGGATCTGGCCAGCAAAAATTATCTAATCCTGCTATTAAATCTAAATCCACTCCTACACAGACTGCGTTTCGGAGAGCTTCGTCAATACTAGCAGCGGCCATGGCATAAGTATCGATATCTGAGTATCTTGGCACTATTCCATTTGAAATTACGGCGCCTTGAGTTTGCCCTTGTAATGGCGCAATTACCGCGGCGTCTCCTGGAGAATCGTGATTTATTCCACAAAATGGTTTAATTACAGATTGTCCTTGAACTTCATGATCATACGATCTGACCCAATATTCTTTACTTGCAACATTGGGCCTTGCCATTAACCTAAGAAGTATATTTCCCATACTCTCTGGATTGTTGGGGGGGAACTGTATTGGGTTGTGTATTGGTACCTCCCACTCAGATTCTAATTCTAATTGTGGACATCCTTCATGAAGAAATTTCATAGGAAGGTTAGCAACGGTTTCGTTGCCAAAGTTTACTTCAAATGAACCTGTGTCCGTAAATTCTCCTACAATTGTTGCTTCAACTTCATGTAGTAGTGCTAATTTCTCAAATTCATTGCAATCTTCCTCTTTTATTCCTACAGTCATTCTCTCTTGTGACTCCGAAACTAAAATTTCCCAAGGACTTAGGCCTGGATGTTTCAAGGGTACATCTGCTAAGTTCAAAAAAGCACCATTAGTCAGTTCTGCTAATTCACCAACACTACTTGATAATCCTCCTGCTCCATTATCTGTTATTACTTGAATTAAGCCAGAATCTCTGGCATCCAATATCATATCAATCATTTTCTTTTGAGTTATTGGATCTCCGATTTGTACTGCAGAGCTTGGGCTTTCTTCAGTTAACTCCAAGCTAGAAAATGTTGCTCCATGAATACCATCACTTCCTACTCTCCCACCGACCATGTAAATTATATCTCCAACCGACGGAGTTTTGATATGACTTTCGCGTCCATCTTTTAAAATTCTAGGCATTATTCCCACAGTTCCACAATAAACTAATGGTTTACCAATATATCTATCATCAAAAATAATTGCACCATTAACAGTTGGTATTCCAGACTCATTTCCTCCTGTTCTTACACCTGAATGTACGCCCCTAAGTACTCTTAAAGGATGAAATAATCCTTTTGGTATTTGACCTCTATAATCTGGGGGCCCAAAACAGAAGACATCTGTGTTTGCTATTGGCTTCGCTCCTAATCCAGTTCCTAAAATATCTCTATTTACTCCCACAATTCCAGTCATTGCTCCTCCGAATGGATCTAATGCAGATGGTGAATTATGAGTTTCTGCTTTGATACACAGGCTCCATTGCTCATTCCATGCAATTACTCCGGAGTTGTCATGGAAGATACTTAGTAACCAATCTACATCTTTTTGAATATCTAATGTGGGAGTCACGATATGTGTCTTGAATAACGAATTTATTGCGGTGTCTTCTCCTGTTTCATTATCAACATGATGGATATTAGCAGCGAATATTTTATGAGAACAGTGTTCTGACCAAGTTTGAGCAAGACATTCTAATTCAACATCAGTTGGCATATCCTGCGGAAGCCCCAATTCAATTCTTCTCTGTTGCACTTCTTTGTCTTTATAGTGAGATTGAATGGTCTTCATTTCATTTAGATTTAATGCAAGTAAGCCCTTTTCACTTATTTCAATTAGTTCGTTATCGTTGACATTTAAATTTATAGTTTTTATTGATTTAAATGGTTGAGTATTTTTAATTGGTGCCTTGAGTATCCCCCATTTATTATTTTGACAATCTTCTTTTTTTGTTGTTATAGAATGTTCAATCATAGGATTATAAAGCTTATCTGCTATTTTATCAATATTAACATCTACAGGTATCCCCCAAAAAAGATATATTTTTGATGTAAATATTTCACTGGAACTATTAAGTTCTGGGTATATAGTTCGTAGACCGTCTAATGCTGCCTTACCAGCATTATCCGTCACTCCTGGTTTGAATCCAATATGAATATGTAGATCAGGTTTTATTGGAAATATATTATCTGAATCTAATATGTGTAAATTCGCAATACCGTATTCTATTACTGGATCAGAAAAGAGATCGTAAACTGTCCTTTGAATTTTTTCATTATTCAAGTTAGAGATAATATCATATCTATGAATTAATTTTACATCATCTAGATTAATATC
>TARA_B110000881_G_scaffold218841_1_pt1 | contig 20934 bp, 18 predicted proteins | sample TARA_B110000881 | Tara Oceans TARA_B110000881 (sample SAMEA4398150) | marine metagenome | biome: Polar Biome; feature: [MES] marine water layer (ENVO:01000295) within the mesopelagic zone...; material: water (ENVO:00002006), including particulate matter (ENVO:01000060) such...
CCTGAAATTTCAACTATTTCCCATACTCCTAACTATAATGATCCTAAAGATGGAACTTTAGAAGAACGTGCAAGAGCATGGATTGATATGAATTGCGCCCATTGTCACCGTCTCGGAGCTCCAGGTGAGACTTCTGGCTTATTTTTAAATATTGAAGAAAAGAATAAAACACGTTTAGGAGTATATAAACCTCCCGTAGCTGCAGGGCGAGCAACCGGAAACTTAAAATATACAATTTCACCAGGAAGTCCAGAAAGATCTATCATGATTCAGAGGATGCTTTCAAAAGATCCTGGAATTATGATGCCTGAGCTAGGAAGAAAGTTAGTTCATAAGGAAGGTGTTGAACTTGTTAGTCAATGGATAAAAGAAATGAAAAAAGATTAGATTTAATCTAGTTTCTCAACTTTTTTGTATTTTCTATTCACTTCAAAATCATCACTATTAAATGGAATTTGCTCTATCTTTTTTAATTCCCATTCCATTTTAAAACCTTTATTGTCCTTATTTTTCATTTCCATAGAATATTTTAGCAACCTTCCTTCAACTGAGTCATAAGCTTGACCTGATTGGGAAAGCATTGTCTCGGAGAAACTTCTCGGCATGCTTGTTTTTTGTCCACCATAAGATTTAATAAGGTCCTGCTCTTTATCCAATGCATACTTTAGCAATAAAGTGTCAACAGTAAACCATTCTTCAAACAGTACGGTGCGTTCGGAACTTTTAATTGAAGTAATAACTTTTTTAGCTTGTAACCCTGCAATTACTTTTCTCTCACTTGTTATAGTACGTTCAATTATATCTTCTTCCTCTTCTTCAGATTCATCATCTTTATTATTCTCTTTAGATGCTTCTTCTTCCTCATTATTATCACGCCTATTTGAACCACCTCCAAAATTCATATTTTCCTCTATTCCTTTTAGAGTTGGTTTTCCGTCATTACCACGAATTAAATCAAAAGATTCAAATGCATATATATTTTCTTCAGAATCGTAGATAATTCTAGACTCACTATTACCATCTAATATGGTACCATATTTTTTATTTCCACCCATAGCCATCCTTATTATAAAACGATCTACTTTTAATGAAGATTCTTGTCTAAAAAAGCCATTTGAAGCAAACTTTTGAGTAGTTGTTTTAATTTCTCCAACATATGGTGCATCCATAAACATGACTTCTTCAATAACCACTTGAGTTTGAGAAAATAAGTTTGACATAAAAAGTGTCAACATAAGAAAACGAGTCATAAATAATTATCCATTTAATTTATTAATCTAACAAAGCATTGAATACTGACTTTAATTCACCATTCACAGATTTTCCATTCAGGTATAATAAGACAGGTTCAAAACGTTTATCTGTTATTAATTTTCGTGCAACTTGATCAGGAGAAATTGTATAGCGCCCTAATTGTTTTTTTGTATCCCAGACTAGATCCTCAAAAGAAGCATAAACCAATTCGGAACAAACTATTTCATCTGTGGATTCAACATTGAAACTAAAGTCATAATTTTTCCCAATTTGACTAAATGCGTTTAATAAATATGTTTTCTTATCATTATTTGACTGGGTGGTGAAACGAATTACACCTAAATCATCAATATTTAAAAAATTCTGTAATGTATTTATCTGAACTCCTGGACGAAGTGACTCTATAATTTTACGGCCAGAATTAATAGATGTTTGAAAATCAGGGCCACTATAATTATATCTTTCAACAGCTAATTCATATAATTTCGGTAAACTATCCCATACACCAAGAGCTTTTAATTGATCTTCATTTCCAATCCAAACTCCAACATGACACCAATATCCTGGTATAAAATAATCTGTCAAACGAAAAGGGGCTTTCTCTAATAATATATCCATAGGTTCCATTTTATAAGTAATTTCAGATTTTTCTTTATCAGTTAATAATTCCATTGTACCTCTTCTGACAACGATCATTCCTGCAGTATTACCAAACATTTTACTAACTAAGTCAGTTCCATTTTTATTTATTTTTTTTATCCGGTCATACAGTTTATTTGAAATAACATTAAAACGATTAATTTTAAAATTAGGCCGTATATCATTCTCTTTCATTTGCAACATCTCTCTATATGAGAAACTTCCAGAAATAAGCTGATTTAAATAATAATTATCATCATCATCAATTAAAAAAGGAGTATCATTATTTTGATTCTCCCATTTTGATATTTGATAACTAAAATTAATAGCATGAACTAAACGTCTTAATTTTTTTGTATCGGTATAAGATTCTGAAACTTCAGCTAAATAACCTCTATTCTCAGGTTCAACGCCTGATTCATTTATAACAAAACGCAATTTTTGATTTTCTTCAAATGGTGCCATTGCAACTAGGTAATTATCATATAATAAAAGAGCAAAGACTAAACCTAGTTTTATTTGTTTAGTAACTCTTTGTCCTAGTTGATCATTTGGATTAATAGAAATAACTTCTTTGGTAGATGAGCTCCATATTGACTTTTTGGTAAAATATTCAGTTGGCTTATTATCGTTTACTTTTATTGAAACATTATTATTTGTGTACGGTGCATATCTTGATATAATTTTAAAAAGAGGTGCCCTCATTTTTCGATACTGCTCAATAGCATAATTGAGGTAATTCAAATCTGCTGCAGTTAAAACATCTTTTTTATTAAATTTTTCATATGTTTCTATCGCAATAGAGCGCCATGTTAAGGCATACTCAATTTGAGATTGATAATCATAAATCACGTCACCAATATCAATTGTATCATTCTTTATTAAATCTATAGCTGAACGACTATTTGCACTTTGATCAAATATGAATTTCGCATTGACTTCTTGCGAATTAGCCAAAGTAATAGATAATAAAATGAATAAGATACTATTTACCAAGGTAGATGCTCTAAGTCCACATTTCCTCCAGAAATAATTAATCCAACCTTCTTACCTCTAAATAATTCTCTTGATTTCAGAACGGCACTTAGCGTGATGGAACATGATGGCTCAACAACAATTTTCATCCGTTCCCAAATCATTTTCATTGATTCAACAATCTCTTCTTCTGTTAATGTAATAATTTCTTGAACATAAGATTGAATAATAGGAAAAGTAATTGTTCCAATCTGAGCACGCAAACCATCGCAGATAGTATCTATTGTTTTATTTGCTACTATTTCTCCTTTTTTTAAAGAAAGAAATGTATCATCTGCTTCTATTGGTTCAGCGCCATAAACTTTTATTTTTGGATTGAGTCCTTGAGCTGATATTAGTGTTCCACTTAATAGTCCACCTCCACTTACTGGTGATATAATAGCATCTAAGTCTGGGAAATCTTCAATTAATTCTTTCCCAGCAGTTCCTTGACCCATAACAATACGTTCATCATTGTAAGGATGAACTACTGTCGACCCAGTTTTACTAACTAAATCTTTGAGAACATTTTCTCGAGAAGTTTGATCCGGCTCACACCAAATGACTTGTCCACCATTTCTTTCAACATTCCTAACTTTAATTTTAGGTGTATTATGAGGCATAACAACTTGAGTATTCCCGTTTCTTCGTGAAACTGCCATTGATAAAGCAGCACCATGATTTCCAGAAGATGTTGTAGCAACACCTCTATCTAATTCATTTTGATTTAAAAGTTCAACGGTGTTTGTTGCGCCCCTTATCTTAAACGAGCCCGCTTTTTGAAAGTTTTCACACTTAAAATAAAGTTCAGCGCCACTTAATTCATTGAGACTTTTATTCGTTAAAACTGGCGTGCGATGTATAAAAGGTGCAATGCGATCATGCGCAGCTACAATATCTTTCAGAGTTACCATGGGTAAATCTAAATTCTTTTATATAGAAAAACACAATTTTTAAGGTAAGACATGAATAAGAGTAAAAAAATACATATGAAAACAGAAGAATTTAGAAAACAAGGTCACAAAGTTATTGACTGGATTGCTGACTATTATGATCATGTAGAAGAATATCCAGTCCTATCGCAAGTTAAACCAGGTGATATTCGATCTCAACTTCCAGATGAACCTCCCATAAAAGGTAAAAGTCATGATGAAATTATTGAAGATATGAATATTATAATGCCTGGAATCACGCATTGGCAGTCGCCTAATTTTCACGCATTTTTTCCATGTGCAACAAGTGGACCAGCTATTCTTGGTGATTTAATTTCAACAGGATTAGGTGTAAATGGAATGAGTTGGGAAACCAGCCCCGCCTGCACAGAACTTGAAACTCATGTATTAGATTGGCTCGTAGATATGATGGCTCTTCCAAAAAAGTTTAAATCAAATTCAAAAGGTGGTGGCGTTATCCAAGATACAGCATCGAGCTCAAGCCTAGTCGCTCTTCTTACTGCTCGTGAAAAAGCATCTAATGGTAAAAGCAATGAAAATGGAGCAAATGGGAAGTTTATAGCATATACCTCATCTCAGGCTCACTCATCTATTGAAAAGGCTGTTAAGATAGCTGGAATTGGCAAAAAGAACATGCGCATGATTAATGTTGACGAACATTTCTCAATGAAACCCTCACATCTACGCCAATTAATTGAACAGGATTTAAAAGATGGGTTAAAACCAATATTTGTATGCGCTACAGTTGGAACAACTTCAAGTACAGCACTGGACCCAGTAAATGAGATTGGTAAAATCTGTAAAGAATATGATATTTGGCTTCATGTAGATGCTGCCATGGCTGGCCCTGCTGCCTTATGTGAAGAATATCGTTTTATTAATGAAGGTTTAGATTATGCTGATAGTTACAATTTTAATCCACATAAATGGATGCTGACAAATTTTGATTGCAGTATCTTTTATGTTGCTGATCGCTCTCAACTTATAAATACTATGTCAATTCTACCTGAGTATCTAAAAAATAAAACAAGCGATTCAGAATCTGTTTTTGACTTACGAGATTGGGGAATTCCACTAGGACGACGTTTTCGTTCCCTAAAACTTTGGCAAGTAATTAATTACTATGGAATTAGTGGGTTGCAACAATTTATTAGAGACCATATGAAAATGACCAAAACACTTCGCTTATGGATCGAGTCGAATAAAGATTTTGAGATAGTTGCGCCTACACCATTAACCTTGATTTGTTTTCGACATATTAATGGGAATGCTTTTACAGAGAGATTACTTACTCGCATAAATGAAAGTGGAAAAGCATATTTGACCCATACAAAACTAAATGATCAGTTCATTATTAGATTTTCTATTGGACAAACTTCAACAACGATAGAGCATTTAAAAAAGACTTGGGATTATATTGTTAAAACCTCTAGAGAGATAATTTAAAACTAAGGTTTCTCAGCGAGTTCAACTAGTACACCACCTGTACTTTTGGGATGTATAAAAATAACTTTATATCCTTCAGCGCCAATAGTTGGTTGGTCCGATAAAATATTAATTTTTAACTGTTTAAGTTCTATTATTGCGTTGTTTATATCATCTACTTCAAAACATACATGATGTACACCAGGGCCTTTTTTTGACAAGAATTTTCCTATTGGGGTATCTTCGCCTAATGATTCAAGCAATTCAACTTTGCCTTGCGTTGTATCATATATATCTGTTAAGACGCCTTGACTCTCAACTTTTTCTTTAGCTTTATGTTTGATATTAAGTATATGATTCCAGAATGGAGCAGCGATATCTATATCATTTACTGCAATTCCGATATGTTCTATTCCGAGTATTTTCATATTAATTTTTCCAAGTTAAATACATCTAAATTAAATTTTTATCTTTTGAAGATAAAGAAAGACCCAACCCACTCTTATTTGGTAAAACTAACCTTCCATTTTTAATTGTTACACCAGAATACGGATCGTTATTAATTAGCAGATTGCCATCTAAATCAGCATAATCAACTAATGGTGATAAATGCGCTGCTGCTGTAATTCCTATTGATGATTCAATCATACAGCCTAGCATGATTTTCATCTCTCTCTCTCGAGCCATTTTCACCATTTTAATAGCCTCAAACAAGTTTCCACACTTCATAAGTTTAATATTTATACCGTCAAAAATTCCATAAATCTCAGGTATATCGTTGGAATTAATACTGTTTTCATCTGCAATCAATGGTAGTGGCGATTGCTTCCTTAAAATGGCCGTATCCTTTAAATTTGTTGACTTAAATGGTTGCTCAACGAACTCCACATTTTGATCTGCTAGCCAATGGCACATTTTTATACCAGTCTCCAAATCCCAACCTTCATTTGCATCAACACGGATCAATGTATCTGTTTCAGCTCGAATTGCATTCATAATTTCCTTATCCTGCTTCTCACCGATGCCCAGTTTTATTTTAAGAATATTGTAAGGTTTTGCTTCAGATATCTTCTCAGGAATAAGATTTAAATCTCCAATGGAAATCGTAAAAGATGTCTTTGGCATTTTTTCAGGATTTGCGCCAAAATATTCACATATAGAAATACCTTCTTTTTGACACCACAAATCCAAGATAGCCATAGACAAAGCCACCTCTAATGCTTTAAGGCTTTTAGCTTGGGGCAAAACATGATTTGAAAATTTAATCGGATCAGTTAAGGCTTCAGGTAGAGATATTCCACCTTCGAGTATGTCTATTATATTCTTTGTGGATTCATTATATCTAGCAGAAGGTGCTGATTCTCCACGACCGACAAACCCTTCACTTTTCAAATACACATAAACAATATCATAATAATCATGAGTGCTTCTCGAGATTCCAAATGGATGGGTACAATTAATTCTGAATGTGGTAAAAGATAATTCCATAATTTATTTTAATGCATCCATTTTCATTTAAAATTAAAGCCAGCTACTGTATTACTACTCTTCAACAAAATACTCAAATCTGCCTTGGTCGTCAATGAATGGACAGCTCCTTTTCAATTGCATCCATAAAATTCATGTCACCAAATCTAATTAAGTCTGATGTGGCAATCTCATATTGTTTTTCTATTTTTTCAATCTCTGAAGTCGCATCTTCATCAGAAAGTTTAACGGTTAGTAGATTAATACCTAAAAATTTTGACTCTCTAAAATTCTGCATTAAATCTATATGAAGCTTCATTACTTGCTTAATTGAAGACATTGGAAGGCCGGTTACATCTTCCTCTCGGCTTGGATCATGTGTCATTACCATATATTCTGGCATCGCTCCATGAAGCAAACCCAATGTAACACCTGCATAATATTGATTAGTTAAAGACCCTTGACCTTCAACAATGACTAATTCAGTATCATCTGGGCATTGATTAATAACATGCTCTATTTCACCCGCCATAAAATCAGCCGTCACTGCATCTATGGGTACACCTGAACCACTAAGTAATATTCCAGTTTGACCTGTTCCAATAAATTCTACTTTTCGTCCACGCGCTTTTAATCTTTGAGTAATTTCCCAGCCTGTCGTCATTTTACCTGTATCGCAATCAGTACCAACTATAAGCAATACAGGTACTTTACGTGTTCGCCAAGATTCATTTGAAAAATTGGGTGGATTTGGCGGTCGCCTTAAATCTGTAAGCGTTACGCCAAATTGCTTAGCCATTTTTGACAATTCAGGATCATCATCTAAAAATTGATGCATTCCACTTATAATATCACAACCGGACTGAATAGCTGCCACCACTTCTTTTCTATAAGCCTCGCTGATAAAACCGCCTTGTGAAGCATTCCCTATTACTAGTGTGTCAGGCTTTACGTCATTACATCTTTTAAAATTTTCCATTACAGGTATATCGCCACCATAACCCAATACAGATTCAGCTGTTTCACCAACTTTACTTTTATCTATAATTGCTACAACTTCGTCTGTTCTATATCTGATAAGCATATTACCAGTTTTATTTAGAATGTAATCAAAGGCATCATGACATAGGATAACGATTTTTTTTTGCGATTTATTCATTTCAATTATTTATTTTTAAGTTTTAAATAATTAATTACTAATATAATTAATTATTTTCGTTTGGTAATTAGCTGATAAATTAACAAAATATTAAAATAATTTATATATCATTTCGATTAATCTTAAGAAAATAAACTTACAGCTGTAAAAACTACAATAATTCCTAATAGATTTAGTATTAAGCCTGCTCTTAACATTTGTTGCTGATTGATAATTCCTGTACTATATGCCAGTGCATTTGGTGGCGTTGCAACGGGTAACATAAAAGCGCATGAGGATGCTACTCCAACACCAAATACTAATGCATAAGTGATTGCTGGGTTAAATTGATTTGACAATGCAATCATGACAGGGATTAAAATAGCGGCAGATCCCGTGTTTGATGCCAGCTCAGTTAAAAATATCATTAATGTAATACTTGCTATGATAACAACCCAATCTGGAGATCCGGTAATGGTATGAATCATTTGAGTCGCAAGCCATTTAGAAGTACCTGTTTCACTCAAAATAACTGAAAGACATAGGCCTCCACCAAATAAAATAAGAATACCCCATTCAATTTTTTTCTCTAAATCTTTCCAAGAGATTAAACCTAAAATAGGTGCAAGGGCTGTAATCAAGATAGCGATCATTCGGTCAAACTCTTTTAACCCAAGGAATCCTCCGATTTGCCCAGAGAAAATCCAACAGAAAACAGTGAAAATAAATAATGCGACACTTCCTTTTGCTTGAGCATTCCAATCCATAGAAAAATCATTATTTCCTCCAGGTTGATTAACCATTGCATTCTTTTCAGGTCTAATCACAACCCACATAGCTAATACAATAAGGGGAAACATCATAATAGCTGTGGGAAAGCCCACTTTAAACCAGGTAAAAAAATCAATATCTAATGCAGAAACAGCAATTCCATTGGGGGGAGACCCCACGGCAGTAGCCAACCCTCCAATATTTGCGGCGTACGCTGTACCTAAAACGACATAAGATCGCATTCGAGGATACTCTTTACCCACCAATGCAATGGCAATTGGTAGCATCATGGCCGTGGTCGATGTATTACTCATCCACATGGATAAAAAACTGGTTACTCCAAAAAATCCAATTACCGAAAACCATAAATTTCCACCAGAAGCTGTGGTTACTTTTTTTGCTAACCAAATATCAATTTTATATTTATTAAATAAAGCAGCTAATGTGAAACCACCCATAAATAAATACACAATTGAATTAGAAAAAGGAGCTAATGCTGCTTTAGGACCAAGAATATGAGTAAAATATGCAAGAACAGGAACAAGCAATGCTGTTGTAGATAAAGGAATAATTTCTGTCATCCACAATCCAGCACAAACAAATAATATAAATAAACCTTTTTGAATTAAGTCAGTGTCTGCAATGTTACTACTGATGAAATAACTGAAGATTCCCCAGCTTAAAATAAGTGCCAGTTTTTTTAATAATGGTAAATTTATCATACTATAACCCTACTAAAGATCATAATTTTGAATAATTAGAAATATTAAAATACTTTTCAATCTGACTGTTTAAGTTTTATTAATCGTTTTATCATATTCTTCTTCCAGCCAATTTGTATAATTGATCATCAGTTCTCTGCTGATTCGCCCCACTAATTTATTACCAATAGTAGATTCATTCACTTCAGTGATGGGCACGATACCCGAACCACTGTTTGTACATAATAATTCATCAATGTTTAATAAATCTTTTTTATTTAATATACCATAATGTACAGAAATCTGAGATTTTTCTATAATTGTTCGCCTTGTCGTTCCAGGCAAAACATCTTTTTCTCGAGTGGTCAATCTTCCTTCTTTTACCCAGAATATATTACTTTTACTTCCTTCATAAATATTCCCTTCTTTATCACACAAAATTGCATCAAAAGAGTTGGCTTCAATTGCTTTATTAAGGGCTGATAAACAGACATGATAATTGGTTGTTTTGACTTCTGGTGTATCTCGTTTCGCTTCTACTGTTAGAGCATTAACTCCATTATAAATTAGGGGATTTAAGTTTAAATGAGATGTGTAGATTATAAATTTATTAGGTACTGATAATATACGAATACGCTGGTTTGGGTCCGGAAAATTATTGATAACCTTTTCAAGCATTTCAGTTATCTCTTCTAATGAATGATGAATTTTTAAATTAATTTTTTGCGCTGTAGAGAATAAACGTTCTAAATGAGGTTCAAGAAAAACAAGTTTATAATTCATTGTGCGCATAGTTTCATACAATCCCGATTCAAATGCAAAATATTCAGACCCAATTTGTAATTCTTCTTGAGTCATTTTTGTCCAATGGTTATTTATAAGCACATCAATCATTTTGAAACGATGCTGCTTTAACGAGCGATTCATTGAACTCATCTTCATAGTTTGAACCAATAGTAATACCACCTCCAACACCTAAAGTTAATTTTTCTTTTATTTGTGTTATGGTCCGAATCGCAATATTGAAATGCAATGAACCATTAGGTAAAATATATCCTATAGTACCAGTATATACTCCTCGAGGAGTTCTCTCAAGTTCAGAAATTAATTCACAGGCACGCTTTTTAGGACAGCCTGATATTGAACCTCCTGGGCTCATTGATAATAAAGCTTCAATGGCAGAAATTTCATTTTTAAGCTTCCCTTGAACAAATCCATAAGTGTGAAAAACTTTCTCCAATTTTTGTATAGATTTTGATTCCAAAACTCGAACGGATCCTGTTTGACAGACCTTTCCTAAGTCGTTTCGTAAAAGGTCAATAATCATATACAGTTCTGCTTGTTCTTTCTTATTTTCCAGAAGTTGGTTCAAATATTCTTCATCTTCATTTGATGTCCTACCTCTGGAGATAGTTCCTTTTATAGGCTTTGTAGAAATGATACCGTTTTCAATGACGATAAACTGTTCTGGTGAAAGAGAATGAATCGCCCAATCATCATCTTCTATAAAGGCGGAGTAACCAACTTCATTTTTTTGGCGCATAGCATTGAAAAGTGATATTGGATCAGCATTCGTTTCGGAAATTAAAGGATGCGTGTAGTTTAACTGGTAAACATCTCCAGATTTTATGTGGTGGATGATTTTATTAAAATTTGATATATAATCTGATTTTGAAATTTGAGATTCAAATGGAGTCCATTCTACAAAATTGTTTTCAGCTTTAATACTATCATAATTTTCGTATGAATCGTAGGCGCGAAAATGCACTGCTGGAATTAGTTTCGGTTCTTCAATAGAGACACCTAAAAGATTCACACCGTACTCATAGGAAATAAATCCGGCAATAAATTTTCCAATATTATCTTCAATAAATTTGACCAATTTTTCTGGAGAATCATCCAATGATAAAGAGATAACATCAACTGGATTCGAAGCTGTTATGTCTAGCCATTCTGAACCGGTATTACCTTGAAAAATAATACTTTTGTTAGACATTAAGAAAATTTTCGAATATATGATATCCCATAGGCGTTAAAAATGATTCAGGGTGAAACTGAATACCGAATACCGGTTTATCAAAATGAGTAATTGCCATAATTTCATGATCATTGGTCCAAGCGGTTCTAGTAAAGTTTGTGGGTAATTCATTTAGAGACAAGGAATGATATCTTGCGGCCTGAAATGGAGACGGAATTCCCTTGAACAAATCAGACTCATTATGATGTATTAATGATGTTTTGCCGTGAAGGATTTGTTTTGATAGAATTGCTATAGATCCAAACACTTCTCCTATAGATTGATGCCCAAGACATATACCAAGTATTGGAATTTTATTCCAATACCTTTTAATAATATGATTTGAAATCCCTGCATCTTTTGGAGTTCCTGGACCAGGTGAAATTATTATTTTATCAGGATTTAGTTTATCAATATCGTTAGAGGTTATTTTATCATTTTCTTTTACAATCACTACTGAGCCTAAATGCTCTACAGCTTGAACTAAGTTCCATGTAAATGAATCGTAATTATCTATAACTAAAATCATGGTTAATCACTTCCAACTTGGGTCTAAATATTTTAGAAACAACATTCCTCATTCTTCCATAGTAGATAAGATTTAACTAAATGTTAATACACTCTTTTGAGCAAGAAGAACTATTTCAATTACCAATATCCACTAACCCCTCATCAGATTGGTTAAGTTTTTCTATTTTAATATTAAATATACCGTAAATGATAGCCACAATAGGATTAATGATGTTAAAGAAGCAAAAAGGTAAATATGCGAAGGTGGCAATACCTAAAGAAGCTGACATATAAGCACCACAAGTATTCCAAGGTATTAATGGGGATGTAATAGTCCCTGCATCTTCGAGTGTTCGAGATAAGTTTTTTGGAGCGAGATTCCTTCTTGCAAACTCTGCTTTATACATTCTACCTGGAAGAACAATAGAAATATATTGATCTGCAGTGATAATATTTACGCCAATACACGTGGCGATTGTTGTTACAATTAAGGAACCAGTTGAGTTAGCAAACCTTAATAAAGATTTAACAATTATATTTAATAAACCCGTTGTTTCTAATACCGCTCCATAAGTTAAAGCACATATCACAAGCCAAATTGTATTTAACATACTTGACATTCCACCTCGAGTAAGGAGTGCATCTACAACTTCCACTCCGCTGTTAAATGTAAAACCAGCATGAAGTGCTGTCCAAACACCAGAAAGCATTGTAAGGCCTTTTGAAAGTTCAGGCTTACTAACAAAATTAGAAATGACTTGAGGTTGAAGTAATACTGCAAATACTCCACCAAGTAATGCACCAATTAACACCGTTGGAAAAGCAGGCACTTTCTTAAAAGCTAAAACAAAGACTACGACTAAGGGAATAAAAGAGAGCATACTGATATTAAATGAATTAGTGATTGTATCTTGAATCATTGCTAATCCAGCTGTATCACCAGAAGATGTTTGCTGAAATCCAAGAATCAAGAAGAGTATTAATGCAATTATTAAACTAGGACCGGTTGTCCATATCATATGACGAATATGGGTAAATAGATCCGTACCAGCAATGGCTGGAGCTAAGTTTGTGGTATCTGATAAAGGCGACATTTTATCCCCAAAATACGCACCCGAGATTATCGCTCCAGCAGTAATTTCAGGCGATAAACCCAAACCTAAGGATATACCTATTAAAGCTACACCAAGTGTACCTGCAACTGTCCACGAGCTTCCTATACTTAAAGCTGAAAGCGCACAAATTATACAAGCAGCAAAGTAAAATATTGAAGGTGATAAAATTTTTAATCCATAATAGATCATAGCTGGAACAGTACCGGACATAATCCAAGTTCCTATTAAAGATCCAACTGCTAAAAGAATTAAAATAGCACCCATCCCCATTGAGATACCTTTAATTATGCCTTCTTCTATTTCTTTCCAAGTAAAACCATTTTTAATTCCAATTAGTGCGGCAATTGAGGCTCCAAGAATTAAAGCAATTTGATTTGCGCCATAAGATGAATTATCACCATATAAATAAACTGACATAGATAACATTACAATTAGTAAAACTATAGGTATTAAAGCATTAATTAGGGATGGCGTTTTATGATTATCTTGCATAATTATTTTCTAAAATTAGGAGATCGCTTTTCAACAAAAGCTGATAAACCTTCTTTCGTCTCGTCTGAATTGAATAGACTGCTAAAATTCTTCACTTCTAAATCTAACCCATCTTTAGTTGTAAGGCCTACACCTTCTCGTATACATTCTAAGGATTTCGCTATAGCGTTTGGACCATTTTTTAAAATTTGATATGCAATTTCTTCACATTTTTGTTTTAATTTTTCTTGAGGTACAACATGATTTGCTAACCCAATTTCTTTAGCTTCAGGAGCATATATCATCCTACCTGTTGTAATAATCTCATTCGCAATACCAGTTCCAACTAATCGAGGTAATCGTTGCGTACCACCCCAACCTGGCAAAATACCTAATAATACCTCAGGTTGTCCGAACGTTGCTGTTTCACTTGCTATTCTAATATGACAAGCAAGGCTGATTTCACATCCACCACCTAAGGCAAAACCGTTTACTGCTGCAATCACTGGCTTTGATGAGTTTTCAATAGTAACTGTAAGTTTTTGCCCCGCTTTTCCAAATACTAATGCTTCTTCAGGATTCATGGGTTGCATTATCTTAATATCTGCACCAGCTATAAAAGCTTTATCTCCTGAACCGGTTAGAATAATAACACCCACAGAAGAATCATTTATACAATTTATAATAGCATCTTCAAGCTCAGAAATGATTATTGGATTCATAGCATTTAAAGCCTCAGGACGATTAATTCTAACCCAAGCTATATGATTATTAATTTCAGTTAATATATGTGACATTATACTATCTCCAAAAAGTCCGACTAAATAATACCATAACAGTAAAGATTTCGAGACGACCTAATAACATACAAAAAGTCATCATCCATTTACCAATCGGATGTAATAAAGCATAGTTATCTGTAGGCCCAAAAGCACCAAAAGCAGGCCCAACATTTCCAATTGCTGATGCAGCTACACTTAAAGAAGATGTAAAGTCATAATTTAAAGCAGTCAAAATCAATGAAGTCAAAACAAAGAAAGAAAGATATATTAAAAAGAAACCCAAAGTATTACGAATTACATCATCGCCAATAGTTCTATCTCCAATTCTAATTGGTATAATAGCTCTAGAATGCAACATTCTACGTGTTTCAGTAGCTGCATATTTAATTAATAAAATAACTCTGGCAATTTTCATACCACCACTTGTTGAACCACCCATTGCGCCAAAAAACATCATAAAAAAAAGTAAAAGTTGACTAAAAAATGGCCAAAGTTCATAATCAGCATTGGCATAACCAGTGCCTGTCATTAATGCTAAAGATTGAAATAGTGATATTAGGAAATTATTATGAGTCCAATCAGAATTTGAAAAAGATATATTAAGAAAAATAAACATGGTCACACAAAAAAGAATTAAAAAATAAACTTTGAATTCATAGTCTTTAAAATAGGATTTATAGTTTCCAGTAATTGCACGGAAATGAAGTGTAAAATTCACCCCAGCAACAAACATAAAAAAAATTATTATATAATGAATTAAAGGATTAGAGTAAGCAGCTATACTAGCATTTTGAGTGCTAAACCCACCTGTTGGCATTGTAGTAAATGCATGACAAATAGAATCAAACCATGGCATTCCGGCAAAACATAAAAGTGAAAATTGTAAAAAAGTAAAACCTATATATACCATCCATAATATTTTTGCTGTTTCTTTAACTCTTGGTTTAATTTTATCAGCAACTGGACCAGGGACTTCAGCTTTGAAAAGTTGAACGCCACCAACACCCAATAATGGCAAAATAGCAATAGTGAATACAATTATACCCATACCACCAATCCACTGTAAAAAAGATCTCCAAAAAAGTACGCCATGCGGCATACTTTCAATACCATTGATAAGATGTGGAAGAGTAGTTGCATTACCAACAATCGTGGCTCCAGTTGTAGTCACACCAGACATAGACTCAAACCAAGCATCAGTGAAATTTGGAATAACTTCAGTTAAATAGAATGGCAATGAACCTGCCAATGCAACCGTAATCCAGGCAAATGTAACAATTGCAAATCCATCTTTACTATTTAATGACTTACTTTTTCGAGTTATTAACCAAATAGGTAGGCCGATAACTAAACAGATTAAAAAAGATTTTATGTGCCCATATAAATCGGGTTCATCGTAGCTCCATGCTATAATCGCAGGTAAAAGCATAGTTAAACCAGTAATAACTAGCATGGCAGCTAGTATATTTAAAATTGTTTTTATATTCAATTAAGACTCAAAGAGACGTTTTAGTTTTGGCACTGCCTTTGATTTAGCGAAAACTAATACATTGTCCTCATCTGATAATTGAGTTGAACCCCTAGCTATTGAAAGGGTTCCGTGATGATTTGTCATCCCAACTATACTGTCTTCAGGAAAATTAATTTCTTCTAAAGGTACTTTTGTAACTTTACTCCCTGGCTCTGGATGAAATTCAATCACCTCAACATCAATTTCATCAAAAGTCATAACTGAGGTTTCAGTTTCATCACTTGCGATAAAGCGGAGGATTGAATTGACTGTTGACATATTTTTACTTAATACAGCCCCAACACCAATTTCATGAACAATAGGCATATACTCTGTTGTACTTACATGAATCACTGACTGTTTAACACCTAAATGATGAGCTAACATACCTGATAATAAATTTGTTTGCTCACTCTCAGTTACTGCAATAAAGCTATCTGCATCTTGAATATTTTCAGATTTAAGTAACTCTACATCCGTTCCATCACCATGAATAATCATTGTATCTTTAACCTGTGAAGCTAACCATTCTGCCTTATCTCTTTTTTTCTCTATTAACCTAACTGACATCTCTTTTTGAAGCTCTTCAGCTAGATTTCGGCCCATTTTACTTCCGCCTAAAATAATAATAGAATTAGTAGGAGTAGCTTCTTTTCCCAGAAGATTCATTAAAGGTTCTAACCATTTTGTTTTTACAATAAAATATGCTGTGTCATTATATTTAAAAATATAATCAGACCAAGGAACATGGGACTCACCATCTCTTAAAACAGTAATAATACCAAACTTAAAATCACGATCTTCCTCTTCACATATTTCTCTTACTGATTTACCAATGATCGGTGAATCTTTGTCAAGACGAATTCCTATCATTTGGACTCTTCCACCTTCAAAATCCATCACCTGCGTTGCATAAGAATGACGAACCAATTGAACAATCTCCTTACAAGCTTCTTTCTCTGGATGAATAACTAAATCAATTCCAAATTTCTCTGGTTTTATAATTGAATCTCGAGCAGTATACTGCTGGTTTCTTAATCGAGCTATTATTTTTTTAGCACCAAGCTCATGGGCTTGCTGTGATGCAATTAAGTTAACTTCATCTACTCTCGTGAGACATAAGACATAATCTGCCTCTTGAACGTTAGCTGCTGAAAGATTTCGTGGACTTGCACCATTTCCTTCCACTACAATAACATCTAAGCTTTCTGTGGCACGTCTACATTTTGCGGGATCAATGTCTATAACAACAATATCATGATCTTCTTGACTTAATGCTTTAGCGACGTGGAACCCCACCTCTCCAACTCCAATTATAACAATGAGCATATAGAAACCTTTCCAATAAAAGCGTATATCTTAATTATAAAATCCAACTGATTGCTATAGATTTATTCATTCCTTTTCTCTGCGTATTTCAGCACCAAGTAATTTGAATTTTTCTTCAATCTTTTCATAACCTCTGTCAATATGATAAATGCGACTAATCTCTGATTTCCCTTCTGCCATCAATGCTGCAATTAATAAAGAAGCACTTGCTCTAATATCCGTTGACATTACCTGCGCTCCCTTTAATTTTTTAGGACCTTTAACTAAAGCCATATTCTTATTTAAAGTTATATCAGCCCCCAATCGAATTAATTCTGGAACATGTGCAAAGCGGTCATGATAAATCATATCTGTTATATGCGATGAGCCATTTGCAACGGACATCAATGCAACCCATTGAGCTTGTAGGTCTGTTGGAAAACCTGGGTGAACATCCGTTGTCATGTCAACTGGCAGAAGTTCTTTACACTTATGAATCGATATAGAATCATCTTCTATAACTAATTCACAGCCTGCTTGTTTTAGTTTTCTAATTACAACATTCAAGTGACTTGGGTCTACTTTATTCAGAGTGATATTTCCTAAAGTTGCACCAGCCATAAGAAAAGTCCCCGCCTCAATCATATCAGGAATGGTTTCTACATTTAATGGCGATAATTGATCAATTCCATTTATTGTTAAAATACTTGTACCAATTCCTTCAATGCGAGCTCCCATCTGATTTAGAACTTCACATAATTGAACTATATGTGGTTCTATAGCAGCATTTGTAATTTTTGTTTTACCTTCTGCCATCACTGCTGCCATTGCAATATTTGCGGTAGCGCCAACGGAAGGAATATCAAAATGTATTTCAGCGCCTTTTAATTTTTTTGCTCGAGCAATTATATAACCATCTTCTAATATGACTTCTGCACCTAGTTTCTCAAACCCTTTTAAATGATAATCAACAGGTCTAGGTCCCCAAGCACAACCACCCGGGAGCGATACTCGCGCCTCACCAAACCTGCCAAGCAATGGGCCCATAACATAAAAAGACGCTCTCATTGTTTTCACCAACTCGTAAGGTGCTTCTACAGAATTAATATTTGAGCTATCTACAAGTAATTCACCATTATTAAAGGTTGATTTAGCGCCTAGCATTTCTAATAACCTTAAGAATGTTCTAGTATCTTTCAAATCAGGAACTCGGGTTATCTTATGTTCACCACCTGCTAATAGAGTAGCTGCCATTAAAGGTAATACAGCATTTTTAGCGCCACTAATATCAACAGATCCGTCAAGATCAATTCCGCCGTTAACAATTAACTTATCCATGAACTTTATTCCTAAATTCTTTTACTGTCGAGATACTTTCCACTGAAATTTTTTCTCCGCTAAATAAACTAGCAATAGCTTCTAACCTACCATCTTCATTCAAATAGTTAGCAATTACTTCCGTTTTATTATTAATTATTTTTTTATTAATAAATATATGATGATCTGCTTTAGATGCAATTTGAGGTAGATGTGTAATGCATAAAACTTGTTTGTTCTTAGCCAAGGCTTCAAGTGAAAGAGCTACTTTTTCTGCTGCTTTACCAGAAATACCAGAGTCTATTTCATCAAAAATAAGTGTATTAACTGGATCACTCTTTTCAAGGATAGACTTTATAGCTAACATTATTCTAGAAACTTCTCCACCAGAGGCTATCTTTACAAGTGGCTTTGGACTTTCACCCGGATTAGCACTGAGAAAAAATTCAATATTATCATACCCTTTTGGACCAAAAACAACTTTTTCTTGATTGTGGAAGATTGAACTTTCAGAATCAGTTTTTGTTTTTATATTTATTTCAAACGTAGATCCAGGCATATTTAACTCTGTCATTTCAGACTCAATTTTCTTTGAAAGAATTTTTGCTTTTTCAGAACGTAATAAATGAAGTTGATCTGCAAATTTTTGATATTGAGAAACAAACATAATCTTCTCTTCTTCCAAATTCTTTATTTTTTCATCTAAACCAGATAAAGCTTCTAATTCATTTTGAGCTTGTTTTTTAAATAAAGATATAGATTCTATAGATCCACCATATTTTCTTTTTAGTCCTTCAATTGCTTGTAAGCGCTCTTCTAAAAATTTGATTTTCTCAGAATCATTATCAAGACTTTCAATATGTTGCAATAATCCAAATGATGCATCTTGTATTGCCACGGATGCTTGTTTAATCGAATCCATAAATGGATTGAGTTCTTTATCATAATTTGTTAAACGCTCAAGGTCATTTAACGTTGATGAAAGTTGACGGTAAATTGAATGGTCCTGCTCAGTTAATGATTGATTCATATTTTGAATAGTTGAAATCAATTCATCAATATGATTTAATCGTTTAAATTCTCTACCTAAAATTAAATCTTCATTATCTAGAGGAGATATACTCTTTATTTCATTTAATTGAAACTTTAATAATTCTTTTTGATTAGAAGCTATTTTTTGTTGACCTATTGCTTCAGATAGCTTTTCAATTGTTTTTGAAAGGTGATTGAAAATATATTCAATTTTTTTAGCCAGCTGTTTTGAATTGCAAAAACTATCTAAAAAGTCAATATGTGTATTTGAACTCAAAATATATTGTTGTTCATTTTGCCCATGAAAATCAGCGATAACTTTTACTGATGATTTATAATCAGATTCGATAAAAGGTTTATCATTAACAAAAGACCTAGAACGTCCACTTTTACTAAGTAATCGACGGTAAATATTATTTTTATCAATTTCAACTTCAACTTCAACTACTGATTGCTCTTGGCCACTTCTAACATAAGTTTTATCTGATTTTGCACCTAAAGCAAACCCAAGTGCTTTTAATAAAATAGATTTTCCAGCACCCGTCTCTCCAGTAATTACAGTTAATCCACGATTTAGGGTTAGCTCCATTTCTCTAATAATCGCAAAATCTTTTATGAATATTTTTTTGATCATTTTTTACTATTTCCAATAACAAGGAGTGAACCAATTATAATTCCAAGTGTATCAGCTAAAACATCCCAAATACTTGAAAACCTACCAGATATAAAAGATTGTAAATATTCATCCATTATACCAAAAAAAATCCCAAAAGGAATAACAAGTATTAACATTTTTGCAGAGATACTTTTCATGCTTTTCATCAATAAAATACCTAAAATAAAATATTCAATAAGATGAATAAGTTTATCAAAATTTAACAACATTGACTTTGGTAAAGATTCACCAGGCAATGATGATAAAGAGAGTATAATAATCATATAAACTAAAAGATAAATACGAAAATATTTATAATTCATAATTTGATATAACTCGAGCTACTTTGTTAAGTAAATCACTAGCAATTAATCCATGCTGGCTTATTTCATGAGATAATTCATCACCTGCTTTTCCATGAATATACATTCCTATTTTAGCTGCTTCTTCAATACTATTTCCTTGTGCAATAAATGATGCTATAATTCCAGTAAGGACGTCTCCTGATCCTGCCGTAGCAAGCCCCGGATTACCAGTAGAATTAACACATCCTTTTGATTTCGATGCAACAAAAGAAGGTACATTCTTTAATAGAAGAGTACCTTTAAAATCATTCATAAAATAATCTATATTTTTTGGTAAATCTTCTTCTAATAACTTATTATTTATCCCAGTTAATCTACTAAATTCACCTAGATGCGGTGTAATAACAAATTTTGATTTTATTTTTTTAAATAATTCTAAATTTTCATAGAATGGTTGAAATCCATCTGCATCTATTACAATAGGTTTATTTATTACTTTAATTAGTTTTGAAACTAATCGTGAAGTTTTCAGATTAGAACCTAAGCCTGG
>TARA_B110000881_G_scaffold148756_1_pt1 | contig 20484 bp, 19 predicted proteins | sample TARA_B110000881 | Tara Oceans TARA_B110000881 (sample SAMEA4398150) | marine metagenome | biome: Polar Biome; feature: [MES] marine water layer (ENVO:01000295) within the mesopelagic zone...; material: water (ENVO:00002006), including particulate matter (ENVO:01000060) such...
TTGCCACTATCCCTGCACTTAACGCCGGCATCCCATCCATCGTCTTAGGCAGCGCAATGTCAATCGTATTGGCAGCCATCTTTGCACTATACGCAGCCCGCACAAGCAGCTAACCAACCCACCACAATTAATCTGTGACTTTGGAGCAATGAAGCAACGATGGCGTCTTTCCCAAACTGTCATGCTCTGACATACTGCTGCTCAATCAAAATCAATAACTCCGAGCATGCCCATGTCCAGCGATCTTCTTTCCAGTTCAACAGCCAGCCCTGACGATTATGATGCGTCCTCCATCCAAATCTTGGAAGATATGGAGCACGTACGCCTGCGCCCAGGGATGTATATCGGTGGTAAAGACGATCGTGCACTGCACCACATGGTCGCAGAAATCATCGACAACTCGATGGACGAAGCTGTGGCTGGACACGCCACTTGGATCGAAGTGGAACTACACGAAAACGGCCACGTGTCTGTGCGCGACAACGGACGGGGCATTCCAACGGGGCCGCACCCCAAGGATCCTGAGAAATCAGCTCTCGAAATCATCTTCTGTACGCTGAACGCTGGTGGCAAATTCTCTGGCGACAGCTATGAAACGTCTGGCGGTTTACACGGTGTAGGCTCATCCGTTGTGAACGCCCTGTCCGATCATCTAAGGGTCGAAGTGGCACGCAACAAAGAATTGTTCGCGATGGAATTCTCGCGCGGCGTCCCACAGGGCAAACTGGCCAAAATCGGTGCCGCCCCAAATCGTCGTGGCACAGCTGTGACTTTTCACCCCGATGCCGACATCTTTGGGTCGCTAACCCTAAAACCTGCACGCCTGTTCAAAATGGCACGCTCAAAAGCATACCTGTTTTCAGGCGTGGAAATCCGCTGGAAAACATCCCAAAACGACGGCGAAACACCACAAGAGGCAAAGTTTCACTTCCCCGGCGGTTTGGCAGATTACCTGTCTGAATCCCTCAAGGGAGCCACCACATACGCCGAAGCCCCATTTGCGGGAACTGTATCCTTTGAGAAATTCAAGGTGCCAGGCAAGGTCGAGTGGGCCATCAACTGGACCCCTGCCCGCGACGGATTTATTCAGTCCTATTGCAACACTGTTCCAACGCCTGAGGGCGGCACGCATGAAGCAGGCTTTTGGGCCGCAATCCTCAAAGGGGTCAAAGCTTACGGCGAACTGGTGAACAACAAAAAAGCCAGCACAATCACACGCGAAGACCTGACCACAGGTGCGGGTGCCCTTGTGTCCTGTTTTATCCGCGAACCTGAATTCGTGGGCCAAACCAAAGACCGTCTTGCCACCGTTGATGCACAGCGCATGGTCGAAAACTCGGTTCGTGACCACTTTGATAACTGGTTGGCCGCAGACACCAAATCCGCTGGTGCGATCCTCGACTTCCTAGTGCTGCGTGCCGAAGAGCGGCTGAAACGGCGTCAAGAAAAAGAAACTTCGCGCAAGACAGCAACCGCCAAACTGCGCCTGCCTGGCAAACTGACTGACTGTTCATCCAAAACCCGCGAAGGGACCGAGTTGTTCATCGTGGAAGGGGACTCTGCGGGCGGTTCTGCCAAAATGGCACGCGATCGCAAGACCCAAGCATTGTTGCCGCTGCGTGGTAAAATCCTAAACGTTCTGGGCGCAGCCTCTTCAAAACTTGGCAGCAACGCCGAAATCTCTGACCTGACCCAAGCGCTTGGCGTCCAGTTGGGCAGCAAATTCAACGTTGATGACCTGCGCTATGACAAGATTATCATCATGACCGATGCGGACGTCGACGGCGCGCACATCGCTGCGCTGTTGATGACGTTCTTCTTTACCCAAATGCGGCCCATGATCGACGCAGGGCACCTGTACCTTGCCTGCCCACCCTTGTTCCGTATCACGCAAGGGGCCAAACGAGTCTATTGTATTGATGAAGTGGAAAAGGACAAATGGCTTGAAAAAGGGATCGGTGGTAAGGGGCGGATCGACCTGTCACGCTTTAAGGGACTGGGTGAGATGGACGCCAAGGATCTGAAAGACACAACGATGAACCCTGAAACGCGCAAGCTGATCCGTGTGACAATTGACGACGATGAACCGGGCGAAACGGATGATCTAGTTGAACGCTTGATGGGCAAAAAACCTGAGATGCGCTACCAGTACATCCAAGAGAACGCGCGGTTTGTTGAGGAATTGGATGTTTGAGTTAATAAACCCCTAATTACCAAATGCAGCAGAAAAGCTACAAATAACAAGACAAAACCTAGGCAGGCGAAAACTTGTTAAAACAAACTACAATTCAATGCAGTTGGATTATCAAATACTGAAACGAAGCGACTCTGCGAATTAGACATGGTCTTGCCGTTGTAACTTATTTCTTTTTTGGAACTTTTCTCCGCGATTTCGATAAGATTCACCATTCCACCAAGTGCAAGAATACCAAGGCATAAAGAAACAACAAAAGTTGCCGTAACAATTACGATCAAAGCGAACACGAAAGAATTTGCCTCGTTTTAGAAAATGGAACCAGCAAAAGCCCCAATTCCGAAAATCTAAGCACTTGCAACAGTTATCAACTGCTTAGATATCTCGATTACTTCATCAAATCGTTTCAAAATCATACCAGTTTGCACCATGAAAACATACAATTCACACTATTGCCTATTTATCGTTGGCTTTCAGAAAGATTGACGCGATTGCCAGCAAATGAGCTTAGATTTTCTCATCACGGCAAAGATATTTTCTTCGGCTACTATTACAGCACGATCACGATTAGCTTCAGAAATGTACCTCGCATCAATATGCCGAACAGCCCTTTCAAGAAAAAGCTCCACAACTTCATTAGTAACCGCCAGACCACGCACATTGGCCGCTTGAGTAAAAGCGTTTCTCAATCTTTGTCTACTCTGCTCTGGAGTCGCCATCTATAAATTTCCTTGCATCGAACATATCGCTTGAGTTGTTTTTGAAAAATATTGATAAAACAAATACTTAAGTATCAATCACGTTTAACAATAAGCATTCACAAGCCCCACACCGCGGGCCGTAGGCCGTTTTACAAACTGCCCAGTGGACAGTTTCAGGCCGAAGAAGGCGATAGCCTCGGGGGTGCCAAAGACGCCCCTGCCAATGGGGGCGGTCGGGGGCGGCGAAAACGCGGGGCGTTTCCACGAAGTACCAAAACCCGTAGGGCAGGGCCACCAGCCAACCCTGAATTCAACGGCACGCGGTCATACAGCTCAACCATCTGGTCATTGATCAAACGCGCGCAGCCATTGGACTCTTCACCTGTTCCCAACTGATCGCTTGCGCAGTTCCAACAATATCGTAACATTACGAACTAAGGGACGGCACGCGCAATTCCCTTAACATGATGTGGTCCTCTAATCTGGCGCTCAGTCAAATTATGCCTATGGACTGGTTCCAAAAAGGAGGTCGCGATGACACAGTATGCTCTGACGATGTTGCTGGCTGGGATCGGCATTCCATTGCTTGCCGGCCTGAACGCAGCACTTGGCAAGTATATCGGGTCGCCTGCTACTGCTGCCGTTATCCTGTTCCTTGTGGCGCTCAGCATCAGTCTTGTCGTTATGGTCGCAACGGGAACCGAAGGGTTCAACCGATTGCTGTCCGCCCCCAAACACCTGTTTTTAGCGGGCGCATTCGTTGCGTTTTATGTGCTGACGGTAACCTACATCGCCCCACATTTTGGGGTCGGAAACGCCGTCTTCTTCGTCTTACTTGGGCAGTTGATTAGCGCGGCTGCCATCGACCACTTTGGCCTTTTCGGCGCGCAGGTTTCACCTCTTGGGTTGGCGCGCGCTTCAGGCATCGCCTTGATGGCTGCGGGTGTTTGGCTGACCCAACTCGCTTAGCTCAGCCATTTTTGCGTAACTTAGGACGCGTCCAAGCCTGACAGTTTCATCGCCTGAGCCCAGACTGCGTCTGGGACGTCAACGGGATCGCTCTCAATACGCCCTTGGCCCGGCATACGTGCGCCTTCGTCTTCGCTGATTGCTTCAGCGATACTGGCCAATCGGTCCGCAAATCCGTCAGACACACTAGGGTCGATGATCATATAATATTGACCCAAGTCGTGGTGTGGCCCTTCAGGTGCCTTCAGTGGTTTCACGTCTTGGCTAAGGGTAGACCCAGTCATACCAGCAGCCAAAATTTCAGCCATCAGGCCCAGGCCCCAGCCTTTGTATCCGCCCATCGAAACCAGCGACCCGGTCAATGCGGCTTCTGGATCCGTCGTTGGATTGCCGTCGATATCCACGGCCCACCCTTCAGGAATTGAGGTGCCAGCTGCCTTAGCCATAGTAATTTTGCCCAATGCAACGGTTGTCGTGGATTGGTCAAACTGCATCGCCAATCCACCCTGCCCGTCAGGCACAGAAAACGCGATTGGGTTTGTACCGATGACTCGCGTCTTACCGCCTGGGGGGGCAACGATAGGTGATGCGTTCGTCAGGCCCAAACAAATGAACCCGGCACGTGCAACCTGTTCGGTGAAATACCCCAAGGACGTACAGGTGTGCGCATGACCAATGGCCAGCGTCGCAGTCCCAAACTGACGTGCAGCATCCAGCGCAGGTACAAGGCCATAAGCAAACGCAGGTTGTGCAAAGCCAAATTGCGCATCCACAAGAATTGCTGCTGGACGCGGGGCGGAAACCACAGGAGATACGTTCCCCTTAACACGGCCAGTGCGCAATTGCTGACAATAGCTTTCTAGATAGTACAGCCCACAAATGCGGTTGCCATGCGCCTCAGCTTTGCGCACTGCACGCGCAACCTCCGCCGCAGGGAATGCGTCTGCGCCATGTTCAAGCAGCGCCGCTAAAACAACACGTTCAATTTCATCTAGGGTGACATGTGGCATCGCGCATTCTCCATGAGTGTTTCGGTCTTTGAGTCCAAATTAAATATGAGGCTAGTTGCGTAAAACACCAGCATCTAATCGCACGATCCGGTCCATGCGAGCGGCCAATTCCAAGTTATGTGTGGCAATGACTGCTGCTAACCCCGTTGAGCGCACCAACTCCATCAACACACCAAAGACCTGATCAGAAGTTGTCGGATCAAGGTTGCCAGTTGGTTCATCCCCTAAAAGCAATCGTGGACTGTTTGCGAGGGCACGGCAAAACGCAACGCGCTGTGCTTCGCCCCCTGACAACGCCGCAGGGCGGTGATCTGCACGTTCTGCTACACCGACGCGGCCAAGCAGATCAAGCGCACGTTCATGTGCTGCTTTGCGCCCAATGCCTGCAGCAAGTTGCGGTAACACGATATTCTCAAGCGCTGTAAATTCAGGCAGCAGATGGTGGAACTGATAAACAAAACCAATGTCATCTCGGCGAAGCCCTGTGCGTTTTGTATCGTTCAAGCCATGCATGTTTTGGCCACAAAATGTGACGTCGCCAGCATCAGGTGTGTCCAATAGGCCAGCCATATGAAGCAACGTGGATTTGCCTGCACCAGACGGGGCAACCAAAGCAACAACTTCACCAGCTTTTACCGCTAGGTCCACGCCACGCAAAACCTGCACCTCATTAGGCAAACCATCATTATAGGTTTTGCTTATCCCGCTCAGTTTAAGAACCAAATCACTCATAACGCAAAGCCTCCACAGGATTCATTCGGGCCGCACGTCGCGCTGGAAAGATCGTTACGATGAATGACAAACCAAGGGACAAAGCGACAGCAGACATGACGTCTGCAAAGTGCAGCTCCGCTGGCAAAGCATAAATCCCGCGAATTGCAGGATCCCAGACACCGCCCCCCATCAACCAATTTACCGTGCTGAAAATCGGATCGATATAAATCGCGAACAAGCAGCCAAATAACACACCCAAGGCTGTACCAATGATCCCAGTGAAAGCACCACAGATGAAGAATACACGTAAAACCGAACCTTCGCTTAGACCCATAGTACGCAATATCCCAATATCGCGTCCCTTATTTTTCACCAACATAATCAAACCACTCACAATGTTCATCGCCGCAATCAAGACCAAGATAGATAGGATGACGAACATCACGTTGTCTTCAACCTCAAGCGCACGCAGGAAGCCACCAGAGGCTTCTACCCATGTGAAGGACAAAGCCCGATCACCTGCAACCGCGACAATTTCAGAGATCAAATCATCAATTTCTTCCGGATCTTCGACCATGACTTCAAGTTCAGTTGCACCACCTTCGCGATTGAAAAACGCCTGTGCATTTTCAATAGGCAAATAGGCCCGCGTACGGTCGATGTCATATCGTCCGGCGCTGAACACATAGACAACCTCATAGGCATTCACCCGTGGACTGGTCCCAAACGCAGTCTTGACGCCGTTGGGCGAGATGACCTTGATCTTGTCCCCAACGCTTGCACCCAACTCACGTGCGACGCCTGACCCAATCGCAATACCTTGGTCAAAGCGCATGATATCGCCATATGACGTTTCGGGGTTCGCAATCCGCGGGATTGTCAAAAGGTCTGCCGCAGAGATACCGTAAATCTCAATGCCAGAATTCGACTGACGCAAGTTCGCCATCGCCTGTGCACGCACCAAGGGGGCAACACGTATTACCCCATCGACGCCAGCGACACGAGCAGCCATCGCAGTGTAATCTTTGATGGTGCGATCAATTTGGCCACTGTCTAGAACCTCGCCCATATTATAAACGGTGACATGAGCATTTGACCCAAGGATCGTATCAACAAATTCAGCGCGAAATCCTGAGCGAACAGCAAGCGTCACAATCAAAGCAAATACAGCCAATGTGATGCCGACCAAACTGATAACGGTCATAACACTTACGCCACCCTCAGCGCGACGCGCACGCAGATATCGCCAGGCAATCATCCACTCGAAAGGTGCAAAGGGTTTGGGCGTATTGGCCATTTTAGGCTCTTTCTTGCTTGGTATGCTCATTTACAAACAATCTGTGTCGTTTGTAAGCTGTGGTCAAGCCGTGCGTCGGCGAAATGGCCAGCGGATAACCGCTAAAAGGCTGCTCGTTGTGATCAAGCCAACTAAAAAGCCAAAACTAGCAAAGATTGCGCCCGTCAGGTTGAGCGGGACAGCAGGCTGAAACGCATCCCATGCCGCACTTGTCACATCGCCATCAGTAAAGTGGGCCACGTAATAGGCACGCATGAATGGACCAGCCTCAGCCAGTAGTTTCAAATCTTCAGTCAAAATTGCATGACTGTCAAAAATTCGTTCCATATCGGTGCGACGCCGTTCGATAAAATCTGCCCCAGTCATCTGCACCAACGCTTCAGATCGCGACAACCCCTCTGCTGCTGCAGACGTGTCAAAATCAGCGACAACCTCGCTCAGGGCATCAACTGCACCACCCAAGCGTTGCGCATATTGCTGGCTGAACTCAGGAAATTGGGAGGTGCCAGCACCAACGGCCAAACCACCAGCGAGCGTGATTGCACGAACGATCATCACGGCACCTCCACTTGTTCACCTGAATTTATAGAGCGGCGTAGATTTTAGCGATCTTCTGAACAGCCAACTCTGGTGTCATTTCTTCGCTTTCACCTGTTCGGCGCGAGGTAAGTTCAACAACACCATTCTTCAAACCTCGTGGACCAACCGTTATGCGCCAAGGCAAACCAATCAGATCCATAGTCGCAAACTTGCCACCAGCACGTTCTTTGCGGTCATCATAAAGTGGCTCTAGGCTCAGGGTAGTCAGCGACTTGTACAATGCATCACAAGCTGCATCTGCCTCTTCGTCGCCTTGCTTCAAGTTAACGATACCACAGTGATATGGCGTTACGCCCTCTGGCCAGATGATACCTTTGTCATCATGGCTGGCTTCAATAATCGCACCCAACAAGCGGCTGACGCCAATCCCGTGAGACCCCATGTGAACTGGAACAGGCTTGCCTTCAGGCCCCTGAACAGTGGCTTTCATTGCCTCGGAGTATTTGGTGCCAAAGTAGAAAATCTGACCAACTTCGATACCGCGAGCCATCATGCGGCGGTCCTCTGGAACCTCATTGAAAAGCGTTTCATCGTGCGTTTCGTCTGTACGGGCGTACTTGGTTGTGAATTCTTCCATCACGGCCGCACACTGCTCAACATTGTCATAGTCGATGTCGCGGTCCCCAAACGTCAGATCGGTTACTGCGCTATCGTAAAACACCTCAGATTCACCAGTCTCGGCCAAAACCAAAAATTCATGCGTATCGTCACCACCAATTGGGCCGGAATCCGCACGCATTGGGATCGCTTGCAAACCCATACGTTCATAGGTGCGCAGATAACTAACCAAGTGACGATTATAGGCGTGCAACGCATCCTCTTTGGTCAGGTCAAAGTTATACCCGTCCTTCATATAAAATTCACGTCCACGCATGACGCCAAAGCGTGGGCGCCGCTCATCACGGAATTTCCACTGAATTTGGTACATGGTCAACGGCAGATCTTTGTAGCTGCCAACATGCGAACGGAAAATATCCGTAATCATTTCTTCAGCTGTTGGCGTAAACAGCATGTCACGGTCATTGCGGTCTTTGATGCGCAGCATCTCTTCGCCGTAATCATCATAACGACCACTCTCGCGCCAGAGGTCAGCAGATTGAATAGTTGGCATCAGCATCGGCATGTGCCCAGCGCGTTGCTGTTCTTCGTGCACAATGTTCTCAATTTTGCGCAAAACTTTAAAACCAAGCGGCAACCATGAATAGATCCCCGCACTTGATTGTTTGATCATGCCTGCACGCAGCATCAAGCGGTGGCTGACAATCTGCGCCTCAGCAGGGTTTTCCTTTAAAACGGGCAGAAAATAACGGCTCAAACGCATGGCGCGGCTCCTCAAATAACAGTTGATGCCTGATTAAGCCAAACTGCCAGCCCTCGCAACGCCCCCTGTTGCATCACTGTAATTTTCCAAACTTCACTCTACCCGAAAAACTCTGGGGGAGACGCGCAGCGTCGGGGCAAAGCCTCTAAAATAACACTGACTGCTTAGCCAAAAAACCACCCAAATCAAGAAACTGAACCCCTAGATCGGACAACCGCGAGCGACATGATCCACAGCCCACACCATGGCGTATCTCTTTCAACGATTCATTAGGCTTATGTGAAAACATGGAAGGTTATTTACAATGAATACTTTGCGCAAATTGGCAGCGGTGACGGCTGCGACACTTACATTTGGTACTGCAGCGCAGGCTACAAACATAGTTGAAATCGCATCAGGCGACGATCGTTTCACAACTCTAGTGGCTTCCGTATCAGCTGCAGGACTTGTTGAAACGCTTCAGGGCACCCGCTCATTCACTGTCTTCGCCCCTCTAAACGATGCTTTCGCAGCATTGCCAACAGGTACCATAGAGACGTTACTGAAACCTGAAAATAAGGGCGACCTGACAAAAATCATTTTGTACCATGTAGATGATCGCAACCTAACAGCCAAAGCGATCCCAACAGGTTCCAACTATTTCAAACCCATTTTAGCTTCCGAGCGTTTGTGCATCACCAAAGGTGCAGACGGCGTGACCATCGCTGATGGAACCGGTGAAATGGGAACAGTTGTGGTTGCCAATATCAAAGCAGACAACGGCGTGATCCACGTGATCGACAAAGTACTTCTGCCAGGTACGCGCCCAGCTTGCCACTAAACAAAACTTAATAACCATCAAAGGCCCCGCAATGCGGGGCCTTTTTCCATCTGCTCTTGAACATCATCCCCAAACACGCGATTTGTAAGAAGGATTAATGAGGAGCCGAAGATGGGCCTACCAGTACGTGACCAACTAAAATATTGGGGCCTCACCGCCGCGATTTTCTTTGTCCTGCTTTGGGTATTGGGGGACGTACTTCTGCCCTTCGTCCTTGGCGCTGCTGTGGCCTATTTCCTTGATCCCGTTGCGGACCGTCTTGAGGCCCTTGGTGCCAGCCGTGTTTTGGCAACGGCCACTATCACCCTGACTGCGGTTTTCATCTTTGTTCTGGTTGCTTTGTTGGTAATCCCAACCCTCATTCACCAAACCACATCTCTTTTTGCCAGCGCACCGCAATATGCGACAGACCTAGGGATGATGCTCACGGAACGCTTCCCTGCGTTGCTCGACGAAACATCGCCTCTTAGCCAAACCTTGTACAGTGTCGGGGAGACGATCAAAAGCCGAGGTGGCACATTGCTGAATACGGCCCTCAACTCAGCAGCATCTTTGATCAGCATCATTACACTGTTCGTCATCGTACCTGTAGTGTCGGTCTATCTATTGTTAGATTGGGACAACATGATCGCCCGCATCGACGAACTGATGCCCCGCGACCACGCACCCATCATTCGCACACTTGCCAAACAAATCGATCAAACCTTAGCCGCATTTATTCGCGGCATGGGCACCGTTTGCCTGATCCTTGGAACATACTACGCTTTTGCGTTGATGATTGTCGGCTTGCAATTTGGTCTGGTCGTTGGGTTTATCGCCGGTTTAATTACCTTCATTCCATACCTTGGCTCACTTATAGGCGGCGTATTAGCCATCGGCCTTGCCCTGTTCCAGTTCTGGAACGGTGTTGAGGTCACAACAGATGGCATCATCACATATTCAACCGATTGGATGCGCATTGGCCTTGTCGCGATCGTCTTTGTTATTGGACAAGTAATCGAGGGCAACTATTTGACCCCAAAACTTGTCGGCAACAGCGTTGGCCTGCATCCTGTTTGGTTGCTTTTATCTTTGTCAGTGTTCGGAACAGTCTTTGGTTTCGTAGGTCTACTTGTCGCCGTGCCTTTGGCCGCTGCAATTGGTGTAATCATCCGCTTTGCAATAGGACAGTACAACACCAGCCTGCTCTACAAAGGGCACAGCCGCGAGTCTGACGACGCATGAGCCAACAACTTAGTTTTGATCTGCCTGTAGTGCCTGCACTTGGGCGCGACGACTTCATGATTGCGCCCAGCAATGCGTTGGCTGTCGCAATGATAGAAACCTCCCAAAACTGGGAAGGCGGAAAACTCATTTTATGTGGTCCTGAGGGATCAGGCAAAACTCACCTATCTCATGTTTGGGCGGGCACGCACGATGGACAAATTGTCTCCGCAATGGCTCTTTCGGATACTGATATTCCCACCCTTGCGCAAACGGCTGTTGTCGTTGAGGACGTCCCAAAAATAGCTGCAAACTCTGACGCTCAAATCGCGTTGTTTCACCTGCACAACTTAATGCGCATGAACCAACACCTCTTGCTAATGACTGGCTCAGGCACGCCGAACCATTGGGGCCTCAGCCTCCCTGATCTTCAAAGCCGCATTGACGCAGCGGGCGTTGCTGCTCTTGAGGCGCCTGACGATACACTACTGGGTGCCGTAATTGCCAAACAATTCAGCGACCGTCAGCTCATGCCCCGCCCTGATGTGATCCCATTTTTGGTCCTGCGCATTGATCGGTCGTTTTCAGCAGCACGTGAGGTAGTTTGCGCAATGGATGGTCACAGCCTTGCGCGACACAAACCTCTGACACGTGCACTTGCCTCCCAAGTGCTGGACAACTTGGCATAATCGGCGCAATAATAGCCACTTAAACGTCATAGTTGAGTGTTAACAAAACCCTATGTCACACGCTGATTTCCTAAAAGCGCCCTTTGATGCGCCAACGCACCTCCCTGATTTGGATCCATCCAGTGCGGATAGGTTCTATAACCGTGAGCTAAGCTGGCTTGGTTTCAATTGGCGCGTCCTTCAAGAAGCCGAAAACCAACGTGTGCCACTACTGGAACGCCTACGTTTTCTTTCAATCAGTGCAGATAACTTAGACGAATTTTACACCGTTCGCGTCGCAGGTTTGCGTGAATTGGCGCGCGCAGGTAACGTGTCGCCGGGCATCGATGGGCTGTCCCCTGCAGAACAATTGAAACTGATCGACGAAAACGCGCGTGATCTTATGTACACTCAACAGCGCGTTTTTGGTGATTTGCACAAAGAGATGGAAGCGCAGGACATTAAGATCCTGAAGCTTGGCGATCTAACGGATGACGACAGGGAATACCTTAAAGACTTTTTCCTAAGCCAAGTGTTCGCTGTGCTCTCCCCTTTGGCAATTGATCCGGCTCATCCCTTCCCTTTCATCCCAAACACGGGTTATGCACTGGCGCTTCAACTGCAGCGCAAACGTGACAAACGTAACTTGCAGGCCCTCTTGCCAATTCCAGCACAGATCGACCGCTTCATTTCGGTGCCCAGCGCAAAAGGCCACAGGTTCCTACCTTTGGAGGCCCTGCTCGTCCTTAACATCTCTGGTCTATTCCCTGGCTATGAACTCAAAGGTCACTTTGAATTCCGCGTCCTAAGGGACAGCGATCTAGAGGTAGAAGACGAAGCCGAAGATTTGGTGCGCGAGTTTGAAGTCGCGCTGAAACGCCGCAAACGCGGTCAGGTCGTACGGATCAACATTTCTGCTGGAGCGCCACAAAAGCTCAAGTCCGTCGTCATGGCCGAACTGGGCGTAGGCGACGAAGAGATCATCGAGATCGACGGCATGATTGGCGTCGATGACCTGAGCGAATTGGTGCTAGACGAACGCCCCGATCTTTTATGGCCCTCTTTCAAGCCACGCGTCCCTGAGCGCGTTACCGATTTCGAAGGCGACATGTTCACCGCCATTCGTCAAAAAGACATGCTTCTGCACCACCCCTATGAAACATTTGATATGGTTGTTCGTTTCTTGCAGCAAGCTGCACGCGACCCAAATGTAGTTGCGATCAAGCAAACGCTTTACCGCACATCCAAGCGGTCGCCGATTGTCGAAGCGCTGTGTGAAGCCGCCGAAGACGGCAAGTCCGTCACCGCATTGGTTGAGCTAAAGGCGCGCTTTGACGAGGCTGCCAATATCCGCCAATCACGCCGTTTGGAGCGCGCAGGTGCGCATGTTGTATACGGATTTATCGATCTAAAAACCCATGCAAAGATCAGCACTGTTGTGCGCCGTGAAGGCAGTGAGCTTGTGACTTATACCCACTACGGCACCGGCAACTATCACCCGATTACCGCACGTATCTACACCGACCTATCGCTCTTTACATGCGACGCAAAATTGGGCCGTGACGCAACCAAGGTGTTTAATTATCTGTCCGGCTATGCCCCACCAGAAAACCTTAGCAACCTTGCAATTTCGCCCGCCAACCTAAAAATCCGCCTGCTCGAAATGATCGCAGCAGAGGTGGAACACGCGCGTGCTGGTCGGCCTGCTGAGATATGGGCAAAGATGAATAGCCTAATTGAAAAGGAAATCATCGATGCTCTGTACGCAGCGTCCCAAGACGGCGTGAAAATCAGCCTTGTCGTGCGCGGCATTTGTGGCCTGCGTCCTGGCATTAAGGGTCTCTCTGAAAACATCCGCGTCAAATCAATCGTTGGACGTTTTCTTGAGCATTCGCGCATTGTTTGCTTCGGCAACGGCCACGGCCTGCCCCACAAAAAAGCAAAGGTGTTCATATCCTCTGCTGACTGGATGAGTCGTAACTTGAACCGCCGCGTGGAGACATTAGTCGAAATAACAAACGGCACAGTTAAGGCGCAAATTGTGTCCCAAATCATGGCTGCAAACCTCGCAGACGTGACCCAAAGTTGGGTTATGGCACCTGATGGCAGCTTTAATCGACCACCCGTTGATGAAGGCACCTTCGAATTCAACTGCCACCGCTTCTTTATGGAAAATCCATCACTGTCAGGCCGCGGCTCTGCAGGTGCATCCGATGTTCCAAAATTGACCCATACGAAGAACGAACCACCAAAGCCCAATTGATTTCTATCTTTGCCGCGCCTAGCCGAACGGCGCACACGACATTGCAAATCCTGATAGGGAAAACCGGACGTGAAAACAGAAACTTCTGCCGACGAAACGGGCTCATTCGGGCTTTCCCTTTTTGATGATCCGGGTACGCGCGCACTGTCGCGTGTTGGCGTAGTCGATGTTGGATCAAATTCGGTCCGTATGGTTGTATTTGATGGCGCGGCACGTAGTCCCGCATACTTTTATAACGAAAAAATCATGTGTGCCCTGGGCGCTGGTGTATCTGAAACGGGCAACTTAAATCCCAAAGGGCGTGATCGTGCGCTGGCCGCAATGATCCGGTTCAAACATCTTGCCGATGGAATGGGCCTGTCCGAACTAACTGTAGTGGCAACAGCTGCGGTGCGTGACGCCCAAGACGGCCCAGCATTCTGTGCTGATGTACTGCTGCATACTGGCCTGCGCATCTGGGTCATCGACGGCAAAGAAGAGGCGCGGCTTTCAGCACAAGGCGTACTGCTTGGTTGGCCTGGTGCCTATGGTCTGATTTGCGATATTGGCGGTTCTTCGATGGAATTGGCTGAGATCTCAGAAGGTCGGGTTGGCAAACGTGTAACATCCAACCTTGGCCCATTGAAACTTCAAGGGCTTAGTGGTGGGCACAAAGGACGCAAGGCACACATCAAAGAAACCGTGGCGAGCCTTGTTGAGCAAATGGGCGCACAGCGTGATCGCCTTTTCTTAGTTGGCGGAAGCTGGCGTGCGATTGCGCGCATTGATATGCACCGTAGAGGTTATCCGCTACATGTTTTGCACGAATACCGGATGACCCCTGCTCATGTGTCACGCACTGCAAGATATATCGCAGAAACCGATATCGAAGAGCTACGCAACGCTTGTGGAATCTCATCCGCGCGCATGATCTTGGTTCCCTTAGCTGCCATGGTCCTGAGGCAATTGGTCAAAGCGTTCAAACCCACAGATATCGCCATCAGCAGCTATGGCATCCGCGAAGGACTGCTTTACGAGCAAATGCCCCAAAGATTACGCGACCGCGATCCATTGATTGAGGCATCGCGTTTTGCCGAAAACAAAGACGCCCGTATGCCTGGATTTGGCAAATCCCTTTATGACTTCGTGCTGCCGTTGTTCAAATCCGCACCCGAAACTCGCAAACGCTTGGTCAAAGCTGCCTGCTTGCTGCACGACGTCAGTTGGCGTGCACATCCAGATTACCGCGCAGAGGTTTGTTTTGATAATGCGACCCGCGCCAATCTTGGTGGCTTAAACCACCACGAACGTATCTTCCTTGGGCTGGCGTTGCTGCACCGTTATTCCAACACCCGCGAGGGCACACGTTTCGAAGAACTGTACACACTGGTTGACGAAAAGACCCAGCTAGAGGCAGAGGTTCTGGGCAAAGCCATGCGTTTTGGTGCCATGCTCTGGATGGAGAAAGGTGCCGAACGAGCGACATTCAAATGGTATCCTAAAAAGCGGATCTTGGAATTGCGCATGACGAGCGATGCAATGCCACTGTTTGGCGAGGTTGCAGAAGCACGCCTAAAATCGCTTGCATCTTCATTACAGGCCGAGCTGGTCGTGAAAACCCGCAAGGACTGATCGCAACTTAAACGTCGATGTCCAACGTTACAGGAAAATGGTCAGACGCCGTAACAAGTGCATCGCGTAGATTTGGCATATCCCAACATTTCGGATCATCCAAAGGATGCCAAATGCGCCATGAAGCATTACGTTTTTTAAGATTAGGCGACACCATAATGTAGTCCAGCAAAGCCTGCAGAAACCTTTTGTGGTGTTTGACAAAGAACCGCGATGTTGTCGGCGTAGCTGCTAGTCTGCGCGATAAAGCAATCTGTACATGCGGCTCAATCAACTTTGATATGCCTTTGTCGCCCAACAGCACTTCGACCGAAGAACGGCCAAAGAGATGTTCATATTCGTCCAATCCTGGGCCGTCGTTCATATCGCCCGGAACAATTAAAGGCGTGCCATGATCCAAATGATAAGTAATCCTTTGGCGCAACCAAATCGCCTGCACCAATTGTTTACGGCGATTGTCGATGGAAAAGCGAATGACTTCATCGCGATTGCGCGCGCCATGGGCGGCCTTTGATTTCTAGTGTGCACCAATAAGGTGCAGATCAAAACCAGCCTTGGTTTTAATGGCCAATTCCAAAGGTGGTTTTGAAAACGTAACCAAGTCCTCGACATCATCAACATCCAAATCAATGCGAAACGCACCATCAAAGCGCGGGGCATTTCGGCCACCCGTTTCGCCCAGATCATCGCCCTTCGGATCATGGCGTACAGTCATTGCATCTGGATCATACAACATCGCAATCTCTTGCTGCGTGTCATTGGCAAAACCAATGGCGGCTTTGCGGGCTCTCAATCCAAACCGCGCAACAAACGTTTCAAGCGCCAAAGCGGCATCGCGACGTTTCCCATGGTCCGGTGCCTCGATGATCATGACGGCATCAGCGTCCATCGCCTTAAAGACAACGCCCAAGACATCAGTTTGTTCCTTGCGTGTCACCTTGTGCCGTCACGACCGACCATCGTCATTCAAAAGTGCCCCGTCGTTGTCAAAAAGACGGTCCATCCATTCGATATTATATGTTGCAATGCGCATTATGCGTGTTCTTTTCTAATATCATCCCAAGCGCGATTGATATCGATCATACGTTTCTCCGCCAACAATACGGCCTCTTCAGGGATGCCACGGGCAACCATCGCATCGGGGTGATTGTCACGTACAAGCTGTCGCCATACTTTGCGCATTTCAACAAATGACATGTCTGGGTTCAGCCCCAATACGGCATAAGGATCTTGTTCCGAGTCAGGCACAAACCGTGCTCTTAAGGCTTTGAATTCGCCAGCCGAAACGTCGAAAATCTCAGCAACACGTTCTAAAAAAGCATTTTCGTTCGGGTGGTAAAAGCCATCCGCCATCGCAATGTGGAACAAACCTTCCATCAAATCCTTTAACGTATGCGGATCTTCATGGAACATCGTGTGAATGCGAGTCGCATAACTTTCAAAACCCGCAACGTCTGTGCGTGCCAAATTGAAAACACGGGCGGCCCCAGCTTCGTCTTGGCTTGTGATATCAAACACTTCCCGAAAGGCCGTGACCTCGTCACGTGTGACATGCCCATCCGCTTTTGCCATTTTTGCGCCCAAAGCAATCACCGCAATCGCAAATGCGACTGAGCGTTCAGGTGGGCTGCGTAGCTTGTCAAAAACCGACCACAATGTTTCCCCAGAAGTGAGGGCAGCAAGAGCTTCAGCTATACGGGACCAAATAGACATAACGCCACCCTATCCCTTGCGTTTAAAAGTGTCAGTGGGCGTTTCTAAAATTAAGTGCATTAATATCAAATCATGCCAGACACCATTTTTGCGGCCGACTTCAGGCATATAACCAACCTGCGTAAAACCATAGCTTTCATGGAACGCGATTGCTTTGGTGTTCCCGCCACTGATGGCACCGATCATTGCATGATGGTCAAGCGTTTTGGCAGCATCGATCAGATTACCCAACAGCGCCCGTCCCAGCCCTTTGCCCTGCGCCTCTGGCACAAGGTAAATTGAATGCTCAGCCGTATGCACATAACCTGGACCACCGCGAAACGCGCCAAACAAAGCGAAACCCGCGAACACGCAATCTTGTTCGCAAATCAAAACGCTTCTTTTCGGATCCGCAATCACATCTTCGACGTCACCACTCACTTTCAATTCAGTGGTAAAGGTAACGACGGTATCACGAATTAGATCGTTCTATAGCGCGGTAATCGATGCAGCGTCCGTAATTTCCGCCGCACGGATCACAGTCGGCGCATTCCATGAGGCGTATCAAGTTCGGCCATCAAGTCATGGGCCCCAACCTCAAAGACAACTCGAGCTTCCGTCAGCGCCTTTTGCACTGCGGTCTCCAACTCTTTTGCTTGTGGATGCGCCACAACAAGACGACGCAAACGGCAACCCGAGGACGGCAACATCTCAGCGGGATGCGTAGCTGTCTGCCATTTGATCAGCGCGGGACACTGATTGTCGAAGGGTAAAACTCCGCTGGCAGGCACAACCATCTGCCAACGCAAATCACCGCGTTGTAACGAAACAGCTTCACCAACCCCATCAGGTAACAAAGCCATATCATCATTAAGCGCATCACTGCGGCATATCCAATTGCTCAAGCGCGGATTGCCTGAAAACCGATCAAGATCAAACCAACGTGGGCGATCAGGCTTGGGAGCGTCAGGATTGATAGCAATCGCCTCAAGATACAAACCATCTGCCAATCCCATCAGCTTATTATGCGTATGAAAAACAGCGTGTTCACCACCTGGCCGCATCGAAACGCCCAAAGCCTCTTCAACATAGGACTGAGCCTGTTCAAGTGTTTCGCCAGACACGGCTAAATGATCTAGTAGCATGGGATCGCCTTATTATGATGCGTTACGAAAATAAACCAAGAGTTAGAGGTAGTTTTGCAGGAATTTACGTTGATTTCGAGGGGCAATATCCTATCTAAAAAAAATCCTGACAATTTTGGAGCGATTTAATGTTTTTACGAGCCCTCGACCGGTTTTTTAGCCATGAAGCATCAGGAGGAATTCTGCTTATGCTGTCAGCATTGGCAGCGATGATCGTTGCCAACTCTGCATTGTCAGGCCTTTATGAATCCGTTCTTGGCGCAAAGTTCTCTATTCTGATCAACGGCGAAGGCCTTTCTAAACCGCTGATCTTGTGGATCAACGATGGACTGATGGCGATATTCTTCTTCCTGATCGGTTTAGAGTTAAAGCGCGAGATACTTGAGGGGAAACTCAAGAATCCAAGCGATATCATCCTGCCCGGCGTTGCAGCCATCGGCGGCATGGCCCTACCAGCGTTGATTTTTGTACTTTTCAACTGGAACATCGTTGAAAATATCAGCGGTTGGGCCATCCCAGCAGCAACCGACATCGCATTTGCGCTGGGTATCCTCGCACTTGTTGGCAGCCGGGCCCCTGCATCGCTCAAGGTATTCTTGCTAACACTTGCGATCCTTGATGACCTTGGCGCAATCATTATCATTGCCTTGTTCTATACGGCAGAACTGAAGGTAGATTACCTATTCCTCGCATTACTGCCTTTGGTAGGTTTATTATGGCTCAACATCAAAGGCGCACACCGTGTCGCACCCGCACTACTTTTGGGCGCGATCATGTGGTACTTTGTTCTTAAGTCTGGGGTTCACGCAACACTGGCTGGGGTCGTCACCGCGTTCTGCATTCCACTAAAAGACAAATGGGGCAAGTCACCACTGCATTCTCTTGAGAATGGCCTGACACCCTATGTATTATACCTCATCATCCCGATTTTCGCTTTCGCAAACGCAGGTGTTGTCCTGAAAGGTATGACCTTCAATGATCTACTGGCCCCGCTTCCACTTGGCATCGCACTTGGGCTAATCGTGGGCAAACAGATTGGCGTTTTCGGTTTGACAATGTTGATGGTCAAAACAGGGATCGCCAAGATGCCACATGGGGCGACTGCTCTGCACATCTACGGCATCTCTTGCTTGGCTGGGGTCGGCTTCACAATGTCTCTATTCATTGGTGGCCTTAGCTTTGCCGATGCAGAAATGATGAACCAAGTGCGTTTGGGTGTATTAAGTGGTTCGATTGTATCCGGTATTTTAGGCTACACAGCCTTGATGCTAGCCTCGCGCCAATCACCGCAAGAAAATTTACCAGCATCTGCATAAACAAAAAGGGGCAGCCGCTGGCTGCCCCTTTTTAGATCGCTCCTAGTCGACCCCTTAGGGTCGGGTTTTACGAATGATCTCAAGAATATCCTGGGCGGCATCCGGAATGTTTGTACCCGGTCCAAAGATCGCCTTAACCCCGTTATCATACAGATACTGATAGTCTTGTTGCGGAATAACACCGCCACAGATTACGATGATATCCTCTGCCCCTGCATCCTTCAGTGCCTGAACCAATTGCGGTGCAAGTGTCTTGTGGCCCGCAGCTTGAGAACTGATCCCAATCACATGCACATCGTTATCCACAGCGTCTTGGGCGGCTTCCGCGGGCGTTTGGAACAACGGACCCACATCCACATCAAAACCAATGTCAGCAAACGCAGTTGCAATAACTTTTGCACCGCGGTCATGCCCATCTTGGCCCATCTTCACGACCAACATGCGTGGGCGACGTCCCTCGACTTCGGCAAAATCTTCAACAGATTTCTGGATTGCGGCAAAACCAGCATCACCCTCATAAGCCGCACCGTAAACACCGGACAACATTTTGACTTCAGCGCGGTGACGTCCGAACACTTCTTCCATTGCTGTACTAATTTCCCCAACTGAAGCCCGTGCACGTGCTGCATCAATAGCGGCTTCTAGCAAGTTGCCGCCCTCATTGGCGCGACGAGTCACTTCAGCCAAAGCTGCCTCACATGCAACGGTATCACGGCTGGCGCGAATGCCGTTGAGGCGAGTAATTTGGCTTGTACGAACCGCGTCGTTATCGATATCCATAATATCGATTGGGTCTTCCTTATCCAAACGGTATTTGTTCACGCCTACGATTACTTCAGTGCCACGATCAATTTTGGCCTGACGTGTCGCTGCAGCTTCTTCGATACGCAGCTTAGGCATGCCTGAAGCAACGGCCTTCGTCATACCACCTAATGCCTCAACCTCTTCGATCAGCTTCCA
>TARA_B110000881_G_scaffold209175_1_pt1 | contig 20032 bp, 20 predicted proteins | sample TARA_B110000881 | Tara Oceans TARA_B110000881 (sample SAMEA4398150) | marine metagenome | biome: Polar Biome; feature: [MES] marine water layer (ENVO:01000295) within the mesopelagic zone...; material: water (ENVO:00002006), including particulate matter (ENVO:01000060) such...
GAACGTATGAACTTCGACTATAATTGTTATCTCTTCATCGCAATCTAAACTATTATGTATTCATAAAAAAATATTTCTATTTTTTGTAAACAGTCTTTCTTACAATAATTAAGGCCAAATCACAAGAGCTATCTGAGTATCTCCTGAAATCAACAGTAATGCATCAAATCATCATACGCCATGCCATTTACTGTATTTGTTAGTAAACAACTTTTGATACTTATGAATATTAAATCTATTCAAAATTTATTACTTGATTTTTAGTATATATGCATATGATTGAAATGTAAGACCACTTCGGTAAACTATGATAACTGTAGGAGATAAAGCACCTGATTTCACATTGATGGCATACGATAGGTCGATGGTGACACTTAGTGAATACGAGGGAAAAAGAGTTTTACTTGCATTCTTTCCAGCAGCATTCACTGGTGTTTGTACTAAGGAGATGTGTACTTTCTCTGATTCAATGAGTAAATTATCAGATTTTAATGCTATGATATTTGGAATATCGGCCGATAATGTATTTGCAAATAAATTCTTTGCTGAAACTAATGATATCCAATTTCCCTTACTATCTGATGTTGAAAGAAAAGCTATCAATTCCTTTGGTGTTGCAATTGAAAATTTTGGCGCCCCTGGGTTCACAGCAAGTCAACGTTCGATATTTATAGTCGAAGAAGATGGCACTATTGGTTATGTTTGGATTGCAGATAATCCAGGAATGGAGCCAATTTACTCAGAAATTATTGATTATATCGCATCTTAAATTAGTTTTCTAACTTCCATGTTGGGCCCTCTGGGCCGTCTTCAATGACTACCTTCATAGAATTTAACTCATCTCTTATTTTGTCGGCCATATTCCAGTCTTTTTGCTCCCTTGCTTCCTGACGTTGAGCAAGTAACTCCTCTACTCTTGCCGATACTTCATTTCGCTTAGAATTTAATTTTCTTACTAATGAATTTACAATGTCATTATCTGGAATAAGGCCGAGAATATTGCCTGCATACTCATTGAGCCAACCCATGATTGCTGAAATATAATCCAATTTAGAATTAGTTGATAACAATTCTTGCAATTTCTTTACAACAGATTGAACCTCGACAATGGCTACTCTGGTATTAAAATCATCATTCATACCATTACAAAAACGTTCACTTGCTGAATTAAGAAATTCATAATCACTCCAATCATTTGCATTTGTCAATTTAGTTCCCCCAAGATACGCAAGTATAAGCCTCTCTTGATGTTTCTCAGATTCTTCTAGCATTGATGGATTGAATTCAATTGGTTGCCTGTAAGGGGCATTCAATAAGGAATATCTCAGTGCCAAAGGTTGAACGGAATCAAAAGTTTCTGAAATTGTGGTAAAATTTCCTAATGATTTACTCATTTTTTCTCCATTGACATTTATCATTCCATTGTGAATCCAATATTTTACAGTATTTTCTTTGCCTATACAACATTCTGATTGGAATATCTCTGCTTCGTGATGGGGGAACATCAAATCTCTTCCTCCTCCATGGATATCAAATTCTTTACCTAGATGTTTCAATGACATGGCTGAACATTCAATGTGCCACCCTGGACGTCCATTTCCCCAAGGACTTTCCCAAAAAGGTTCATTTTCTTTAGCATTTTTCCATAACGCAAAATCTCTATGATCTCTTTTTCCGGAACCAGTCCCCTCTACCCTACCTCCTGCACCAGATCTAACCATTTCCAATGTTTGACCAGTTAACTGGCCATATTTTTCTGGAGCAGTATCTATTTCAAAATAAACTCCATCATTTCCAATATATGCATTTCCTTTATCTATTAAAATAGATATCATATCAATTATTTCTGGGATAGTTTCCGTAACTCTTGAATACTTATCTGCACGTATTACATTAAGAGAATCCATTACTCGAAAATAATCTTTTATATTTCTATTTGCAATTTCCAAAAAGTCTTTACCTTCTTTATTTGCAACTTTAATTATTTTATCATCAATATCAGTAAAATTTGTAATGTAGTTTACATCATATCCTGATTTTCTTAACCATCTTGTGATGATATCAAAAGAAATAGCTTGTCTTGCATGCCCCAAATGACTAGGTGAATAAGGGGTTATTCCGCACACATATATGCCAATTTTTCCATCTTTAATGGGGGTGAACAACCTCTTTTTTTTAGACCGAGTATCATGTATTCTCAATGTCATATATTTTTCCTTCCTAGGCAATTAAATATATTTTTTTGCTGATTTAACTAGTTCTGAATATAGAGTCGCATGTACGCCACTCATTCTTTCAGGATGCCATTGAACTCCGATGCAAAATTTCTTATCAGGCCTCTCTACTGTTTCTATTAATCCATCTTGCTTAGCATTTCCAGTTACACTCAATGTTCCAGCATTTGCAACACCTTGATGATGCGTTGAATTAACAATTATTTCTTCTCCCATTATTGAAGATATTTTAGAACCCCTTTTAAAAATTACTTTATGCTCACTAAATTTACCATCATATGCACCATGATTTTCATATCCGGGAGTTGAGTCAAGGTGTTGATGTAGGTGCCCTCCATGGATTATTGATAACATTTGCATTCCTCTACAGATGCATAATAATGGCATATCACGATCTAATGCCCCATTAATGAGGGAAATCTCAGATTTATCTTGAAGAGGGTAGTATTCACTAGCAGTTGAATCTGGAGTTTGCCCATATTCTTCAGAATTAATATCTGGCCCACCTGCTATTACTAGTCCACTAATCAAATTAAGAATTGATTTTGAAAATCCCGAGGGAGGGATAAGTAATGGGACTCCTCCTGCCCCTTCTATTGATGAAACATATGTCGAGGGCAATATTGCTGCATCCATTTTCCATTTTGCAAAACTTGACTCTCTTATGCCGCACGTAACTCCAATTATTGGTCGTTCAATATCTGCATCCATTTTAACGACCTCTCATATGTTGTTTTTTAACTTCTCGCTGAATCAATTAAAGATTGGAATATGGAATCTTGTAAAATCATTTCAGGATGCCATTGGGTAGAAATTAAAAATGTTTGACTTTCAAGCTCAACTGCTTCTATCAAACCATCTTCAGATTTGCCTACAATTGTTAAATCGCCAGCATCGGAAATTCCTTGATGGTGGCCAGAATTAACTATAATTTCATTACCTAGTATGGATGCTAATTGGGAATTTGGCTCTAATATTACCTTATGATTAGACCATTTCCCATTCGTTTCTCCATGATTTTCAAATCCCTCAGTTTCAGGTAAGTGTTGATGCAAACTCCCGCCTCTTGCAATACAAAGTAATTGATGCCCCCTGCATATGCACAATATTGGCAAATCTCTCTCTATTGCTTCATCGATTAGTAATAATTCCCACTCATCTTGGCTATTTTTGATATCTGACGTTTGCTTATGAATGCCTTGATTATATAATTCTGGATTAATATCTCTTCCTCCTGTAATTATTATTCCATCTAATATACCAAATATTTCATCTATATTATCTCCTTCTGATATAATTACTCCTACTCCGCCAGATCTATTTACTGCACTTAAATAATTCAAAGGAGACATTATTACTGATTGGTTTTCGGTTTCATAATTGATGATATTTATTGATGCAGTAATTCCAATTATGGGATTCAACAGAGACCTACTCCTGTTCTCTAAATAATCTATTATGTTTGAATGATTTTATCCCAACAAACATGAATGCTGACCCAACAAAAATTAATATTAGATGAGATGCGATTAATAATGTTGAAGGATCCTCACTCGTTATTATTCGCATTCCTCCAAGTACCATGAGTAATGAAAAAACCATTGATACATGCATATAGTGATGTTTACGGGCTTCATCAACTTCAGATAATATTCCAAATATTAATAATGGCATACCTAAAAATGATGGAATCATGGCAGTGAATGATCTTGATCCAGATTCTTGTAGAAAATATGCCATTAATCCCCAAGCAATTAATAATCCTCCTCCGATCATCGCAATCCTTGGTACTTTCAAACCTATAAATATGAAATCTTTATCCATATTTGGCCTACTGGTTCCAAGTATATTATGGTCTCGCTTAAGAATTAGTAGTAATCGATGATTGGATTTCTTCATCCTTTGCAACTATTTGTTCCCAGAGCAATTCTGCAACGTCTTTTACATCCATATTTGAACCAACAGAATCTAATCCATCCTTAACCATTATTGAGCAAAACGGACACCCAATGGCAACAGTATCGCATCCTGTAGCAGCAATTTCTTCGGCTCTAATTTTATTTACTCTTTTATCAGCATCTTCCTCCATCCACATTTGCGCACCTCCTGCACCACAACAGAACGAATCCTTTCCATGTCTCTCAACTTCAACATCTACGCCTCCTAGTACTGCTCTAGGCTCATCTATTACATCCCCCATCCTTCCTAAATAACAAGGATCATGATATGTTATGCTCTTACCCATTTTATCTAATTGGGGCAGTTTATTCTCTTCTTGTAACATTGCCATCATTTCAGTGTGGTGGAATACTTCCAATTCATCACCCCCATAGTCTCCATATTCTTTTCCTAAAGTATGGAAACAATGTGGGCAAGATGCAACTATTTTATTCACTCCTAATTCTTGAAACGTTGCTAAATTAGTTTCAGCTAACATTTGAAATAAATATTCATTTCCTGCCCTTCTAGCCGGATCTCCGGAACAACCTTCTTGCATTCCGAGTATACCTACGTCAAGTCCAGCCTCCTTCATCAATGATATCGTCGCTCTTGCAACTTTCTGATTGCGTTCATCAAAACTAGCTGCACACCCAACAAAATAAATATATTCAGCCGGTTCACCTATTTTTACATCTAAATCAGCAGCCCAATCAGCCCTTTCGTGACTTCCAAATCCATATGGATTTGATGCAGACTCTAAGTTTCCCATAGCAACGTTAAGTACCTCTGGATATTCCATAGTTTCCATAACTGCATTTCTACGTAAATCTGTAAGTTTAGGGACGTGCTCTATGTATAATGGACACACATCAACACATGCGTTACATGTAGTGCATGCCCAAACTGCATCTTCTCCTATGCGTTCCATCATAGTCTCTTCAGGTTTTTCGCCCCTGAGGAGTATAGGCGCATGTTCATTCGCGTAATCTCTTACATCATGTATTACTTGCATCGGATTCAAGCTTTTACCAGATGCATATGCTGGACATACATCTTGACACCTAGCACAAGAAGTACAAGACCATCCATCTATTAATTGCCTCCATGAATACTGTTCATAAGAGCTAACGCCAAATGATTCAATATCTAAATCTTCGAGTAGAACTGCTTTGCCATTTTCACCAATCGCTAAGGGCCTCATTTTTCCCATTGGCTCAATATCATGAAAAAATACATTTGGAAATGCCATTACTAAATGCATATGCTTGGAAAGTGGAATTAGAATTAAAAATGTCAGAATTGCTATCATATGGGCCCAATAAGATGCTATCGCTATTGTATTTGATATATTCATTCCTTCAAGCCATAGTCCAATCGGCTCCCATGCTATGGGATCCTCTTTAGATTCAATGATGAAAGAAGTTGAAGTTATGGTAAGTATTAGTACCAAAATAAAATTTCCCTCCAATTGAGATTTACCCTTTAACTTTTCAGGTGTAAAAACAACTCTTCGTATGAATGCAGCCACTGCACCAATAAATGCTGATGTATATCCCAATTCTACTATTCCATTCCAAGGACCAATAAGTAATTGAGGAATTATGTGATTAGAGAAAAAATTAGCAGATGCCAAATCAAACATATCGGTTGCTAGCATCAAGAATCCCCAAAACATCAGAACATGCATTGTACCAGCAATTTTATCTCTCAAAACCTTTTTTTGTCCTAGCCAGCCAACTAGTAATTCTTTGAATCTTAAGCCCCAGGAATCAAACCTATCGTCAGGAGCCCCCAATAATACTAACCTCGTTGCTTTAATTACTTGATATAGGAAAAAACTTACAGCAACGCTCCCTATGATAATTAAGATTAACCAACCTGGAATTGGTCCATAGTGGATTAGAAGGGGATGTTTCACAATTTAATCTCCTATATTCGTTTGGTGGTAATACATGCGCAGAGTCGAACCTATTGAAACAATCGCTCTATGATTTTATTTATTTATTAATTCCCTAATGATAATCTCCTATGCACACTTCGGAAGGGTATGGCGGTTGCCTTTGCTCCTGGAAAATGTATTCTATTCGGAGAGCATGCCGTTGTTTATGGGCACCCTGCAGTAGCAGTTGCGATAGATCAAGGGGTACAGGTATCTTTGGAACAATCTGATAAATGGTTGATTGAAGGTTCGCCATTCATTCCAAATAAACATCCTCATATTTCACATATATTATATGATTTGTTCAAATATGAAGGCCCTCCTCTAAATATTAAGATAAAGAGTGAATTATTTTCTGCAGCCGGATTGGGATCTTCAGCCGCATTATCTGTTGCATTTGGTGCTGCATTACAAATATACTTGAGAAATGATGAAGAATTAGATGTTATAAAATTAGCAAAAATGGGTCACTCTGCAGAAGCTATTTCGCAAGAAGGAAGGGCCAGCCCAACTGATACTGCCGCTAGTGCTTTAGGGGGTTGCATTGTTGTTTCCGGCAAAGAAGTGGATGGTACGACAAATATTTTTCACTCAGTTTTAACAACTCCTGAAGGTGAACGTAAATGGAGTATAAATAAAGTTAATATTCAGAATAAATCGAATGATATCTACTTAATTCTAGGCTTTACAGGTGATGCTTCTCCAACTGGAAAAATGGTATCAGGAGTTTCAAATTTATTAACATCTAATCCTGATAAATTTCAAGAGATGGAGGCAATTGCAAGTATAACTACAACAGGCCTAACTGCACTTTCTATTGGTAATTTTGAAGCTGTTGGTATTGCAATGGATGCTTGCCATGCCAAACTTCAGGATTTAGAAGTGAGCACTCCTTCTCTAGATAGATTAGTAGATGCAGTTAGGCCTTATTCATTAGGTGCAAAGATGACAGGTGCAGGAGGGGGAGGATGTATCGTCGCACTGTCAAGAAATCCGCAAAGAGTCGCAGAAGAAATAGAAATAGCTGGCGGTTCACCCTTAATTTCAAAATTAGGTTCTAAGGGCGTATGTATTTTAGAGTAAATTATTTTTTAATTTAGATAATTACTGATGATTTTTTTTAAATATCCTTTATAAGTAACATTACGCTGGGACCTTTATGCTTAGTGACGAAGAACGTTTGACTGTTGTAAATGTAGTTGCATCAACAAGAGTCGCAGAAGAATTAGACTTACCAGATATTGCTATCCAATTGAATTGTGAATATGAACCAGAACAATTCCCAGGGGTAGTTTACAGAGTCGTAGATCCTAAATTAGCAATTCTCATGTTCCGTTCAGGTAGGGCAGTTTGCACCGGAGGTAAGAATGAAGACAATATCCATACTGGAATTAAAAGAATGACTGAGGACTTAAGGGCAGCAGGAATAGATACATGGGATCTAAAGGATGTTGAAATTGAGGTACAAAATATGGTTGCCACATATTCTTTGTATTATCCTGAAGATTATGATCAAATAGCAGAAAGAGATGATCAAAATTGTAAATTAGTAGAAGAAGATGGAGGGCTAAGAGCCGCTACAGATAAAGAAGTAAAAGACGAAGATCCAAGAGTAAGGGGCGTTAAAGCTGGAGAATGCTTAGCAGGATTACCAAGAAAATTAAATCTAAACAATTTAACATTTCACCTCCCCTTCGATAAGGTAGAATATGAGCCGGAACAGTTTCCTGGATTGATTTACCGTCTTGACTATCCAAAAGTAGTTTGTCTAATATTTGGAAGTGGAAAGATGGTTATAACTGGCGCAAGACACAAAGATGAGATATTAGAGGCTGTACAATTTATTCAAGATGAATTAGCAGATTTACTTTATTCTTAAAAACCAAGTTTTATTCAGTAGGGCCCTTAACATAGGTCTATGGAGAAGTCCTGCCGAATTACATTTCTTATTTGTTTTATTCTAATTTTACCTCTTTTATCTAATATTTTTGATCAAAACCAATTGGATGAAGACTTTGTATATGGCGTAGAAACTAATTCTCAATCTGGAATAGTTGATGTTCAAACATGGCAAATCAATGATAATTGGATGTATTCTGGATATTTGGATGTTGGGGACTTCATAACTTCTTCTGGGATATCTACTACTGTAAATTATCTCAATGGGACATTGGATAAAACTGTAACTTCAATATTCTTATCAATCATAGATAACCAATCATCATTAACATACAAAGTTGAGTCAACTGGGGAATACGGAGCCAACGATGTAGAATTAGATGGCCAAAATGGCGATATCTCAGTTAACATGAATACAATTGAAATAATACGTGCTTCAGATATGGCAACTGTTTCACAAGAAGCATCCGTAGAAATTGACTTTTGTGCAGATGTCCTTTTTTGGTGTATTAACATAGATGTAGCGGATTTAATCTTAAATAATAGTTATTATCCCGCACTCGAAGGTTTAGATTTTCCATTGAATGTAGGAGAATCATGGGCTTCTGATTATCATCAAGAAACTACATACGGCGGCTCTAGTAATTATGTTGATATTCCCGATAATTCTGAAGACGACAATACTTCTTCATGGCAAACCGTCTCTCAAGGCTTTTCAGGTGTAAGTTATACTGGATGTGGGCAATCATATAATATTACAACTTACAATAGTGATGGCGAAGAATCAGGATATAGGTGGTACTGTCCTGCAATAAATGGAGATATTAAATCTTCTTTTACTCAAAGTCTAGGATTTAAAGCAGTACATGAATTAATTGCTTACCAACCAGTAACAAGATTTAAAGAAATTAATATAGATTTAGAATACCCATTATCTCCTATTGATACTGACATATATGCATGGATAAATGTGACTAATCAAGGTATGCCTGTATCGGATTTAGAACTAGAATTTAGATATGAAATAGAAGATGACGTTAGAATTTTTACTACTGATCAAAATGGTTCTTATTACTTAGAATTTAATACTGGAAATAGCACCGATTCAACCGCTTCAGTGGATGATTTAGCAAGTCATGGAATTATTGTTTGGGCCAATCAATCTTCGCCAATATTGGGGGCGGCATCAGTTAGTACAAATTTAAACATACATGAAATAGATTTGGTAACAAGGGCCGAAGGAGTAACCGTCCAACGAACTAGAAATAATAGTACTCTGACTCTGGATACGAACATTGGTTTTACTGCCGTTTATGGAGATATACTAGTATTTTCAGTACCCGTAGCCAATAAGGGACTAATATCTTCTCCTTCCTCCAATCTTAAAATTGATTCTCCTGATGGAAATACACTATTTGCAATGGTCCCTCCTCTGTCAAGCCTTCAAGAATCTAGGATAGAAGTAAATTGGACAGTCCCATTTCAACAATCATATGGGTCAGTCTATTTGGAATTTTTAGTTGATCCTGACGAGACTCTCGTCCAAGATGGAAATAAATCTAATAATTATGGAATTTTTACTCTTTTTATAGGTACAATTCCAATAGCAGCTTTGGAACATCCAGCCGAAATATTGACATTGGATGAAATATCTCTAAACGGAACAACCTCTTATGACTCCGATGGGGGCTCATATTTTTGTGATTTTTATATTGAAATATCAATAAATATTTTCGAAAACTTTTTTGAAGAAGATTGTATTTATGAGGCTAAATGGGATGATGATGGGCAATTTCAGATACTGTTGACAATTACTGATGAAGAAAACGACCAAGACTCTTTTATGTCTTCTATTTCAATTGTAAATAGGCCTCCTCAAATAACATTAATTTCAGACAAAACATCAATTACAGTATTTTCTGAAGTTACATTTGAAATTAGTGAAAGAATCGATTTAGATACACAATCTCCGAATTCCCCGGTTGACATTTTATGGGATAATCCTAATTGTAAGGAAGGGCAAATCAGTACTAAGTGCACTCTCACCCCGCTTAATGAGGGAGAATTTAGTATTAATGTATCCGCAATTGATGATGACGGGGCAATTACATATGCCTCTTCTTCAGTCATGGCCACTAACATTGCACCCTTTGATCCGAAAATTGAAGTTTGGTCTGGACCAAATAAGATAACTCCTGATAATAGAGGAGTTTTTGCAGCCAAAGAAGGAGAAATCCTAAGTTTAAAAGCGTGGGTTACAGATTCAGAGAATGACATGGACTCCCTTCAATATATATGGTCTCCAGATGCTGAAAATAATCCTGAATTGGAATTAACTAGTTATGGCATTATGGGCGAGATAAATCATACTTACGCATTTGCAGGGCTCCAACTAGCAACTTTACAAATTCTTGATAATGATAATGCATCTGCAATCTTTGAAGGAGATACAAAAACATTGATAATACCCATAGAAATTGAAAATATCGCCCCTTATGTTGTTTCTATTAGTCCAAGATTACCAGTCCAAGAAGGAGAAGAATTGATTTTTGATATTGGAGTTATTGATACTCCTAATGATGTAGATTCTCTGATTTCATGCTTTGATATTGATCCATTGGTTAATTCTGACTTGCTCGGAAACGAGGATGATGATTGTGATTTCAACTCTACTTATTTATCATATATATGGGAAGATTCTGTATCGGCTCCAGAGTTTATAATTTTTCATGTGACAGATGATGACGGTAGCAGAGATTTTGCCAAAATAGATATTGATATCCGAAACACTAGGCCGATGGCTGTAGCATCAACAAATAGTCTAAATCCTCAACAAGGACAGGCTATTTCTTTATCTGCTAACGGAACTATTGATTCTGAATTTGATATAGAAAATATGATTTATCATTGGGATATCGATACTTCATTAGATTCTGATGGCGATGGAAATCCTTCTAATGATGTTGATATGGTTGGAAGGTGGATAAAGGTATTTTATATTGATGAAGGTAAAAAAGTAGTAAAATTGACCGTTTATGATGAATCTGAGAGTAATTCAATAACTATGGTAGTCGATGTGTCAAAAGCACCGCTTAATTTAGAAAACAGTATAAAAGAAAATTCTTCCACAATCTTACTTTTAATTTTAATATCTACTGGAGGAGTATTTTTATCAATTAGATATAGAAATAAGGAAGATGATAAAATAAATAATAATAATTTAAAAGATTCAGATTTAAACGAAATATTCGATTCTACTGTTACCAATAAATCAATTAATTATGCAGATATGGCATCTAATATTTCAGAATTAAAAAATAACCATGCCCTTGAATCTAGTACATTGGAAAAACAAATACCCATTCCAAATGCCATGTTATCCGAAGATGACATCGAAGCACTCTTTGAGGAGTAGTTATTACGGCCATCATGGTCAATCTGTTCCGTCTGTTAGGATTGCCCAATCCAAACTTAAAAAATCATTTAGAAAATGATGAAATAGTCCAATCAAATTTTACTAATCCTCAAGCTGGAGATAGTATCATACACTTATCAGATAATCGTATTTCCGAATGGACTAACAAAATGATCGTTAAACCTACTCATAAAGTAATATATCTCAAACCAGATAATCTACGTAGGTTAAATTTAATCGGTATGGATAAAGAATTAATCAATGGCAATTTACTTTTATTTAATTTAAAAGAATTAATCCATATGCCTTCACAAACTGCAAAGTGTAGTAGGGAAATACGCCAACTTGCGGAAAATAATGGATTAAATGTTTTTGCATTAAATGAATCTGATACTCTTCTGATGGTTCCCGGTTTGAATATGAGGGTCGACACACACAAACATATTCTAGGCCTAGCAAATATTACTTGAAGGCAAGTTTATTTTTCTGTTCCAGGCTCATAAGAGACCGGGCCATCTTCAAGCCAAGTATCCAATTCCTTTGCTCGTATCTCTTTTACAGTTATTTGCATAAAATCTCTATATGCCTTCCATTTATTTATATCTTCTAAATTATCATTTCTGGCTTCTTTACGTTCTATTGATGCATTTGAATATATGATGCATCTTTCTAAAAAACGTTCGACGACCTCCCTCCTTTCATCTATCATCATAATTATTCAACCTCTAATTGTACAATCAAATTATCTACATGCCCCTTTGCACTAACTCCATACATGGATAACATGACTTTTCCATCTTTTGATATGACAAATGTTGATCTTAAACAGCCCATATATTCCTTTCCATACATGTTTTTTTTCCTCCATGTACCATATTTTTTATGTAAAGATGAATCATTATCAACTATTAAATCAAAGGGCAAATCATACTTATTTATGAATTTCTCATGGCTTTCTGGAGTATCAGTAGAAACTCCAATTACCTTCCATCCTGAATTATCAAGTCTACTAAAACTATCTCTAAAATCACATGCTTGTATGGTACATCCAGGAGTATTATCTCTGGGATAGAAATATAGAATCACTCCTTTACCATCGTTTAAAACATCTTTAAGATTGATTAATGTTCCATCTGTTATCAAGCATTCAAATTCGGGTGCAATATCTCCAACTTCCAATTCTACCGTTTCTACCATAGTTATCCGCATGAGTCATTACACATCAAGTCTAGTTTTCTCTATTAAGGAAACAACCTTTACTGATGATGGTCTTTTTGGAGGTTCACTGAATCCAAATAGTGCTGGAATTTTATGATATTCAATAGTTCCAAAAGATTCTCCTCTATTCTCGCCATGTGCCTCTGATATAAAGGAAATTCCTTTTATCATATACCATTCTTTACGCCCATCTCTTGTTTTTCCAAAGGTTTTTGAACCAAATACAAGATTTCCTATAAAATTCTCTATTGTAGATATGAACCATCTTGGCCTATTTATTGGGAGTGGAAAAAAACTTTTCCATTCAAATATTAATTTTAAATCCAAAGTCTTTATTTCAATTTTATTAGTATTTCTCTTTATCTCTATGGGCTGAATTATAACTTCTTCAAATGAATATATTTTTGATACATATTCAGCACATTTTTCTGAAGGAGATATTAAAATCCTCCTTCCATTAGGTCTAGCCCACATGATATTTACAAATTTTCCAAGAGGAGATTTACTCCAGTCTCCTATCACAATTCTTTCTCCTGTTGAAAATGATGAAGCTGAAATTCTACCTTCAAATCTATCCATTTTATTTCCTCTCTTCATGTATTCTTTTTTTTGTAGCAGCCCATGAACATATCGGACATTGAGTCAAATCATGCCGTAATGCTGGGCAATGTTCTCTTCCAAAATAAATTATTTGCAAATGTCGTCTATTCCAAGTATCTTCTTGAAAAACCTTCTTTAAATCATACTCTGTCTTTTTTACATTTTTACCATTTGTTAGGCCCCATCTAGTTGCCAACCTGTGTATGTGTGTATCAATTGGAAAAGCTGTTTTGCCAAATCCTTGGGCCATTACTACCCCTGCTGTTTTATGGCCAACTCCCGCCAATGATTCTAGAAAATCCCAATCTGGATATATTTCTCCATTATTATCTAATATTTGTAGGGCCATTTTTTTCAAATTCTTCGCTTTAGTAGGAGCTAGCCCAACTTCACGAATAATTTCCCTAATTTCGGCAACTTCCAACTTACTCATACTTTCTGGGTTATCTGCAATTTTGAAAAGATTTGGAGTAACCTGATTTACCTTTTTGTCTGTCGTTTGAGCAGAAAGCATTACAGCTACTAATAAGGTATAGATATCTTTATGATCTAAGGGTATGGGTTGCTCTGGATACATTTGATCCAATAAGATACCAATTTTTTTAGCTTTTTGTGATCTCAGCATTCTATTCTCTCACATCAGCAGATATTCCCATTACAAATGCCGAAAGGATGCAAATAAAAGGTACCCCATAACATGGCCCATACATGAAATCCGCTCCTCCGACGGAACTACCCGTATTACCTCCTAATACGATGTATAGGATTAGACCCAAAACAAGGCTAGGGAGAAATGCAACCCCAGCAAAAACTACTCCGCGTGCAAATCCCATATTTACCGTTCGACCCGATAATATGTGAATGTTCGTTATTGGCCAAGTAGCCTTTCAATTTCACTGGCAGATTTAGTATTCAGAATATCCTCTTTTTCCAACCATCCTTTTCTAGCAATTTGAGTGCCGAACCATATGTCATTCAAACCTTCAGGATTATGGGCATCAGGATTGATGCAGACCGGAACTCCAAGTTCTTTGGCGTATTTACATAATCTCCAATCCATATCGAGGCGATATGGGGAAGCATTAATTTCAACCGCCTTAAGTATTCCTTCTGCATTGATTTCGCCCATTCTACGCAAAATAGCATGCATATCGACGGGAAATCCCTCTCTTCCTTGTAATATCCTTCCAGTTGGATGCCCTAATATTGTAAATGTTGGATCTTCAATTGCATTTATCAATGCCTCAGTATTTGTATATTCATCTCTATTCCGCCAACTCCCTAATGCATGAACCGATCCGACGATATGCGATAATGAAGATCTAATTTCATCAGAATAATCCAATCTTCCATCAGGCATTATGTCACATTCCGAACCATGAAAAATCCTAAATTGTACATCTTGCTCTATCCATTTTTTATTTAAATTTTGAATTTCTAATTTTTGCTTTAAAATATCTCCACTTGCAACTCCTATGGATTTTCCACCTATATTTAATGACTCTGAATGATCAGCAATTCCCAGATATTCCCATCCCATTTTGATTGCATAATTACTCATTTCTTCTAAAGTAGCATTCCCATCTGAAGCAATTGTATGATTATGAAAAGATCCTCTTAAGTCCTCAACCTTTATCAGATTCGGTAGATTATTATTTGCAGATGCTTCAATTTCTCCCATGTCTTCACGTAATTCTGGAGGTACCCATCTTAGTCCTAAATGATGATAAATATCCTCTTCTGTAGAACATATAAGTGTATTCTTTGCAGCTTCTTTACCTATCTTACTGCCAGCTTCCTCTTCTGAAAATAATCCAAATTCATTTAAACGCAAGCCTCTATTAATGGCAATTTGCCTCATCCTTATATTATGCTCTTTTGAACCAGTAAAATAAGCTAGCGTGAATGGAAATGATTCTGGATCAACAATTCTAATTTGAGCATCTATTGTGGCGTCCAAGCTTCTTTCAACAAGAGTTTCCGCTAATCCAGTATCTATTCCTGAAACATTAATTTTTTCTACAAGCATCTCTGCTTCTAAAATAAGACTAATTTTGGAACTACCCTGTCCTTTAATTTCCGCTATTCCTGGAAAATTCATTATTTCTTTAATTATTCCTGCTTGATCATCCGGTTTTGCTCCAAGTACTATGTCTAAATCACCTATGGTCTCTCTCTTTCTTCTTGCACTACCTGCTAATTCTACCTTTACTACCTTTGGGATCTTTGATATTCTTCTTTCCAATGCGTGTCCATATGCCAATCCAACATCCATTCTACTCCTTCCTTGGTATCGCCTAAGTAAATCAATCCCTTCAAGATATTTTTTTTGACTTTTTTTTCCAAAACCTGATAAAGAAGAAATATGATCATTTGAACAAGCAAATTTTAGTGATTCTACAGAATCAATCCCTAATTTCTCATATAATTGCCGTGCCCTTTTAGGGCCTAATCCTGGAATTCCGACCATTTCTACTAAGCCACGAGGGACTCTTCCATAGAGATCATACAAGCCCCCCCATGTTCCTTCTAGGACTGCTTCTTCAATTAATCCTCCAATTCCTTTGCCAATTCCTTTAATGTCTGTTATTCTATTATCAATTATTATTTTTAGAAGATCTTCTTCTAAAGATGAAAGTGCCCGACTTGCATTTTGATAGGCTATTACTCTAAATCTATTAGCTCCATCTAATTCCAATAGGATGGCAGCTTGTTCAAGTACTGTCGCCAATTGAGATTTAGTAATATATGGTGAAACTACTCTTTTTGTTTTTGGAAGTGACCATGCGGAAACGTTCACCATGTTTTTACATCAAATAGTCATTCAACTTGATTCTGTCCCTTGATTGTGTACTAATCTCCCTAATCTAAACAAGTGAAGTCCATTACGAGTGGCTATGGATATGATAGATCTGCTGGAGAATATTTCTCTAACTCTTTGTGGGGCCGCTCTTTTCTTATGGATTTCAATAGGCACATTAGCACGGTCACAAAATGGTGAAATAATTACTCAAAGAGTCATAATGTCATTATGCTGGACTTCAGCAATTATGTTGTTCCTATTGCATTATCTTGGAGGGGAATTATGGGAATCAAGGAATGCTGCGAGACCTTTAGCAATTTTGGCAATAATAGTTGCACTCACTGCTTCACTAAATATCAAAGGAAAAGATGTCCAGGGTGAAATCAATCCTCATGAAATAATGAAAAAACGTAGAGATAAATAAAATTATTCTTTATTCTCGCCATTTAATTTATCGTCAATAAAAGAACGCATATAGGCCGGTAATTCACCATTTACAAAAATAACATCTTTTACCTCATCAAGTTTCATTAATGAATAATATATTTGCATTGCAGTCATTGGAGTTGCACTACATCCCGTACATCCTCCTTCTAATGATATCATGATAATCCCGCCAGTAGTATCAACAATGTTCACTACTCCGTCATGTGCATCTAATATGGCCTGAACAGGTCCAACGGACTCCAAAATCATTTGTTTGTCTACCATTTAAAGACTACTCCGTACCGTTCCAAGAGGGGCGAGGCTTTCAAACACTTCCTCTACGGTTATCTGTGGGAGTACTTACGCGAATACTAATTCTTGACCTATTAGTTGAACGTGCTGAATTTGGACATGGAGGAAATCAAGAAGTAGTAAGGCCATTTTTGGAATCTTCAGATGTTGAAGTTCTATTGATAACTCCTCAAATGCAATCTCCAATTTATAATAAGAAATTAAATTCAAATCCTGATATTATATTAATGAAAGAAGATGTTCCAAACTGGGACGATGAATTTCCATTTTGGAGCCTTTTGGAAGTAGAATTAGAAAATAAAAAAGTACCTTTTCGCAGGATAATTATGCCAATGGTAGCAGATTATCATAAGATGAAATGCTGGCTTGAAGACTTGAATATAGACGCAGTTGTTTGTTCTGGGTCTAGAAGAAATGTAAGCATATGGGAAGAATGGATGACACCTTCAGCATTACTTATGCAAACATCTTCAAACTCTGGAATTCCAACACTTGGAATATGTTTCGGCCATCAATTACTTTGTCATTCATTCGGAGGCAAAGTCGAAAGGCATGATTCACTTTCAAGTGGTATTTGGGAATTAGAACTTACCAAAATCGGTAAAGAAGATAAGTTATTAACATCTCATTTAATGCCTAGGGATAATATTTCAGGACTTTACACTCATCAAGATCATGTAATGTCAGTACCAATTCATCTTGATATTCTAGCAACAACTACTCATAATAAAATTACGGCAGTTAGAGTAAACGATGGCCAAGGAAATCCATTGCCTGCATGGGGGCTCCAATTTCATCCCGAAGCAGCAAAAAATAGGATAAAAAGGGCATACGAGTGGGGCCATATAAGCGAAGATGAATTTAAATCATTCAAAGGAGAACACGATGGGGCTGAAATATTATCATCATTTGCAAACTTGGTTTTAAAATATGATGGCAGAGATGGACTCTGACTGGCGTACAATCAGGATTCCGATTATAAGTAAGACTTGGGTCGGCATGACCGTAGGTAGATAATATGATGGATAATATACCCCTAATAGCAGCAGTCACAGGTCTTATTGGTTTAGCGATAGCATTTGGATTATACAGAAAAGTAAACAGCGTTGAAATAGACAATGAAGTAGTAGCCGATATCACCCAAGAAATTCAAGATGGGGCTATGGCTTTTTTATATGCAGAATATAAAGTTCTAAGTATATTTGTAGCAGTTGTAGGGGCTCTTTTATTTGTCTTAAATGATTTTGAGACCTCAATTGCATTCTTTGCAGGTGCGTTCGCATCTGTAGTTGCAGGCTTTTCAGGTATGAGGGCTGCAACTTCGGCTAATGGAAGAACTGCAATGGCTGCTAAGAATGGCGGCCAAGCAGGAGCATTATCTGTATCATATAATGGAGGGGCAGTTATGGGACTCTCAGTTGGAGGGCTTGGATTACTAGGAATTTCGTTGATCGCTTTTTGGCTAGGTGCTGATGATGCATCTAGTAATCTTTCAGCAGCCGCAGGTTTCGGAATGGGGGCTTCATCAATCGCACTCTTTGCTCGCGTAGGAGGTGGGATATATACCAAAGCTGCTGATGTTGGGGCAGATTTAGTTGGTAAAGTAGAAGCCGGTATTCCAGAAGATGATCCACGAAATCCAGGTGTAATTGCAGATAACGTTGGAGATAACGTTGGAGATGTTGCAGGGATGGGTGCAGATATTTTCGAATCCTTTGTTGGCTCAATAATTGCTGCAATGATTATTGCAAGTAATTCAGATGAAATGTCTGTAGACTATGTGTTGATGCCAATTATGCTTGGATTAATTGGTTACATAGCATCTATAATAGGCGTATTCTCAATGACCTTCTTGAAGAATGGATCTGATGCAGCAGCTGCGTTAAGAAATACTACATTCATTGCTGCTGTTTTATTCTGGGCAGGAGGATATTTGGCTATTAATCAAGGTTTAATTGATGTTGAATTGGGAGTTATGCATTCAGTTGTACTTGGAAGTATCGTTGGTATAATGATTGGATTAGTTACTGAATACTACACAGGTATTGAACCAGTCTTTGGCATCAAGACTAGATCAATTTCTCATATTGGAGAAATGTCAAAAACAGGACCTGCAACTAATGCTATAGCAGGACTTTCGATAGGTATGATGTCTACATTCCTTCCTATAGTCTTGATTTGTATTGGTATTATGGGGGCAAATCAATTCATGGGCGGAGATGAAATGGGCCTCTATGGCATTGCAATGGCTGCTATGGGAATGTTAGCTACCGTCGGAGTAACAATGACTGTAGATGCCTATGGCCCTGTTGCTGATAACGCTGGAGGTATTGCTGAAATGAGTAGATTAGGCCCAGAGGTTCGTGCAATTACTGATGAACTAGATTCAATTGGAAATACAACTGCAGCAGTGGGTAAGGGATTTGCTATTGGCTCAGCAGCATTAACTGCACTAGCATTATTTGCAGCCTATTCTAGTGCAGTTAATGCTTCTATAATAGATGGTGGAGTAGGTTTAGATTTAGATATCTCAACAAATCCAATGGTCGTAGTTGGTCTCTTAATTGGAGGTGCATTACCATTTGTGGTTGCTGCAATGACAATGACTTCAGTAGGAAAAGCCGCCCAAGAAATGGTTATTGAAATCAGAAGGCAATTTAAAGAAATTCCAGGACTTCTGGAAGGCAAGGAAGGAGTAAAACCGGATTCTAAAAAATGTATTGATATTTCAACACAAGCAGCACTTAGGGAAATGGTCGGACCAGGATTAGTTGCAGTAATCGCTCCAGTATTAGTTGGATTACTGCTAGGCTGGGACGCACTGGGTGGCCTTCTCGCTGGCTCTCTTGTAACGGGTGTTTTGATGGCTCTATTCATGGCAAATGCCGGCGGGGCATGGGATAATGCAAAGAAAGCAATCGAACAAGGGCATATCAAAGGTGCTGAAAAAGGAGATTCAGCCCACGATGCTGCAATCATAGGAGATACAATTGGAGATCCTTTCAAAGATACTTCTGGGCCTTCATTAAATATTCTAATTAAATTAATGTCTATAGTGGCAGTTGTTTTGGCAGGTACTGGAGAGTTAACTGCTGGCGGCTGGTTGGGTTTCTAATCTTCTTACCACCAACCTCTTGAATAATTGACTTCACGAGTTAGTATGAAACAGCCGGTTATAATCGGATTGACGATATTAATACTCGCTATGCCGTTATCTGGTTGTACGCAAAATAATGATACAACAT
>TARA_B110000881_G_scaffold82736_1_pt1 | contig 20032 bp, 13 predicted proteins | sample TARA_B110000881 | Tara Oceans TARA_B110000881 (sample SAMEA4398150) | marine metagenome | biome: Polar Biome; feature: [MES] marine water layer (ENVO:01000295) within the mesopelagic zone...; material: water (ENVO:00002006), including particulate matter (ENVO:01000060) such as......
TTGCTTATCCTGAAAAACCTGAAGTATATATTCCCCTTCAGGAACATTCTTTAGTTTAAACGCACCATCTTTTTTAGTTCGCGCATCTTTTTTTGTGCCTGCTAGTTCGACTTTAACTTTTCCATCAGCACCTATTACGGTTCCCTTTAAGTCGTACTTTGCAGCTAAAGACACAGAATGCCCTAATAGCAATAGAACGTACAGCGAGTGTACAACTCGCCTGACAAAGCTAAATTGTTTAATCATATCTTTTACCTCGGATATTTTTAGTCACTTTGCATCTTACAATACAGAGTGGGAGCAATCTTACTTAATAATTAATCACGTGTCAAGAAATTATTAATTATTATAAATATTTAAGCTTAATAGAGGAGGGTGACACAACATTATTTCCAAAATGAATCTAATTTACTTTTTCGGGTTTTTGCTTTTTTATACTTTTTTTGAACCTCAATCTTGATAACTTCACTTAATTCCAAAGATAAAGATTTTTCGTAGGATTCAAGAATTAAATCAAATTCAGTATCACCTAATTTTGTATATGAAATAGCCATCCAATAAAATGGCTCTCCTTTTTTGGGGAATAAATTTGAAGCTTTTGAAAATTTTTCGATTGCATCCCACATGCCATTTTTATTGCCTTTTTTTACCAATACTCGGCCCTCAGCAATCAACAAACTATAGTTGGACAGTTTATTATCACTATTTAATGAAATAGCTTTCTTAAAATGATTAATAGCTAAAGATAATTCCCCTTCAATTAAATAACTTTTACCTATATTGTTATTAGCATTCGTTAAAGCATCTATAATGTTTTGATCATTTTTATTTTCAAACATTAGTGAATCTTCAATCGCTAATAATAAACGAGGATTTTCCGTGCTCATTTTTTTATAATTAGTCCCTGCACAGTTGAATAAATAAAACCCTGCAATAATTAATAAAAAAACCTTAATAGTTTTTGTTTTTACCATTTTACCTCAGCCATATATATGTTACTGCTGCATTTTTCCTACCAAAGTCATTGTCAAAAGGTTGGTTGCAATCGCTCCTCATATCAACCGCATCCTTATTAAACATATCATAGCTTTCACCATATATTACTTTATTGAACCTCCCTTCTTGATCGCTACACCATTCTCTTACAGTTTTTCGTAAGCTACCAGAACCGTGACCGGTAATGACCTTTATAACTTTAACTTTATTTTCAAAAGAACATTGGCTTACTGTAGTCTCGAGAACAGTCATTGCTTCGTCTGGTGATTTACCGTTATGACCGATGTCTAATACTTTCAAATATTCTTGCTGCATAATGTATAAATTTTAATATCTTCTAGTTAACTATATACACTATTTATTTAATTAAATTATGAAAAAAATTATTTTAGGCCGTACAAATGAAAATGTCTCCATAATTAGTCTCGGCGCATGGTCACATGGTAAACAAAATACTAGCGGCGGCCACAATGTTGGCTGGTCCAATCAATCTGATCAAGATTCAATAAACGCCTTGAAAAAATCATTTTCATTAGGCTTAAATCATTGGGATACAGCTGACGTTTATGGTGAGGGACACTCAGAAAAAATTATTGGGTCAATGTGGACAGAAATTTCTAGAAAAAACATATTTCTTGCAACCAAAGTGGGTTGGGACAAAGGACCACACAAACAATGGTATGAACCCAATTATATGAGACAAAAAATTGAACAGTCTCTAACTAATCTCAGAACTGACTGTATTGACCTTCTTTATTTACATCACTGTAATTTTGGAAACAATGATGAAACCCTTGATGAAGCAATAGAAATAATTAGCCATTTTAAAGAAGAGGGGAAAATACGTTATATTGGGTTGTCAGATTGGTCCTCGTCAAGAATTATGAAATTCATTGACTCGGTAAACCCTGACGTAGTGCAAACCCTTTACAATGTCTATGACATTGAATATGAGACATCAGGACTAAAAAATTATGTAAAAGCTAATAATTTAGGCGTTTGCTTTTTTTCACCTATAAAACATGGTATTTTGACAGGTAAGTACGATTCTATTATCGATTTTCCAAAAGGCGATTTTAGAAAGACAGTAAAAGAGTTTAGAGATATTGATTTTATAAAAAAGATGCAGCTAAATAGACAAAAAATAGAGGAAAGATTCCCTCATTTTGGAGCTAATGCAATAATGCACGCATTGCTTGGATCAATCTTATTCGATAATCCTACAGGTTGTGCTCTTTTAGGTCAAAGAAACGAATCTCAAGCATCAGCAGCAGGAGGACTTGATAAAATGCTCACTGAAGAAGAAGCCTCTTGGATACTTTCATTATATAAAAATTAAAACATGAGCATTTTTTCAAAACTAGAAACCTTAGCTTACCTTAATATTGTTGTTCCTCTTCAAGGAAAAGCAACTTTTGATTTTGTTAAAAATCATTATTCAAAAGGTATGAAAACGCTCGATTTTGGTTGTGGAACAGGTTCGAATTCAAAACTATTTCACGCAGAAGACTATATCGGGGCTGAAGTAGACATGAGCAGAGTCCAAAGCTCAACAAAAAAGTATGCTAAAAAAACATTTGAAAAAATTCCAATAATAAACTCTGCTGACAATAAACTACCCTGGGAAAACGACTCTTTTGATTTAATCTTTATTTCCTTGTGCCTTCACCATATAAATGCAAAAAATTGCAAACTTATTTTTAAAGAATTTAATAGAGTTTTAAAAAGTAGTGGTAAAATTCTAGGATTAGAACCGTGTGTAATTGAAAAAAATTATTTTTCCAATATTTGTATGAATATTTTAGATGCTGGTGATTACATACTCCCAATAGAGAATTATAAAAATATTTATGCGAGTGAATCTTTTAAAACTAATCATATAAATATTGTAAAAACCTTTGGCTATAACCTTTGGCAATATAGCTCAAAACCAATTAGCGATAAATCAACCCCTTATCAAGGTGGTATGACAACTTACAGAAGGTTCATGAAACCAGTTCATGTTTTAGGTTTATATGGTAAATGGTTTGTTTTAGTTTTTTTAGTTTTTCTTTTTTTAAAAAACTTAATTAACGTAATCATCAGCACGTAAAATAAAAGTTGATATTTCAACCTCAAAAATATCCTCTGCGGTGTTTCTCATTTTATAAGAACCTTTCATTACTCCAAGAGGAGTTTTCAGAGGACAAAAACTAGAATATTTAAATATCGCTTCGGGTTTTATGATTGGTTTTAAACCTATTACACCTGGGCCTCGAACTTCTTCGACCTTCCCATCTCCATCTTGAATGTGCCAATATCTTGATAAAAGCTGAACATCAAAAGGGTTTTTATTTTCAATAACAACATCATATGAAAATAAAAAAATCGAGTTTTCAGGTAATGAACGATCTTGGATAAAGTTTGAATGCACTTTAATACTAATATTATTATTTTTTATAGACATAAATTCAATGGTATTAAATTAAGTTAATTAAAATTTATTATGACAGAAAACAAAAGCTTATTATCAACTATTTTAGTAATTATAATAGTCGGACTTTGTTTTTTCTGGTTTCGTCAAGTAGGTCCTGGTGTAAATAGTTCCTCTGATATTTCAGAAAAAGACATCGTTGAGCACATACGATTCCTATCGGATGACAAAAGAGCTGGTCGTTACCCTGGAACACGCGAATCTAAAGATGTTATTGCTTATTTAATTAATCAATTAAAAAGTTATGGTGTTCAACCCGCTGGCGAAGGCTCTTCTTTTAAACAGACATTCAGTATTCTAGATAGTGTAAAAATTGGAAGAAACAATTCGTTTAAAATAAATGATCGCCCTTTAAATATTGAAGAAGATTACATCCCTCTTTGGTTTTCAGGAAACTCTAGTTTATCAGCCGAAATAGTTTTCGCTGGATATGGTATTAACCTAATAACTGATTCTTTAGTTTGGAATGATTATAAAGATTTAAATGTTGAAGGGAAGTGGGTAATGGTTATGAGACACAACCCTGAAAGAGAAAACCCACATAGTACTTATGCACCACATTCTGACCTTCATAAAAAAATGATAGAAGCAAGAGATCGAGGCGCTGCCGGCATCATTTTCATCTCTCAAGTTGAGGATTCAACTTTAATACCTTTTAAATATATACCAGGATATTCAAAATCAGGTATTCCTGCAATTCATATAAGTAATGAAATTGCTGATGACATCCTTAGCACTGTTGGGAGCTCTAGGAAAGTATTACAAAATAAAATGAATAGAAATCTCAAATCAGAAAGCTTTCGAATTTCTGACATTAAAATATCTTCTAATGTTGAATTAAAAAATATTTATTCTCGAGCAGCAAATGTAATTGGGAAGATTGTAAGCAGAAATCATAAGTATCGTGATGAGTATATCGTTATAGGTGCGCATTTTGATCACTTGGGGTATGGCGGCCCAGGGTCCGGTTCACTTAAGCCTGATACTAACGCTATACATAATGGTGCGAATGATAATGCCTCCGGTACAGCTGGCTTACTAGAGTTAGCTCACAAGCTTCAAAATAACAGACAATTACTAAAAAGAAGTATTCTTTTAATCGGATTTGATGCAGAAGAAAAAGGATTGTTAGGATCTAAGTATTTTATTCAAAACCCTACAGTTGAAAAACATAATATTGTTACAATGATTAATATGGATATGATAGGAAAAATGAAGGATTCAACTGTTATTATTGGCGGTGTAGGAACATCCCCAATATTTGAAAAGATTCTGGATAGCCTTTCTAAAGATTCTGGTTTGAAATTTGAATATAACCAGGCTGGATATGGGCCAAGCGACCATGCTAGTTTTTATTCAGAGAATATTCCTGTTTTGTTCTTTTTTACTGGAGATTATAATAACCACTATCATTTGCCGGAAGACGATTGGCCGTCCATTAATTTAAAAGGTGAAAGACAAATACTAAACGTAATTCACAACACTGTCATTAATCTAAGTAGACAAGATTCAAAACCATCATTTACGTTAGCTGGACCAAAAAAGCAACAAACACAAAGAAACAACAATAAAGTAAAGTTAGGTATTATACCATATTATGGTGCAACAATTGATGGTTTAAAAATTGATAAAATATATGACCCTAATGGCCCGGCTGCTAAAGCAGGAATTAGGGCTGGGGATATAATAAAATCAATTAATAAAAAGCCAGTGAAAGATATTTATGAATACATGAAAAGAATAGAAGGGTTGAAAAAAGGACAAAATGTCCCAGTAGATATCAAAAGAGATGGGAAAATAATTATGCTTACTGTAAGGTTTTAGTTTTTATTTTAAGCTATTGCACCTTTTTTTAATTTTTTCTGTCAGCCCAAGTACCGCCATCACATAATTTTCCGAATGATTATATGCATAAACAGACTTCCAAATATCTCCTTTTTTTTCATAATTAGTACTTCCTGGAGAATACCCGTTTTTAATTAAATAATTAGCAATACTACCTAATACATCTGGCCAATCATGAGGCCTTCTAACACCATCATTATCAAAGTCTACAGAATATCTATTAAAACTAGATGGAATGAATTGACCGAAACCAAAAGCCCCAGCATAAGAACCTTCAATGCTCTGCGGATCTACATTGTCTTTAAAACAATATTCTAAATAAGAAGCTAATTCTTTAGATGCCCACTTTGCTCTTTTAGGCATCTCATGAATTTGAGTATATAATGAATTGAAAACAGTAAACCCTTTATAGTGTTTACCATAATTACTCTCAATTCCTGCAATACTTAGTATTATGAAAGGATCTACGTCGTACTTTTTTGAAACTTTAAAAATTAAATCTTTGTTTTCGCTATAAAACTTTACACCTGCTACAATTCGAGATTCTTTTATAAATAATTTTTTATACTGCTCCCATGATTTTTTTTCATACGGCCTGGCAAAACGTTCTGGTATTTTTAAATGTAATTCAATATCTGGGTTTTTAAAGACCTTGTCAATATATGAAACAGGAACAACATTTTTATTTATCTTATCTAAAACTAATTGATATGCTAAATCGTTTGATAATTCATTTTCGGCAAAAACTATATTTGCTATAATAAATATTAAAAAAGCTTTTTGTACCATATCTTATTTTACGTAAAGAAGTTTTATGCTCTTATCAATATTTTTTGATTTTAACCTGCAAAAATAAATCCCAGCGCTTAGATCATGTCCAAAATTATTTTTCCCATTCCAAACCACAGTGTTTGATCCGCTAGTATAGTTTTGATTTTTAAGTGTGTGAACCTTTTCACCTAATATATTAAAAATATTTAAGCTGACTTGACCTGTTTCTTCAATGTCAAAAACAATTTTAACATGTGAATTAAATGGATTTGGAAAGGCAGAATATAAAGTGTGCTTGACAGGAATATTTTTATGTTCTGTATTATTTAAAATTTCAGATACACTATTTACGAAGCCTGGCGTTCCATTTCCAACAGAGAAACCCCAACTACTAGAAAATTCATTTAAAGAATCGGGATGTATAAGTTCAAGAGTTGGCCCATTCCCATCTGGCTCAGTTGGCCAAGGTAAATCATCACTATATTCAACTTGATCAATTAACCCATCAGAAACATCATACAAGCTAATTTCTTCTCCTCCGCCACTAAGACCAAAATTAAAAGAACCATATAAATTAGAAGATTCAGGGAAGAGAGTTGAAAAAGACTCTATATCTTGCACTAAAACAATATAAGAGTTTGATTCAATATTTGAATTTTCAGGAAAAATAAACATATTATCTTCATTTTCATCTTTGAAATACCAACCTGATATATCTACAACCCCAGATCCATTGTTATAAATTTCAACCCAGTCGCCAGTATTAAATTGGTCAGAGCTGTTATAATTAATTTCGTTTATCACTAAATTAATTGTATCGCTAGCGACTACTTCCTCAAATAATGCTGTTATCATCGAATTATTAGAGATTCGCACTTTTATTTTGGCGGTTGAATCAGGGTATTGAGCCCATCCAATAAACCTGTATCCTCCATCTGCTATTGCCTCAATTTCAATTGGAACACTAGGATAATAATAACCGTTCCAAGGATAATATTCAGGCACAATAGAATTAATCTTGATTTCTCCACCCAAGCTTGAAATGAAGGTTACCAAAGCCGGACTAGATAAATCAAAAAAACTAGATAAATGCTGTCTCACGTATAAAGATCTGTTATTAGAAAAATTTTCTAAAATTTCAATATGATAATTCCAATCTTGCGCTGAATTAGGCCACTTTTCACGATGGAAAGGTATTATATCTTGAATGTAAGAAGACATCTCATCTATTTTTGCATTTAAAAAACTCGCTTTAAAAACAGTGTTTAACCTATCAGAAAAGATATTAATAAACCGATCTCTATAAATTGAATTCTCAAAAAGTTTTCTAAGCAAAAATGTAGACCAAGGCGGGTTTGGCCAACCAGGTCCATTTGCTTCTACAGCGAATTGTAACGTATTATAATCGTACCCAAGTCCATTCCATGGAATGCCAAAACCAAAATCTGTATCGTACAAAATCCATCTCCAATTTCCATCGCTTGATTGAGGCCTCCAGTATTTAATATTATTACCTGGCCAATCTCTATTATCAATAAAAATCTGTGCAATGTTATAATCTATGTGGTTGTCAATATCAATCCACTTTGAAAGAGAATCAAAAACAATTGGGTCAGTCATATCAGAAGTGCTAACATAAGCAATCAATTCATTATAATTATCAATTGTACCCTCATTTGCAGTTTGTACTTCAATTAAATCTATCTCGTCAGGATCTACAGGGTGATGATTTGCAATGAAATGCTCGTTCACCTTTTCTCTAAGGTTATATAAACCCCAAAACTCACCATTCAAATAAACTAACATTGGTCGAAAACCCTGTACATCTAGATCAACATCATGAAAAATACTTGTCATAAAACCGTCTCTTAGCATCGTAAAATTCCAATCATTACCCGAATTGCGTAGAACTAGAGATTGAAAGTTTTCAATTTCCAACTCAGGGAAAAATTGATAATTAAATTTTGAAGCCCCATACTGACCTCTTGCAAAAAGAGAAAAAGACTTTTGAGATTGCCCTCTGCTCCACCCTCCAAAAATTTTAACTCCACCTGGAGAAGAAAAATAAGTATCATCTGTTTCTAAAACTTCTATAAAAATAGGTTTCTCCCAGTCTTCCCAAAAATTTGCACCAAAATGTGGATAATCTGGGGAGGCATTGGGACCCATTTCATATATCCCAGTATTATAATCGAAAAAATTATCAGGGTCAGTTGATAAAAAGATTGTAGGAAAGTTATTGTTTTCATTATCTAAAATATATGTAGCAGTTTTAATTGGAGATTTTATCCACCCCGTTTTAAAAGCAACAGCTCTTAATACCCTATTTTCTACAACTTGTATTGGGCTAGTATAAAAAAATGAATTTGTGCTTGGCTCAGAACCATCTAATGTATAATAGATAACAACGTCCTCTTCCAGAGTATTTATAGAAATGAGCATTGATGTCTCATTGTAAAAACCCGACTCATGTGAAAATGTGATATCATTTAAGATACCCATAACAGATTCTTCTCCATTCATTGTCCCTGGAGTAGGCTCTAAGAACAGACCGTAGTTCTCTCCATTATTAATTCTACCAATAGATATATCAGGTTGAAGGGCACCAGTATGGATGGAATCAACTAAAATACTGTCTTGGCTTGTTAACAAAATAGTCTCACCACTTGAACTAATTTTAAAGTTTGAGTGCAGTATTGAAAGCGGTAACTCTATTTCTTCAGCTATGTTTGGACCATTACCTGATACAAAATTTCTGCCTAAAGTAAAAAAAGGGATACATGATAAATCTGATGAATTATTGTCAAAATTATGAACTTGAATTGCTAAAACATTATTTCCTTCATTAATCCATGCTCTAGTTGAATCAACCCAAAAAAGAGAAGGGGTTCCACCATTTATCATTTCTGCTTCACGCCATGTTATTGTACCTTGATCAAATGCAGGTGGAGTACCTTCAATATTATCTCTAGCAAACTCATTACCGTTTAAATAGGCTACAAAACCATCATCATAATCAATGTGAAATGCTAGTTTTTCAATTTGATCACTTTCTGTTATTGAAAAAGACTTAATAAGATATACAGAAATCGTATTAGAGACCTCTGTATTATCGTCACCATCACCATAACCAATTCCACTAGGTCCAATATTCCAATTGCTTGAATTGAAACTGACCTGATTCCAATTAGATGGCGGTTCCTGATTTGCAACATAATAATGCCAAGAATCTTCTAGATCAATAATAGTCTCCCACTCTGATATCATCTCAACGCGATCCTTGTTTGAGGCCATAATCATTAAAAAATTTTCAGAGCCTAACGTTACGTTTGGGAAACGCCATTTAAATGGTTCCTCAATATCGTCGGATAAACCCCAATTATTTAATGAAATTTCATTAGAGTTTGGGTTATAAATTTCTATCCAATCCGGTGCATCTCCATCTTCATCAAAATAACTACTTTGATTTGAAGACACAATTTCATTCAGTTGAACATTTTGTAAAAATGGCAACGAGATAAGTGTTAATAAAAATAGAATTTTTTTAGACATTTTTAGAAAATTTATTTATTATATGACAACCCAAATCCAAATTCAAATAGGGGGTCATATTCATTATCACCATAATTAATAGGTATTTGCTTCATGGATTTTGGCCAAGTCATTGATAATTTCCCAGTAAAATCATGGTCTCCAAAAATAACATCAGAAATTCCTTTCCCTTCTGTTCCTGGGAGCCATGCAGCAATAAAAGCATTGCTGTTTTCTAGTGCTTGATTAATAATCATCGGGCGTCCAGATATCAGAACCACAACATATGGCAAATTAGAATTTTCCACTTTTTTTAATAATTTGATATCCTCAATTGAAAGCTGAAGAGAATCTCTATCACCAACTCCCTCTGAATATGGTTTTTCTCCAATGACGACAACAATTACATCTGAATTAGATAAATTATCTCCATTTTTAGAATAATGAATACTACTTGAATCACTAACTGCAGACTTAAATGCTTCTAAAATTGTTGTACCAGGCGTAATGTCTCCAGAACCGCCTTGCCAATGAATCGTCCAGCCACCAGACTGGTATCCAATATTATCCGCGTGCTCGCCTGCCAATGTGATTTTATTGGTGCTCTTATCTAGGGGAAGGATATCCCCTTTATTTTTAAGGAGCACTAAAGATTTTCGGACGCTCTTTCTGGCTAAATTTCTATGTTTTTTTGAGCCAACTACATTCGTGTTTTTTGGCGCTTTAATTGGCTTGTCAAAAAGTCCGATTTTCTTTTTTATTTTTAATATCCTTGATACAGCATCATCAATTCTTTTCATCGAAATAGAACCTTCTTTTACTGACTCTATTGCTAACCTTATGAAGTCATCGTACGAGTTATCGTCAGGGTTGAGACTCCCTGGAACCATATTCATATCGATCCCGGCATTAATTGATTGAATAATACAGGTTTTATAATCTTTATCTAGCTCATTGATCCCAGCCCAATCAGAAACAACTATACCCTCAAACTTCAGCTCTTTTTTAAGAACGTCATTAATTAAATATTTATGACCGTGTAACTTTTTACCCTTCCAGCTATTATATGAAACCATAATACTTCCCACCCCCATTTTAATAGACTCTTTAAATGGTTTAATAAATTTATTTCTTAACTCTTCTTCATCTACTACAACATCCCCTCGATCAATTTTATACCAATTTGTACCAGTCCCAAAAACAGTGTTACCATCTCCAACAAAATGTTTTGCACAAGCTAATAAAGAGTTCTTATTTAAGTTTCTTCCTTGATATCCCATTGTAGCTGCAACCCCAAGCTCAGTTACTATTTCAAAATCTTCTGAAAAGCTTTCATATGTTCTTCCCCATCTCTCATCTTGAGCAACCGCAACACAGGGAGCAAAGGTCCAATCTAATCCAGTCGCTTTTACTTCAGCTGCTGTTGCAGCTGCAATATCTCTTATTAGTTCTTTATCATTAGTACAACCCAAACCAATATTATGTGGAAAAATAGTTGCGCCTAGAACATTATTATGACCATGAACTGCATCAATACCATATATTAGTGGAACCTTAAGTCTGGTTTTAAGAGCCTCTTCCTGGAAACTATTATATAAATCAACCCAAGATGATGGCTGGTTTGTTGGAGGAGTAGAGCCGCCACCACTTAATATTGATCCTAAAAAATATTTTTTGATGTCTGATTTATCTGCTAAATAACGATAATCAACCTGAGTCATTTGACCAATTTTTTCCTCAATAGTCATAGAAGAAACTAAATTACTTACTTCAACATCAATTGAACTACATGATATAATATGTAATAAAGAAATGGGTGCTATTGATTTTGACAGTATATTATTTAATAAGCATAATTTTTTCATATGAGCTATCTCCATTAATAAGTAAGTGAATTAAATACGTTCCAGATGCAAACATTTTTGCATCCCATTGAAAATCCCTCTTCCCTGGTTGGGTGAAACCATTAAATATGGTATCAACTTTTCTACCGTTCATATCGAATATTTCTATAATTATATTGCTTTTAAAATTAGTAATTATGGGAATCGAAATATTATTGTTAAATGGGTTTGGATATGGTTTTTGCAATGAAAACCGGTTGAATACATTTATATCATTCGAAAGAGAGCTTTCAAGCATAACCTCAATACCATTTACAAATGGACCAGCAGCTGAGTAGCCAACACCATATACTTCTGCAGATAGATGAATATCTAATACGCCATCTAACACCTCAATATTATCAATATTTATATTGTACAAAGAAAAGGTAGGAGCATGCTCAAGAACATCAAGCCCATTAACCGAGAGATTGCCTTCAATAAAAATATCAAAAACTCTATCTCCTATGTCATCATAATGATTTTCAGAAAATGATAAAATCAATGAATATACACCTGGCTTGACTCTAATTTTATAATTTGCTAATCTATTTAGCGATGATCTATAAACACCATCGCTTTCAGTATTTTGTATATCTACAATATCACTAACAAATTGAAAATTACCAGCAATATGTCCATATTCTTTATCAGAACCCCAAATCTGATCCGGCAAGAATTCTCCATTTTGATCACCTCCTGCATTTATTTTTATTGTATCGCCTAAAGATTGATTAATATCAATCCATACTATATTAGTACCAGCAATATTCTCACTGTCATCTTGAACATTAAATATTCCCATTGCACTTGAACTTATTTGAAATTGATCCATTGTAAGATCAACCGTTCTTTGATCATCATGCATAATTGCATCTATAAATGAGACACCTGATAAACTATAATTCTGAACATCAAGACTACTAGGTATTCCAACTTCCTCACTAAATCTGACGGTCAAAATATTTTCATTTTGTCTAGCCCATAGAACTTTTGGTGGATGATTGTCCATGTACCCAATTTCATTTTCATCAGTTAGACACAAAACTAGATTACCATTATCAAAATGAATATTATCATCAATGAAAAGGGATTGATTTCCTCCCCAGGTATGATCATCACTTTTTTCCCATCTATTATAATCAAATATGTCAAATTCATCTCTCCAAATAAATGTGAAACTAGACTCAGTTCCACTATCTCCTTCACCAGGAGTATATGCTGAATAACTCACATAATCATAATATGAAAACCTTGGTAAAATATCAGAGTTCCATTCTCCAACCCAATCTGCATATACTGGATTCCAAAGATTCATCATTATCTTTTGTGATAAATAAAGAGAATCTACATGAGGACCTGTTTGCCTATAAACCTCTTCATCATCAATAAACCAAGCAACATAATCAGGTGTCCACTCAAAACTATATGTGTGAAAATCTAAGTGTGGATTAAAACCTACATAGTGTTGTCTAATGTGTGAATCTTGACCTTTTGTAATAGCATTAAAATCAACCACATTAGGGTACACGCCTAAAACTTCTATATCAATCTCGGCCCAAGGCGTATTTGGATTATCATCATTGTAGGTGAAAAATGATGATACTAAACCATCACCTTGAGCTGATTTAAAACGAACATCAAATTTTCCATATAAAAAAGAATCAATAGTTCTAAGCTCTGCCCCCCTATACTCTCTACAAAAGACAAGATTAAATAAAATAGTGATAATTAAAATAAACTTCATACTTAATTTAATTTCGAACCATAATCTAACCGATCATCAGAAGTTAAAATCGGGAATGAAGGAACAAGAAAAGGATAAGCAAGGCCCCTTTCTGAAACTAGCATGTCTGTAGACGTTATAATGATTTTCTCAAACATGTCTGTATTTATTTTGACAATATTTGAATGTTTATTTTGCAAATAGTTTATTACATTATTATCAAATGTATACTTCATCTTATTTTCTAATTTATTTGCAAGTTTTAAAGAAGACATAAATCTTTTACTAGAATAAGCATCGCGCCACATGTCAACATTTGTTTTAACTCGAATATCTTTATGTAGTTCCTGCTCATGACATTTTTTATTTAGCTCTACATCTCTAATTAAATCAGCAAGCGAAAGTTTCAGCTCCTCCCTAAATTTACCTTCACTTATTTTTCTTTTTCTAAAAACTAACGGATGCGATTTTATTAAACGATTTAGTCTTTCAACTGTTATTTTTTCATCATCAAAAATCATAATAACATCATTCGGTTTTATACCTGAATCATCTTGAAGAATAATGTTTTTAGGATTTTCTATTTCGTCCCATAATAATTTATTTATTGCATCTTTTTTATCTATTGGGTCTTGTAAATAAATTTTAGAAGCTTTGTATGCATATTTCTCAAAAACGTCTTTATTAAACTCAATTTTTTTTCCAGACATTATTTTTCTAATAAAACTCAAATAGTTTACTTTTGCTTCTTTTTCTTTCACTAAAACACCTACATCTTTCCACGTTTTTTCTTGTTCCAAAGTTGATATAAATTTTGTGTCTGACCATCCATTAATTTTCATTATTAAAAATTCACCATCTTCATTCTCAAACGGTCCAATTATTTGGTTTTTTTTATTACTTAATACAAAAAGTTTTTCATGAATGAGGTCAGGTTCTTTATCAAAAAAATTAATTTTTTTACTGGGTATTTTATCTCTCCAGATTGAACTATAAATTTCTTCAATTGTGATATTTTGGGAAAGAAGGTCCTTAACTTCTTGTACTGTTTTAAAATCTGGTAAATTGATATAGCTTATATCCATCGTTCTACCTGCCAGTTTATACTTATCTTTGACTACACTATCTGATACATAAGCATTTTTATAAAAATTATCATAATAATACAGCTTTCTCATTGCCTGTTCTCTTCTACCTTGCAGATAATAATGAAAGTTCTGACTCTTTAATAAAACATCATCTTTATCTTCCATTTCAATAGAGGTCAGTTTTTCAGCAATGAGTGAATTTAAGATGATTTTTTTATGTATATAGTTTGACTGCCTACAATAATCTGGCCTTATCGTATACTCCGCTCTCCTTATAAAGTCTTGCTTCGTAATTATTTTATTGCCAACCTGTGCAAGAACATCAAGACCTGGAATTGATATGTTTTTGTTAGAACAATTAGTTGATAGGAGTAATAGTAAAACTCCAAAAAAGATCCGGAGCAACATATGATGTTAAAATGAAAAACCCAATGTATAGACATTAACATTTCCTAATAAACCAATTGCCTTATAAGCATAGTCTACAGATATAAACTTATTTCCTACATAAAAAAGTTTAAACCCTAAACCTGCAGTATATCCATATTCTGGCTTATCCATGAATAAAGCCTTTGTGCCAGCTCTTAAACTAAAAGTGCCTACACCTGGGATTGTGTTGTCTAAAGCACAACCGATGTTAATTGATTCAGAATTATTATTTGGGTGTAATGCATCTGCAGAAATTATAAGCTGTGAGATATTATTTTTTATTGGTTTCAAAGCAACTCCAATTCTAAAAATTAAGGGAAGCTCCCAATCAGATGGCCTGAATTGTCCCGGTACATCTCCATAATTTCCTTCTTCATATTCGGATATATCTATTGGTTGATAAATATCTATACCATCAAACCGCATACGACTTCCATAATTTGAAATACTCATCCCGATATTTAAACCATCTTCATCTTTTCCCGTAAAAGAAAAGAAATTTGTATTAACTAACACTCCAAGATCTACAGCAACTGCACTAGCAGAGCTATGCCAAATATTAGACCTTACATACTTTATTGTTGAGCCAAAAGAAAACCAAGAAACTAATTTCCGTGAAAATGTTAACGATGCAGCAATATCAGAAGCAGTAAAACTTTCCCCCGTACCTTCTTGGTACTCTAATGTGGTAACATCCATTTCACCATAATTCATTTGAGTTAAACCAAAACCAATATTACCAAGCCTAGGGATGATAAAAGCACCTGCCGTAAATGACATGTTAATTCCCGCAATCCAAGGCTGACTCATAAATGCTAATTTTGGCATCTTTAGACTAGCTAAACCTGCTGGGTTCCAATATATTGATGAGATATCATCAGAAACTGCTACAAAAGCATCACCCATCGCACTACCCTCACTATCAACACCTATCTCTAAAAAATTTCCAGTTGTTGTTCCATATCTATGAATCATTTGAGCATCAACGTTAGATATAATTAATAAAAAGAGGGTAACTGTATGATTTAGAAATTTTATCACTTTATTACCGCAAACTTTCCGATTTTTGTATCACCTGTTTCGGTTGACTCAACATGGTATATGTACATTCCAGCTGCTATCTCTAAACTTTCTCTAGTAAGTAAATCCCAATGTATAAGACCATTTTCTGAGGAATTATTAACATTTATTTCATTTACCAAAACACCACTTACTGTAAAAATCTTAATAGAACAATGCGATGGAATATTTGTAAAGATAATTCTTCTTCTTTGATTTAAAAATGGATTAGTAACTGCTTCCTCCATCATGTTTGACATTACGTATGGGTTTGGTACTACCATTATATTATCCATAGAACTAGACAAAGCTTCAGTATCTAGCCTTTCAGAATAATTAACAGTAAAATGAATAGAGTCAGTTATATAAAACGGACGCTTCCAATCTACTTGATACACGTCGCCAGCTTTTGGAATTGTTGTTTCTGTTGATAGTTGAAAATCCAAAACAAAAGCAGTTGCTCGCCACCTTGTACCAACAGTAGCCCCTACAAAAACTCGGTCCTCATATAAGTCGAAAATATTATTATCATTCGCATCGTGTATAACAATATCCATTAAGTCGTAACCACCTGACTCATTAATAAATGAAGTGTTTTGAACATAAAAATTAACTAGCTGATTTGTTATTTTGGATGAACCTATCGATGAACCATTCTCATCCCTAACAGTACCAGAGGTTGCCACACCTGTATATGCATTGTTATCATCCGTAAATACAATCTTATAGTTCCATGGCATTTTAATACCCTCAGATAATGAGGGAGTGACTCTCATTATACCATTACCATTTATCCATCCAGAGTTTTGATAACTATATTCAGGGAGTTCAACATAATCACTTACTTCATATTGTAAACCATCAAATACATCTGAAGATATATTTGTGTTTGGATTAAGAGTCCAATAATTGACTGTATCTCTATAAAGTAAGTTATTACCTATAAATTTTGTCGGGTTTTCACTGTACACTAAAATACTGTCAGTTAGATCATAAACATTAATTTCACTTGTTGTGTATTGAATCCCTTTATCATATCCACTAATAGTAGCTACTGTATCAATACCAAAAGATATTGCATATTCATGACCTTTTTTAAGACTACCTTGCGCTCTAATTAAAGGCGATACCTTACCAGAACCAAGAAGGATACCTTCTTCAATTTCCACTTCAGGAGATATATATCCAGCCGCTTTTTGATGAGGAGTAACAATAGCAATGTTTTTACCAATAGATCGAATGTTTTCGAATTCATCTAGCTCAATCACTGTGTTGTTTTCTGAGGGTGAAATCCCTGGCCCAATATTTGGCGCTCCAAAATCATAAGCAGCTACAGCATAATAATATGTTCTCCCATTTTGAACTGTATTATCTACAAAAATATGCTTGATTCCGGAGTTATTTCCAAGATTATAACCGGTCCCATTGATGAGACCAAAATCAGTAAAGCCACTATATTCATCAATTAAGTCACATTGATAAATTGGTTTCTTAAATGTTGGAGTACCGTAGCCATCAGTAATAATTTCTGGATCGGCCATGTATTTATCGCTCGCCCTGTAAACTTTATAACCCTCAAAATCATTAATATTTCCAACGAAAGGATCCCTAGTCCTTGTATCAGCAATATCATCCCAAGTAAGAATAACTTCTCCATCACCAGCCGTAGCTGAAATAGTCGGCATTCTTGGTGGCTGAGCAAATCGATAATCCTTTTCATAAATCACCTGAACAATTCTCTTAAGCTCATAGAGCGCTGGAGACTCATGTTCAGGGCTGTTCAGCCCCGCTAAAGGATCGTAAGAATGTAGTTCAGCCATAGAAATTCTTTCTGCTCGTCCTTGATATAATGGGAAAGGACCTGATGCAAAAACCTCAACTAGGTTTGAGATATTACCTTCGAATTCTTCTAATGTATCTCCACCAATTAAATCCCACATAACCGCATCATTTTTAAACCACTGCGTTTCATTTGAAGCAGCGTGACTTGGGATTGGAAACATCCTAAAAGATGTAAGTCCAACCATGTCTGATTCAGATACATCTGTTGTGTTAAAATTAGGCTCACAACCAACACCCTCTACAAAATCAGGTTTATGATTACATTCTGATCCATCAGCATCTGGACCAGTATAATTTATTTCTCCAGGACCTACGCCATCTATCCCAATATCATCACCATAAAACTCAGCAAGTTGATATATACCATCACCATTTGAATCTTCACCATCTTCCCAGTCTTGATCTTCATCAGCATCCCAATGAGGTTTTAGATCCTCAGCTGTTAATTTATAATATTCTAGAAAAGCGTTCAGGTCTGTTATACCATCTGTTGCACCAACAATGGCACTCGCTTCAACATCTCTTTTTTCATCTACTAATCCATCGCCATCATTATCAATCATATCATAAGCTAAACCTGGACTTTCTAGGTATGCGAATCCCATTACCCCGGTGGGAAGTCCACCTGAGCCAACACCATTAATATCCCAAGAATATGACATGTCAATTTCATCATCAAAAAAGCCAATATCATCTGAAGCATCATTACCAATCCCATTATCAACCCAATATCCAAAGGCTACATCCCTAAGGTCGTAGTCAGATACATTAGCGATTGAATACTCCCAAAAAATAGCATCTCTAGCTTGGGGGTTATTCCATTGAAAGCCACGAACAGAAACACGTAGACCTAAGCCACCCCAAGATTCGCCACGTTGCTTTGTGACATCGGGCTTAATATCTCCTATTTTATATCCAGGTCTCGGATAATATTTAACAAAATCTTCAGGACCAAGATATTCTAAATCTTGAGCATCGTTGACAACATAATAACTTTCTTGATCAGCATATTTAATACCTCTACCAAATCGCCCGTTCCATTCACCCTGCCATTTTTTTTCTAACCCAGCAGATGGCCAACCATTAGAAGGCCACGAGTCTTCAATATTTGAGACAGCTGGATATTCTCCAGATGCATTAAAATATCCAAAAACAGGATAAAAACCCCATTCAACAGTGCCGGTAGGGTCCCGATCCATTTCTTCACGGTAACTAGTCTGTAAATAATGTAATGTATGTTTATTCTGAGTAAATATCTCTATAGGATCAGTAAGTGGAATTGTATCGACAGTGGAAGCATCTCCATCATCTTTAATGTATACTTTGGCTCCAACTAAAAGCCCTATACCATCTACCATCTTTACGCCATCATTATTATTTGGCCACCTTGATGCATTTGTTGCTGGCCAATCAGAAAGCTCCGTTGTATTTTTAAAATAAAGTAATACCCTATTACCTGTCATATATCCCTCACGCTCAGCTGATGGGTCACCCGCTGGGTCTTCTGGACCAGCATAAGGTCTTCCTTGAGCAAAGATTAACGAGAAAAATAACGAGAAAAATAATAACAATAAAGATTTCATCAGAAGTTAACTCCGATACCAATTTTTACCATTCTAGGGGAGGAATACATCGATGGGTTTTTTATACGGTCTTCATAATCATTAAAATCACTTCTGTGGCCAGCAATATCTGTTTCTTTAATTATTGCGGTATATGCGCGCCCGGTTTGATTATTAACCGACTCTTCATTTAACCTATCAAACAAATTATAAATATTTACATCCAATTTAGCATTATAACCACCCAGTAATTTGAAACGATAATAAAATGAACAATCAACAGAAAATTTCTCAGGTCTATAATCATTATTGGGATACAAATTGATTCTAGATAAAACGCTTTCACTTTGTGGAGTGAAAGTATATGGAGAACCCGAATTATAATATGCTGTCATAGAACCACCGTATTTCTCAGTCCCGTATATTAAAGACCCGTTCAATGTATGTCTTTGATCCCAGCCCATTGGAATAAGTCTATTTACGGGGTCTTGATTATTACCCGCCCTGTCAAATGTTTGGCCAGGAGAATCAGCATTCCCTCTAGTATACTGTAGTGTATAATTTACCATCCCTTTTAATTGACCTAGTGCAAGGTCTAGCTTTAACTCGAGCCCACGAACATTCCCATAATCTTTATTTGAGTATAATCCATATTTGACTTGGTTATAGGTTGAAATAGTTTTGGTAGTTAACAAATTATAAATATCCCTATAGAAAAGCGCAACATCTAGAGCCATCACTTGATTTAATTCTTGCCATAGACCTATTTCATAGGTAATTGTTTTTTCTGGTTCTAACAATGTGTTACCCATTTTTGTGACAAAGTT
>TARA_B110000881_G_scaffold43211_1_pt1 | contig 19608 bp, 15 predicted proteins | sample TARA_B110000881 | Tara Oceans TARA_B110000881 (sample SAMEA4398150) | marine metagenome | biome: Polar Biome; feature: [MES] marine water layer (ENVO:01000295) within the mesopelagic zone...; material: water (ENVO:00002006), including particulate matter (ENVO:01000060) such as......
CCGAGGTGGCACCATCTCGCTGGCGACCTCACCAAAGAGGGTTGAAGAGCTTGCCGGTCAACTGAAAGTATCAATCCACGCACTTGTCACCGAGTTCGATCCTCTCAAACTCGTTTGCAACCTTCACTCCCAACAAACAAACCGACTATAGAAGACGGTTTGGACGACAAAGGAAAGTGTGCCTTTACTCTGGTGAACGGGAAGAAGAGGCCTCAATACGGGAAACTCTTAAGTTGGCCCAGTGCCAACTCTTCACTAGGGCAAAACCCGTAGACGGATGTTTTTGAACTGGACCGGGGAGCCTTCGGACTCGAGGCAGAGGTAGCCGTCGGCTGGTTGGCAATTGGTTCCGCCGGAAACCTCCTCGCCGTTGACCCAGAGGCGGACCTCACCGTTGATGGCGCGGATGTAGTAGTGATTCCACTCGTTGATCCCATTGGTGAGGCGCTTGGTTGGGAAACTGCGTGTTCCGTTGGGGGCGACGGGTGGGAAGGGTTTCATTTTGGCGGGACCGGTGGGGAAGACATCACCATGTGAGGTGAACCAATCGGATGGTTTGCCTTTGTTTTTTTCCCAGTTGGTCTCGTAGCCGAGATCGAGGACCTGGACTTCGATGCCATCTGGAAGGCTGCCTTTTCCGGCGGCGAGCTTTTCGATGGAGGCCGGGCTGGCCCAAGCGAAAACACCCGAGTTTCCAGCGCTTTTGGTATGCATCCACTCGCACACCAGTTCGAAATTCTTGATCGTTTCTTTTGACCGGATTACGCCCACTGGATTACCAGTGCAAAAGGCGTGACCACCCTCCCAACGCCACGTGTCGAGCTTGCAGTTGACATTGACGAAATCGTCGCTCGTGAGCTTCTTCCATCCGTGGCCGGTGCCATCGATGAAGGCCTTTTTTAGTTCCGGCTGAGGGTTTTTGGTCTCCTTTTTTTCATCTGAAAAACTTTGGGCGGCAAAGATGCCCAAGCCAAGAAAGGCAGCCCCTAAGACCGCGCTCGTTGAGATTCTTTTTAAGATCATGCCTTTGCAATACGTAGTCAGGTCAACACCCTTACCAAATTCCACTACAAAATCGACACTCTATATGAAACAACATCAGTCTGAATTATCCCGCCGTAAATTTGTCGGCCTCGGTCTCGCCTCTGCGCTTGCCCCCTCCGTGGGCCGTGCACAATCGCCAAACTCCAAGCTCAATATTGGTATTATCGGATCAGGTGGTCGTGGTGGTGCGAACCTGAATGGAGTGAAGAGCCAAAACATCCACACGCTCTGTGATATTGACCGAAATGTCCTCAAGTCGGTCCAAGCAAAGTTTAAGAATGCCAAAACAACGACTGATTGGCGGGAAGTCGTGAGCAACCCCGAAATTGATGCGGTGGTCATTAGCACGGCGGATCATCATCACGCGCTTGCAGCGATCGCCGCGATGAGAGCCGGGAAGCATGTTTATTGTGAGAAACCACTTGCCCATACGGTACAGGAGGCCCGGTGGATGCAGGAAGAGTATGCCAAACAAAAAGGTAAGATTGCGACCCAGATGGGAACGCAGATTCATGCTGGGAATGCGTATCGCCGTGCAGTGGAATTGATCCAGGCGGGGGCGATCGGCAAGGTGAAGGAAGCCCACGTTTGGTGCAATCGTTCGATCAATCCGATTGGGAAACCGGTTCTGGAAGAGCAGCCGATTCCTGACTTTTTTGACTGGGATGTTTGGCTCGGGCCGGCAGCTGATCGAGCATACAATCAAGGATATTGGAAGGGTGGAAACCTAAACTGGAACCGGCGTTGGGAGTTTGGAAACGGAGTGCCGGGCGACATGGGAAGTCATCTCATCGACCTTGCGTGGTGGGCCTTGAAACTCAGGCATCCGACGCGGGTGGTTTCGGAAGGACCTGATCCTGATCTAGTGGCTGCCGCGCCGTGGCAGGAAGTGACCTGGGACCATCCGGGCGATGTGAAAGTGAAGTGGTATCACGGACCGGAAGGAATGAAGCGGCGTAGCGCGGTTCTCCAGCCCATGGTTGGGAAAGACACGGTGATCAACAAATGGGGAATTGGCGTGGCCTTCATTGGCGAGAAAGGTGTTCTTGTTTCCGACTATGGTAAAAATGTCCTGAGTCCTTCGGACAAATTTAAAGACTACAAGCTGCCCGAACAGACCATCGCGCCTTCTGCAGGTCATTACAACGAATGGCTCAAAGCCTGCCGTGGTGAGGGTGAGACTCTTTGCAATTTTGACTACTCTGGAACTCTCATTGAACACAACCTGCTTGGCAACGTGGCGCATCGTGCCGGAAAGGCGCTTGATTGGGACGCAAAGAATTTCAAGATCACGAATGACGAAGCAGCGAACAAGTTGCTGACCAAAGACTACCGTAAAGGGTGGGAGATTAACTCATAGCGAAAGCGATTCTACCAAACACATCTCAAGGGTTGCGACGACCTTTGAGATGTTTTGGCTTTCGCAAGAGGCCTTGTTGCGGATGCGGCTCAAAGTGAGGTCTCGTCGGGTGCTCTTGGAATTTGCGAGTTCTTATTTGCGCAAGAAGTGATTCGACGAGATGCCAGCCTAGAAATTAGAGTGGTTTTGTTGATTAGAAAAGGAACCAAGGGAAGAGATGGTGCGGAGCGGTCGAAAAAATTGAAACCTGTTGAGGACACAAACCGGGCGAAACAGGGAGGAGAAGGCTTTTGGGGTCAGAGTGCCTTCGGCGGTGAGAGTCGAGAGCCCGTGAGGTAGCTCATCGTCTCTGTTGGGCCCGGTTTTTCTCCCATGGAGTCCCAGCGAGATCTGATACGTCAAGCCAGTGGCTTGAGGAGTTCGCGGAGGGACTCGGCGTTTGGGGTGGATTTGGTGGCGCCGGCGAGAAGGGAATCGGCGAGGAGGGATTTCTTTTGTTGAAGCTGGTGAATGCGGTCTTCAACGGTGCCGGTGCAGATGAGTTTGTGGACGAAGACGGGCTTGTCCTGGCCGATGCGGTAGGCGCGGTCGGTCGCTTGGTTTTCCGCGGCGGGGTTCCACCATGGGTCGTAATGGATGACGCTGTCGGCCGCAGTGAGGTTGAGGCCGGTTCCGCCGGCTTTGAGAGAGATGAGGAAAATAGGAATGGTTTCGTTTTGGAATCGTTCGACGAGTTTGCCCCGGTCTTTGGATTCGCCGGTGAGTTTTAAGTAAGAGATTCGTCTGATGTTGAGTTCGGCCTCGATGAGGCTGAGCATGGAGGTGAACTGCGAGAAGAGGAGGACGCGCCGGCCTTCGGCGAAGAGGGTGTCGAGAAGCTCGAAGAGGTATTCCAGTTTTGCGGAGCGCTTCGCTTTGCGGACGGCTTCGGATTGCAGCTTGAGAAGCGAGGGGTGGCAGCAGATTTGGCGAAGTTTGAGGAGTGCGTCGAGGATCGCGAACTGCGATTGTTCAAGACCGCGGGCGGCGATGGCGTCGCGGACATGTTTGTCCATGGTAGCGCGAACGGTTTCGTAAAGATCACGTTGTGCAGAGTTGAGGTCAACGGGATGAACGAGGATGGTTTTGGGCGGGAGCTCGGTGGCGACCTGGTCTTTGGTTCGGCGAAGGATGAGAGGGCCGAGGCGAGCGCGAAGGAATCCGCGGCGCTCTTCGTCGTCGTCTTTTTCGATGGGGTTCTGGTAGTTGCGACGGAAGCGTTCGAGCGGGCCGAGGAAGCCGGGCATGAGGAAGCGGAAGAGAGACCAGAGTTCACCGAGGTTGTTTTCGACCGGAGTGCCGGAGAGGCAGAGGCGGTGGCGGGAACGAAGTTCGCAGGCGGCCTGACTGACCTTGGCGGAGGGGTTTTTGATGTGCTGTGCTTCGTCGAGGGCAACGAGCTGGAATTCGTGTTTTTTAAGCTCGGCGATATCGCGTTGCAGAAGGGCAAAGGAGGTGAGGACGATGTCCGCGTGGGGGATGTGGGGAAAAAGTTTTCGTCGTTGCGGGCCGTACAGGATGATGACCTTCAGAGATGGCGTGAATCTTTTAGCCTCGGCAAACCAGTTGGGAACGACCGAGGTGGGAGCAACGACGAGAACAGGCCCACTTACTCCGGCATTCTTGAGGCGGAGGATGTGGGTGAGGGTTTGGAGGGTTTTTCCGAGGCCCATGTCGTCGGCAAGGATGCCATTGAGTTCGTGATCGGCGAGGAACCTTATCCAATCAGCGCCTGTCTTTTGGTAGTCACGGAGGTCGGCTTGCAGGCCCTCGGGCGGGGCAAATTCCTCTGGTGAAGATTCCTTGGCGGAGAGTCTTTTTTTGAGTGCAGTAAGCTCAGCGGGGGGATCGATGGGGAGGGCTCCGGCTTCGATCAGGGAGGCCGCATCGAGTGGGTGAAGGCAAGGGACCTTTGGGTCAGTGAGAGCAGCGAGATGGTGGAGGATGGTGCGGAGACGCCCGGCGGGAACTTGTAACGCGCCTCCACTGGGGAGGTAGATTAAGTGAGGTTCGTCGTCGTCCAACTCCTGGAGCTGGTCAATGGTGTCGCCATCGAGAAGGCTCGTGAGGATGGGGAGGAGGTCGAGGCGCTGGCCGTCGAGATCGATGCCGACGGAGAGTTTGAACCAACCGCCGGGAGCGGGTTCGAGGGAGGCCTTCATTTCCTCGTCAGTGAGTTCATGAACGTCGTGGCCGAAGTCGGCATCGATCTCAACAGTCCATCCGTGTTCGACGAGCATCTTGGCGGCCTTGGCACGAAACCACGGCCAATACATCGCGGGTGTGGAGAGGTGGGGGTCGGGAAACCAACAGCCTTCGACCGAGAACTCGGAAGATTGTTTTTTGGCGAGCGAGAGGAGGAAGCGGTAGGTGGGGTTGGTGGAGAGGTTGGTGAGCGCGAGCTTGGTGAGTTGTTCGATGGCCCGAAACTCGGCGGCTTTGTTGCGTTGAATTGGAGATTCGGGGCTCGTTTTGATGAGGGGAAATTCGTGAGGGCCGTAGCGGACGACCGGGCGGGCCACGAGCCAGGTTTCGCGTTGCTTCATCTTGAGTGCTTGCAAGAGAAGTTGGACGACACGAGTGCGGGCGGGTTCTTCGGCGACTTCGATATGGAAGGCCGGTTTGTAATTGGTCTTGTCTTTTTGAATCGGCTCTGGAGTCTCCTCGACGGTGGATGGTGGTGGGGAAGTGCCGCCTCCTCTCAACAGGCGCGCGAGGGTGTTGGGGCGGGAGGCGCGTAGTATGGCTGCTGCTGCATGAGGACAATAGGGGCCGAAATCGCAAGTGCAGGAGGTATCAAACTCCCAATGGGTTTTGGATTCCGGCCAGAGGTTGACTTCGGCGTCGTGGTCGTCCGCTTGGCCGGTGAGGAGGTAGCCGTCGTCAACTTCTTCGAGATTCAACGAAGTGAGGAAGCGGGGTGAAGAGAGCTTTTTTCCGCGGGCGAGGATGTGTTCGTCAAAGCGATGGTGCCAATCCGGATCGGTGAAAAAGGATTTAAGGTCAAGAGGCACATCGGGAGACTAAGCGATGGGATGATTGGGGCAAAAGAAAAGCGGCTCCGCTTTCCTATTCTCTTCTTGCTCTGGCCTTCGCTTCCACTGCTCCCGCCGCGAGTGTTGTTAATGGGTCACCACCAATGGCGAGACCGGATTTGGCGAGGGCCCGGCGGCAACCTCATCGCCGGTCACGACTGATACGGATGTTCCCGAAACTGGGGTGGGCTCGAAATACGTCGTGGTTTGGGTAACGGTCGCAGGAGGTGGAACCCCATCCAAGATCCGCGCCGCCGCCGGATCAATGGCCCCCTTTTTCCGGTTCGGCAATCGAGATCGTTTCGGAGGCGATACGCCATCGATGCCAGCGCCGACCTCGAGCGATAGCGTTGAAGCAGCTGAAGGTTTGGAAACGACCTCATACCCTTTTGAGGCCGCCGGTTTGGGGAATCGTCACTTCTTCTGGATTCGTGAGGTATTGAACTCGCCCAAGATCCGCGTGATCTTCCCGTTAAATAATCAACATGCAGTCGCCGTAGGAGTAAAAGCGGTAGCGGTTTTCGACCGCTTTGGCGTAGGCTTCCATGATGAGTTCGCGGGTGGCGAAGGCCGAGACGAGCATCATCAGGGTGCTGCAGGGGAGGTGGAAGTTGGTCTGGAGGGCGCTGACGGCGTTGAATTCGTACGGGGGATAGATAAAGATGTCGGTCTCGCCATGGCAGGCGGCGATTTTACGGTCACGCGCAAGGTGTTCGAGGACGCGGGTAACGGTGGTACCGACGGCCGCGATTTTTTTGGCAGACTGTATTTTGGTGGCGGCCTCCTCACTGAGGTGGTAGCGCTCAGAGTGCATGTCATGGTCACGGAGATCATCGACTTTGACCGGGCGGAAGGTTCCCGCCCCGACGTGGAGGGTGAGGAAGGTGTGGTCGAGCTTTGAGAGGAGTTCCGGAGTGAAGTGAAGGCCGGCGGTGGGGGCGGCGATGGCTCCATCCTCCTTGGCGTAAACGGTTTGGTAGCGGTCGCGGTCGGCTTTGTCAGGCTCGCGCTCCATGTAGTGGGGGAGGGCGAGATGACCGTGTTTTTCGAGGTCGGGTGGGGTGTCCCATTCGATGAGGCGTTCGCCTTTTTCGTTGGTTTGTACGACGGTACCCGTACTTTGGCCGACTTCGACGGTTCGGCCGGGTTTCATTTTCTTTCCGGGTCGGACGAGGCACCACCAATGGTTGGGGTCGGCGGCATTGGTGCGGACGAGTTCGATTTTGCCGTCGTTTGAGAAGAGTCTCGCTGGAATAACCTTGGTGTCATTGAGGACAAGAAGGTGGTTCGGTGGGAGGAGGACGGCGAAGTCGCTGAAGTGGTGGTGGGAGATTTCGCCGTTGGCACGGTTGACGAGCATCATGCGGGAGGCCGCCCGATCTTCGAGAGGGCGGGAGGCGATGAGTTCCGAGGGGAGTTCGTAGTGGAAATCGGTGGTGTGCATGGCTGGGTTATGCCTTGGCGAAACCGGCGGATTTAGCAAGGTCGGGGAGATTCGCAGCTGAATTGTTGAGCCCGACGAAGGTCCGGTTGGTGGAGGTGCCGGTCTGCTCGGTGGCGGCGATGAGTTTGAGGGCGCCGCGTTGGAGGTCGAAGTCAGGGTCTCCGCAGCCTTCCCAGCCATGGGCGAGAAGATGCCGATAAAGTTCGTGGCGGCCCAGGCCTTTCGAATTGATGAAAGTCAGGATCGCAGCGTAATCAGCCTGACGTGGGGGACTTGGCCAACTTCCACGGGCGGAGGGCCCGCCATTACGTTTGCGGGCCCGGTGACGGAGGTGGCTTTGGAGCCAGGTCAGGATGGAAAGGAGACGGCGGGCGAGAAAACAATCGAAGGTGGGATGAAGTCCGCGCATAGGTTGCCGAAGAAGTTGCCCCAGGCTTTGATAAGGCGCTTCGCCGGTGGGTCCGGAGTAGATGAAGTCGCCCGGCTCGATGCCCAGCGCGACGCCCCGGTAGACGCAGCCTTCCCAGCGAATGCCGCCTTCGGAAAAACGATGGGGATGTTTTTTGTAGAGAAGAGCTTCGGCTTTCCCGTAGCCCATCTGCTGTTTGAGATATCTCCATGGCGTCGCCCGACGATGGTGCCATACGAAGGAGGCTCCGGAGAATCCAAGAGAGAATCCGGCATCACGAAGCCGCCAGCAAAAGTCGACGTCGTCACCAGCAGTTTGGAAAACGGGATCAAAGCCGCCGATTGTCTGGAAGGCGGATTTTTTCACCGAGAGGTGGCATCCGGGGAGATGCTCGGCGGTGGTATCGTCGAGCATGACATGGGTGGGTGCCCCGGGTGCTGCGGAGGTGAGGGCGCGGCCGAGAGAATCCGGTTTGGGGGGGAGATTAGGGCCTCCGATGGCAGCGTAGTCACCTTCGGAGTAGGCCCGCGCCAGCCAGGTGAGCCATTGTTCGTCGGGGCAGCAATCGTCGTCAGTGAAGGCGAGGATTTCACCGGTCGCTTGTTCGGCCCCGTGGTCTCGAGCGGCGGAAAGGCCGCAGGGCTCAAGATGAAAGACACGGATGTTTTCTATTTGGTCGAGGAGGGTGGGGGTGCGATCGGTGGAGCCATCGTTGATTACAATGATTTCAAAGTCGGGGTAGTCGAGTGCACGGCAGGCTGAGAGGCAATCGGCGAGACGATTTTCGCCGTTGCGGGTGCAGACGATGACGGAAAAGCGGGGAGGATTCTTCGGAAGAGGATCCGGCAAGGCGGTGCTATGAAGAGCCGAGAGGGCGGGCTTCGCGGATCCATCGCGGCGGAGGAGTCCGAAGGACCAATCGTCCATGGTCCGGCCATTGTTGAACCAGTGATCCGACCAAGCGTAGAGGGTGATGCCGCAAAGCCCTGCTTTACGGCTCATGCGGAGGGCGGCGGGGAGAAGCGCGGCTTGTGCCTCTTCGGAATTGCGGGAGGTATCGAGGCCAAATTCGGTGAGATAGACCGGACGATCGCCGGCGAGGTGATGGAGGCGGGGAAGGTAGCTTTCGAGTAATTCCCCTTCTTCAAGAAAGATGTTGAAAGCGGTGAAGTCTGCGGAGGGGGGTTCGAGATATTCGGTGGTGGGGAAGTTGGCGTAAGCGATAGGGAGGCCAGGGGCGGCCTTTTGGGCAGCACGGATGAGGCCATCGAGCGCGCGGTTGACTTTCCACGGGGTCATCCAGCGGGCCATGTCGGAGGGGATTTCGTTCCCTACCAAAACCGCGCCTAATCCGGGGTGATCATGGTGTTTGCCCAGCCAGTCGATGAGATCCTTTCGGGCTTCCTCGAGGAGGGAAGGATTTTCTTTGATGAAGTCGCAGCCATGGCCCCAGGCGTGGGTGGCGATGACGATCAGGTCATGTTCCGCCGCGGTGTCGAGGAGGGCTTTGTCCGAGAGGGCGTAAACGCGGATTGAGTCGAAGCCGGCCTGCCGGATTTTGGGGAAGTCTGCCCCAGGTGAATGTCCTGATTCGGGAGGAAAGGGCCCGTAGGTGACGGTGCGCAGAAAGTGCGGTCTTCCATCGAGATGGAAGTGCTTTCCGTGCACGGTGAGCCGCATGGCGGGAGCTTGTACCGGAGGGAGGGGGAGGCTCCAGCTTGGAGTTTTGATTTTGAGATGGTTCGCGAACTTGTGGATGGGCTGGATCGTGCCATTCTGGCGGCGGCCGAACAAAGGAGCTGCCCTTAACCGCTCCCTTTGTGAAAATAATCGGGAAGAAACTCGCACCTGCTTCCCTCCAATGGACAATCCACGACACCAAGTTATGCACCGAGCCCTTACTTTTCTTTTCGTCTTAGCATTTGCGTCCTTTGTTTCGGCACAGGATCCCTTTGGGGGGGGCTTTGCTCCTAAGAAGGAAACCACTGCCACGATCACGCCGGAAGCCAGTTCGGTGGATCCGGGCGATTACTTTGATGCCGCGTTCACTCTTGATCTCCAGCCTCACTTCCATGCTTATTATAAAAATGCGGGGATTGTGGGAGATCCGCCCTCCGTCGACTGGGAGTTGCCGGAGGGCTTTACGGCGGGGGAGTTGCAATTTCCACGGCCCACTGCGATCAAAACAAAATCTGCTGGGGTTGATACTGTTCTCTACGGTTATGAGGGAGTGGTGACCTTTGTGGCACAGATTGATGCCAGCGAGAATCTTGAGAAAGGGAAGAAATTTACGATCAAGGGAACCTTCAATTGGCAGGAGTGCGATGAAACCTGCATTCAGGGTGACAAGGAGTTTTCATTCACGGTCAAAACCGGAGACGAGACTGAATTCATCGGGGCAAATGAAGAGCTTTTCTCGGAGACAAAGGAGACGCTTCCACAAGACGCTTCGGCGTGGGGGTTCATCGTAACCGAAAAGAGTAATACGATCAAAATCGAGGTCATTCGCCCCGAGGGTGTGGAGGTGAAGGAGCCCGTTTATTTCTTTTCCGATGACAAGCAGATCGACTCGCAGGCTCCGCAGGAAGTGGAAATTACGAGCAAGAAGATATCGCTGACCTTGAAGCGGAATGAGGGGAACGAGGAACTGTATATCGATGCAGGGGAGGTGGGAGAAACTCTGACCGGGTTGCTGACCTTTGAGTCGGAATTTGGACCGGCCAGTGTGCCGGTGAAGGCGGACCTCACTCCTGATGCCGATTTGGGATATGTGGAATTGATTCTAGCGACGGAAGAGGAACGCAAAGCCGGTCTTGAGGTTTACGATGTCGAAGCACGGCCAGATATTGTTCTCCTTGGAGGAGCGAAGGAGGAGAAAGTGACCTTCCTGTCATCGCTCGGACTCGTTTTTCTTGGCGGTTTGATTCTGAATCTCATGCCCTGTGTTTTTCCGGTCCTTGGCATCAAGATCATGGGCTTCGTTTCCCAAGCCGGAGAAGACGAGAAGAAAATCAAATTTCACGGTTTGATTTTCGGGCTGGGTTTGCTCGTCACGATGTGGATTTTGGCGGCCTTTATCATCGGGCTAAAGCTCGACTGGGGGCAGCAGTTGGCCAACCCGGTTTTCCTTGGAACGATGATCATTATTTTCTTCCTGATGGGATTGAATCTTTACGGAGTCTTTGAGATTGGAACCAGCATGACGAGTGTGGGAGGCGAACTTCAGTCCCAAAAAGGGTACTTGGGGTCCTTCTTTTCGGGGGCATTGACCACACTTGTGGCGACCCCTTGCTCCGGACCATTTCTCGGGGCGGTCATGGCATTTGCACTTTCCGAGGACAACAAGCTCATTCAGTTCGTGATCTTCACCGTCTTTGCGCTGGGGATTGCGTCACCTTACATCGTGCTCTCACTTTTTCCTTCCTTAATTAAAAAGCTTCCACGTCCCGGAGCATGGATGGAAACGTTCAAGCAAGTGATGGCGTTTTTCGTTTTTGCCACGGCCGTCTTTTTCATGAAGGGATACATGAAGCTGGTGGGAGACGATCATTTTAATTCCTTTCTCTTTGCCCTCTGTTTGATTGGACTCGGAGTTTACATCTATGGTCGATACGGGACGCCGGTGGTTGCCAAGGTCAAACGCATGGTCACCGGATTTGGGCTCGCCGGACTCATGACAATTGGCGGTATTACCTGGGCCTACTCCACGGCCAAGCCACCCGAAACCGGACTGGCCTGGAAGGAATGGTATCCCGGGGTCATGGAGGTTTCCCGGCCGAAGGGTCGAATTATTTGGCTCGATTACACCGCCGATTGGTGAGCGACTTGTAAAGTGAACGAGAGCCGTGTGTTCTCGAATCAGGAAGTTCTCGATAAGCTTGAAGAATTAGACGTCCTTTTGATCAAGGCGGACAATACCAACAAGCTGCAATCCATTAATGATGATTTGAAGCGATATGACCGGGCGAACCTCCCCGTCAACATCATTGCTCCAGCTGATCCGGGTGCTCCGGTGATCGTCATGCCGGAAGTCTTTGGTCCAAAAGAAGCTCTTCAGGCTCTTGAGCAGGCTGCTGCTGCCAAGAAGTAACCCATTCACGATGTTTCAAGCGGTGAAGGGAGTAATTCAAGATTGCCCTTTTCGCGTTGATCTCTTCGCCATTTGTTTGGGCTGACGTAGGGAACCGTAAGGGAGAAACTGAGAAAGCCATTCCAAATACGAATGGCGGGATTGGAAGCCGAGTTTGTTTGAGGCCTCCCGGAAGCAGGGAAGGGCTAAGTTTTCGAGTGGATGGGTGAGTGACTTCCGTGGTGAATGAGAAACGTGTTTTCTCCAGTGGCCCCTCTTGGTTTATGGTCGGTCTGGAGACCGTCCTTCCTTGGGTTGCCCTTTGGGGATCTGACCATATACTTTGGGCCGTGAAGAGCTGGGGATTTATTTGGAAAGGGATTCGTTATTATCGCTCGGCGTATTGGGGTGTTTTGGCAGGGGCTGCGGTGGGGGCGATGGTGCTTCTCGGGGCTCTCATGGCAGGGGACTCGGTGCAGCAGAGTCTCTCGAAGTCCGCCGAGTTAAGGACGGGCAAGGTGGCGAAGATTTTTTCAGGTGGGGAGCGTTTCTTTCGGGCGGACCTCGCCATGCGGAATGGGGGATCTGCCCTGATTTACTTAAAAGGGCAGGTTAATGGTGAGGACGGGGCGGAAGGCCAGGTTCAGGTGATGGGGATCAGTGATGACTTTTGGGACTTCGCGCCCGAGGAGACTTCCGTCGCCTTGAAGGACGGCGAAGCGGCAATTAGCGGACCTTTGGCGCGGGCCCTGAAGCTTAAGAAGGGGGATTCGGCGGTGGTGCGGCTTCAAAAGCCCGGCCTTTTGTCCCGCGATGCCCCACTTTCGGGTGAAAGCGAATCAGTTTCTTCGCTGCGCATCACGATCGGGAAGGTGCTCAGCGAGGGAGAGTTTGGACGTTTCAGTCTTACGCAAACGCAGGTTCCGCCGTCGTCTGTCTTTCTCCCCTTGGGACGATTACAAAAAGTTCTTAAATTGAAGGGGAAGGCCAATGCGCTTCTCCTCAACAAGAAGACGCCCTTTGATGCGAAAATGCTCACCCTGGCAGACTATGGGATTTCGGTCGTGGAAGTTCCCGGTGGGGTGGAAGTTCGTTCTGAACGCATTTTTGTGGAGCCGCGCATTGCGGAGAAGGTCTCGGGAGAGCCGGTGCTGACTTATCTGGTCAATACGCTGGCGACAGAAGTCGGAGAAACGCCGTACTCCATGGTGACAGCGGTGAGTGGGGAGTCCGCAGATTTCCTTCCGGTTCAACCGGGTGACGACGAGGTGGTCATTAATGAGTGGTTGGCCGAGGATCTGCGGGCGCAAGCGGGTGATGAAATGACGATGGATTATTTTGTGGTGGAAGACGGCAGCAAGCTTGTGGAGGAAAGAGCGGTTTTCACGGTGAAGGCAATTATTCCGATGGCCGGGCCGGCGCGGGACAAACGGTGGATGCCGGATTTTCCGGGGGTTGCGGATGTGAAAAGCGCGCGCGATTGGGAACCGGGACTACCGCTCGATTTGACCCGGATTCGTGACAAGGACGACGATTACTGGGAGCAGTTTAAAGGGACGCCCAAGGCCTTTGTCTCGCATGCAACCGGGGAGAGTTTGTGGGCAAACCGCTGGGGAAAGGTGACGGGAATCCGTGTGCCGGGGGGTGAGGCGCAGGGAGTGGCGGCGCAGCTACGGGGAGTTTTGGAGCCCTCGTTGGCGGGAATGCAGGTGTTGAATTTTTCATCTGAAGCCAAGGAGACCGCGAAGTCGCCGGTGGACTTTGCGGTTCTCTTTTTGAGCATGAGTTTTTTCCTCATCCTTGCGGCGGTGGCCTTGGTGGCGATGCTCTTCCGTTTCAATGTCGAGCAGCGTGCCGAAGAAGGGGCCCTCCTTTCGGCAGTTGGGGTGTCAGCAAAGAAGATTACGAATTGGCGGATTGGCGAGGCCTTTTTTGTTGTTTTGGGAGGCACGATTCTTGGCGGATTGCTAGCGGTGGTGTTCTGCGTTCTGGTTCTCAAAATTATCAGTTCGATCTGGGGAAGCGGGACGAATTTTGAGCTTCATCTCAGTGGTTGGACGATTGCCAAGGGGATGCTGGCGATTGTGGCGCTTTCACTCATCGCGGTGTGGCTCACGACCCGCAAGCAAGCCAAACAGAGTGCGAGTTTGCGGCTGAATTCCGGAGCCGAAGAGCAGATCGGGGTGAAGAGCAAGTGGGCGACCGGGTTCCTGATTATTGGACTCTTGCTGGTGTTGGGCGGAGTGGTGATGATTTTCACGGCGGGAGCACAGGGAGCCTTTTTTCTGATTGGCTTCGGGGTGCTCGTGACCGGGTTGGCGGTCTTTCGAAAGAGACTGGCCAGGATAGGTTCGCTTGGGAGCCTCACTGCGGAGGGAATGGCCAAGGTGAATTTGAGTCGGCGGGCATCGAGGAGCCTTACGGTGGTTGGCGTTTTGGCGGCCGGAGTTTTTCTGGTGCTCTCGGTGGCATCCTTCCGCAAGAATGGCGGGGGTGATTGGGAGGACAAGAAGAGTGGATCCGGAGGTTTTGCCTGGTGGGTGGAGACGACTTCTCCGGTGAATCGACCGGCTGATGCCAAGGGCGAGGTGGCGTGGTTTGGACTGAACTCGCTGGTGCCGTTCCGGATCGGGGCGGGCGACGATGTCGATTGTTTTAATCTCACCGCATCTGATCAGCCGCGTCTTCTGGGAGTTGAATCGGAACTGCTGGAGGGACGATTTAAAACTAGCGATGAGTGGTCGCTTTTGAAAGGAGACGGGGTTCCGGCCTTCGTTGATGAAACGACGATGATGTGGGTTTTGAAAAAGAAGGTGGGGGATGAGTTGAGGTATCAGGATGAGTGGGGGAATGATTATCCGGTGACGATTGCGGGGGTGGTGAAGGATTCGATTTTTCAGGGGAGCGTGATTGTCGATGAGGCAAAGCTGCTCGAGAAATATCCTTCGATGGGCGGATATCAGCTTTTCCTCGCCCCGGGAGTGGAGGACAAAAAGCTCCTTCAGGAAGAAACGGCTGATTTGGGAGGCAAGGTGACGGCAACCCGTGATCGGCTGGCGGCTTTTCATGAGGTGGAGAATACCTACATCGCGATTTTTAATGTGCTCGGTGGTCTGGGAATTATTTTGGGCAGTGTTGGGGTGGGAATTGTCACCGCACGGAATTTGGTGGAGCGGAAGGGGGAGTTTGAAACGCTGAAAATCCTTGGGATTTCCAAGGGGCTTCGGACTGCCATCGTGAAACGGGAAGTTCGGGAGATGGTGATGTGGGGACTGGGCATCGGATTGATTTCAGCGCTCGTTGCGGTGATTCCGGTTCTGGGTGGAACAGTCGGATTCGTTGATTTAGCCTGGATGATTGGGCTGGTCGTCGTGATGGCTCTTATTGCAAACTTCGTAGGAACTCGGGCTCTTTGTCGCCTTTAGTTTATGATCCTCGCTGCAGCGCTAAAAGGCTTCTTCGCCATTTTCTCCATGGTGGTCGCTGCCATTGTGGTGGCAATTTTTCTGGCGATTCGGACAACCCATTGGGTTAGCCAGAGGATGGCCAATGCGCTTTCGTTTTTCTCCCTTGAGAGATTTCGGAACCCCCCTCCGCTCCTCAGCCAGGGTGATGCCCTCGCGATGCAGGGGGATGTGGGTGGTGCTTTTCATCTTTTCCGGCAGTTCTTGAAAGAGCACCCCCGGAATCTGGAAATTTACAGTCGGCTGATTGATCTTTCGTTTGGTCCGATGCAGGACGCCGAAATCGGAGATGCCATCATTGCCTTCGGGAAAAAGCGCCTCGACCGGAGGGGACGACGCGTGATCCGGGAAAGGAGAAATGCGATTGTTCTTGGTCAATTGTATCCACTCAAGCACCTCGGTTGGAGGAAGATGACGGAATCCGAACATCCAAAGGTGGAAATCCCGGAAGCGTTGAAGGGGCAATTTGCGCCGCCTTCGTCATAGTGGCTTCTTTGACAGGAGGTGGGTGACGACTTTTGGGAAGAGTTAACGAAAGCGGTTGATTACGTCTGTGAGTATCCTGAAAGGCATCACTTTGATCCCAGTGGACGAAGACGATGCAACTTGGTGCGATTTCCGTCTCATTTCCTTGTTCGCGGAAAAGTCAGACGCAGATCAAGGTGACAGTCGTTAGACATGACTTTCGGAATCCGTCTTACGGACAAGCGAATGCTTTGTATCAGGAAGCCGCAAGTGGTTCTACTTCTTAACTGCGCTTCTCGCAGCGAGATTTTCAGAGCTAAAGCGCCGTTCGTCGCGGCAGTTTTGCACGGCATCGTGGTGGGTGATGTACCCGTGCTTCAGGAGAGTTTCGAGGCAGGCGTCGATAGTGTGACATCCTTCTTTATGGGAAATTTCCATGAGGCCGACGAGTTGTTCGACTTTTCGCTCACGAAGGCAGGCACGGATACCGGAGTTGACTCGTAAAGCCTCGCTACAGAGGACGCGGCCTTCGACATCGGCCCGGGGGAGAAGCCGCTGGCAGACGATGGCTTCGAGGACGTTTGAGAGTTGGGAGGCGATTTGCCTTTGCTGGTCGGAGGGGAAGAGATCCATGATGCGCTCGATAGATTTGGGAGCGTCGAGGGTGTGAAGAGTGCTGATGACAAGGTGTCCGGTTTCGGCGGCAGTCATGGCGATTTGCATGGACTCACGGTCGCGGAGTTCACCAACAACGATGACGTCGGGATCCTGTCTCATGCATTGGCGCAGTCCCTTGGCGAAGGACTTGGTATCACGCCCAATCTCGCGTTGTTTGACGAGGGAGGAGTTGTGCTGGAAGGTGAATTCGATGGGATCCTCGAGGGTGATGACGGTGCCGGAGCGGAGTTCGGAGATCCGTTGGACGAGGGCGGCGAGGGTGGTGGTTTTTCCCGATCCGGTGATGCCGGTGATAAGAATGAGGCCGCGTTGGAGATGACAGATTTCCTCTATGATTGGGTAGTGCCCGAGCGAGGAGAGGTCCGGAATTTCGGCGGGGATGTAGCGATAGACTGCTTCGATGTTTTGGCGGCAGAAGTGGACGTTTCCGCGGAAGCGGCCGACGTTACGAACCTCGATAGCGTAGTCGAGTTCCCAATCTTCGTCGAGAGTGGCGCGTTGGGTCTCATTCATGGTGCCGAGGATGAGCTCGCGGATTTGGTCGGCGTTGAGGGAGAAGTCTTCGAGTGCCTGCAGGACCCCGTTGACACGGGCGGCGGGCGGGGCACCGACGGTGAGGTGGAGATCGGAACCGCCTTTTTCGACGGTGAGGTGGAGGTAGTCGCGGATTTCGCGGGCTTGGTTCATGGTGACAGTGAAGGTTAGGAGATTCCGCGGATTTTGCGGTCGAAGTCGCTGGGGTTGGGAGAGGCGTTGCGGGCGGAATTTTCATCAACTAAGCCTGCTTGGTAGGCCTCAACGATGCTGGTCAGCATATCCCGGGCGTGTGCCTGTTGCGGGCGGAGAAGGTGGTCGATGAGGTCGCGGTAGCGTCCTTCCCGGATCCAGGTGCGGGTGGCTCCGTCGTTTTCGAGATATTCGCAGACGAGCTTGAGCGAACCGTCGATGCCGGGGAGGAGATTCTGGGTCACGACCCCGATGAGCTGGCGGGAGAGGAGCATGAGGGAGGTTTCGCGCGGGCCGTCGGGGAAAAGGTTGCTCAGGCGCTCGATGGTTTCAACAACGCCGGAGCTGTGGAGAGTGGTGAGGACGAGGTGGCCCGTTTCGGCGGCTCGGAGGGCGAGTTGGGCGGTTTCTTCGTCCCGGATTTCGCCGATCATGATGACGTCGGGGTTTTGCCGAAGGGAGGCACGGAGGGCTCCGGAGAAGCTGTTGGTATCGGAGTTGAGTTCCCGTTGCGAGAAGTAGGACTGCTTGTTTTGGAAGATGTATTCGATGGGGTCCTCGAGGGTGACGATGTGACCGTGGAGGGATTGGTTTAAATCATCGAGAGCGGAGGCGAGGGTGGTGGATTTCCCCGAGCCGGTGGCCCCGGTGACGAGGACGAGTCCGGAGCGGCGTTTCGTCCAACTGCGAAAAAGATCGGTGGGGAGGCCGAGGGAATCGAGCGGCGGGATGACGTCCTTGATGGGGCGAATGGCGGCTGAGAGCTTGCCCATGGCCCGGTAGAGATTGACGCGGAGGTAGCCGCCGGAAGACATGAGGTGACGGGCGTCGTGTTCGTTATGGGTTTCCGGATTGACACCACAGGCTTCCCAGAGGGTGGCGATTTCGTCACGGGTCATGTTGGATTCCTCAACCGCAACGACTTCGCCATTGATGCGGAGGCGCGTTGGTTGGCCCTCGGCAAGGAAGACGTCGGTGGCGTCGTTTTCGAGCCAGTGGCCAATGGCGTTTTCGAGGGTTTCGAGATTCATTGAATGGGATCTTCTACTTTCGAAGATGAACGGGCAATGAACAAGTAAGGTTGAGGAGGGGCTCACACGGAGGCGTGGGGGAGCGGAGCGTGATGGGTTATTTTGAGAAGATGCCGGTGGTGACGGGGGGGATGCTTTGATCCTCGTAGATGACGCGGATGGAGGCGGAGGGGTAGTGTTTTAGGATAGATTTTGGATCGTTGGACAAGCAGGCGGCGGTGGCGAGAGGGTCGGTGAGTTTGGCTTCGGGGAGGATGACAGAGGCGGCCCGTCTCGTGGTGAGGCCGAGGCCGGTACGAAGGTCGATGAGGTGGGAGAACTTTTGGCCGTTTGCGATGACGTTTTGGTGGAGGTCACCGGAGGTGGAAACGGCGCAGCTTCTTAGAGGAAGGCTGCTGGTGGGAGTGAGGCGGAAGGTCCGGAGGCCGATGTTCCAGCCTTTCTTGCCTGGGGGAGGATCGCCGATGCGGAGGTCTCCCGCTGCTGCGACGAGGGATTGCGAGTAACCTTGTTTTTTGAGGTGATCGAAGATCATGTCGGCAGCGAAGCCCTTGGCGATCCCTCCGAGATCGAGTTGCATGCCTTCTTGAAGAACGGTGATCGTTTGAGTTTTAACGTCGAAGGAGAGGTGGGCGATGCCGCAGCGGCTGCGGGCCTCGGCAAGTTCTTCTTCGGATGGGACTTGCTTGGTGCGGCGGGTTTGGCGCCATAAGTGAGTGAGGGGGCCGTAGGTGGGATCAAAAATTCCGCCGGTTTCTCTGGCGAGCTTTTGTCCGAGGAGAAGGACCTGGAAGAGGTCGTCGCTGACTTTGATCGGGGCGCCGACGGGAGATTTGGTGAGGCGATTGAGTTCGGAGTCGGGGTCGTAGTCGGTGGCTCGGTTGCCAAAGTCCTCGGCGAGGTCAAGGGCTTCCTCCATGGCGAGGTAGCCTTCCCTGGCATCGTGGGCATAGGTTTTGACGGTGAAGAGTGTGCCCATGAGCGGGCGCTGGGTCTCAATGCGAATGGGGGTGGCGCCATTTTCAACGTTGGCGGGGGATTCCTGTTCCTGGCATGAAGCGAGGAAGAGAATCAATGGAAAGAGGAAGCGCATGACAGATCTTGAAGGAATTCGACGAGGGAGGGATATTGGTGTTGGGCTTCCGAGAAATCAATGCAGCTTGTGATGCGATTGGGAATGGCAGCAACCGGACATCCTGTTTCGTGGGCGGATTTGAGACCATTGAGCGAATCCTCGATGACGAGGCATTTTTCGGCAGGAAGGTTCATGCGCCGCACGGCTTCGAGGTAGAGATCTGGCGCGGGTTTGATGCGGGGGGCGTCTTCGCGAGCGACGATGTGGGCGAAGTAAGAGAGAAGCCCGAGTTTCTTGAGCCAGCCATCGACCCAGTTGTGGGTGGAACTGGAGACAACGGCGCAGGGGAGGGATATATCCCGGCAGTGTTCGAGAGTGTCACGGACACCGGGCATGGCGTCGAGTTTGGCAATTTCTTCGCGGATCCACTTGTTGCGGACCCTGCTGATGGCCTTCCATTCGAAGGACTTGCCGGTGAGTTCTTCGAGACGGGTTTCGGGAGACCAGGTTTTGAAGTCGGAGCCGATGCACTGGACATACTCCTCGAGAGGAAGATCGTGTCCGTTCTCGAGGAAGACATCGCGGATGGATTCGTAGATGGACCATTCGGTGTCGAGGATGACACCGTCGAAGTCGAAGAGAATGGCAGCGGGTTTCATGGGGAAGAGGTAGCGGCAAAAGCAGGGATCGCAATGTTAACCTCGATTAGGATGAGGGTTCAAAGTGAGTTCAGAGCTATTCGTTTTGAAAGGCTTCGTGTTTGGGATTT
>TARA_B110000881_G_scaffold221416_1_pt1 | contig 18554 bp, 20 predicted proteins | sample TARA_B110000881 | Tara Oceans TARA_B110000881 (sample SAMEA4398150) | marine metagenome | biome: Polar Biome; feature: [MES] marine water layer (ENVO:01000295) within the mesopelagic zone...; material: water (ENVO:00002006), including particulate matter (ENVO:01000060) such...
CACTGAGACGGCCGAAGAAATCGCGGAAATCCAAGAGGCATACGAGGAACTGCCGAAAGTTTACAAACTCACCGCAGTGAAAAACCATGACGGTACCATTTATAATCCCAGCTTTGCGGTCAGCAAAGGACCTGACAGCGGCGAGGACGCCAATCGTGATTTTGTCTTCAATGGCAGCGATCTGCCCCATCGTATCGTCACCCAATATGACACGGGCACCAGTTTTCTTGTGCAACCAAACGAAAAGACATTAACTCTTCCTATCGGCCTGAATGCCAACGTCGAGGAGCCAGAGCCAACGCTGACCAGTGCGGGTGAGCCTTGCCAATTCGTTAACGCTCCAAAATCGCCAAACTGTACAGATCATCCGCTGTTCTGTGCAGTTTGCCCATTCCTCCCCCAAACCCCCGCATGCTCTACCGTGGGGGCTGTACAGTTCGCGCCCGTTTCTGTGCAGTTTTCCCCACTCACCCCACCGTACGCGGCCTTAACCTTTGCCTTGTTCCGCCCTTGGCCCTTCCCTTCAACCGTCCAAAAACGAAAAAGGCGCACCCCGTTTGGGGCACGCCTTTTTGTAAAATGTAGGTAGTAGATGTTAGTCGCGTGTGCGGCTTACAAACTTCCAGATCGCTGGGAACAAGGCTGCGGCCAATGCCAGCTTAACCACATCACCGACCAAGAATGGTATCAGGCCCCATGCCAAGATTGGCTTGTCCCAACCGTACAACATGCCCAACCAGATAAGGCCCGGGATGTAAATCAGTGCGTTGCCCAAAAGCATAGCACCAGCCATTTTAGGTGCTGAGCGATCCCAGCCTTTGCGCGCCAAAGTGCCCAAAAGTAAAGTAGCCAGAACGTAGCCAACCAGATAGCCGCCTGTGCCGCCCATTATATATTCAAGGCCGAACTTCTCAGCAGAAGACCCTGCGAACACATCAAAACCAAGCGCGCCGATCAGCATGTAACCAAAGATTGTAGCAAGACCCAAACGCGCACCATATGCAGCGCCGATGCTCAAAACTGCGAATGTTCCCATGGTGATAGGCACTGGCCACATTGGAATTTTGATCTTTGCAGCGATCGCGAGAACCGCGATACCAGCCACGACCAACGCCGCTTGTTTCGCCAAACGCATGGTGCCTTCAGTAGCACCGAACAGCTCGGTCAGTACTTTGTTATTGGTTGCTAAATTCATGTTCTTCGTTCCTTTGAAGAGTTATTGCTTGTCTCACTTGTTGCAAAACACCGTATTTTTCGCAAGTCTATAATCAAGTTTTTGAGTACTGGCTGTGTAACGTATAGTTCTTGCGCGGTCCCCTGACCCGCCATGTACAAGACCACTGTGGCCAGTGCGTGAAATCATAGGTCGCGTCATATTGGTCAGGGTCACACCAATGCGCAGCGTCCCCGCCCAGTGCAGGCACCTGATGAAAGAACCGTCCATCGTCAAAGTAGATGTTCAGATCAGCGTCCCAGCAATACCGCCGCTCCGCCACCATCGGCGTTTGTCCTGCAATCTCCAGGTTTCCCCTTTCGATGTAGTGCATTAGCCCATCTTCGGCCCTCCACTCCGCATAGCCCAAAAACCGCGCAACGGGTGAGATATCGCGCTCAAGTTTCCAGCGTCCAGCGAAATCAGATAAAACACGTCTCATGCGTTTTGTCCCGCTTTCAGGCCATTCTTCCCTATTTTCAGCGCAAACCGATCCATTTTCAGCTTCCCTAGGTTGTCGTCAGGTCACATCCCGTTTAAGGGGGCGGCAATCCCGTGAACAGCCACAAAAAGGTACACAGTATGATCCCTCGCTATTCCCGTCCTGATATGGTGGCCATTTGGTCCCCTGCAACCAAGTTCAAAATCTGGTACGAAATCGAAGCGCACGCCTGCGAAGCTATGGCTAACATCGGTGTAATCCCACGTGAAAACGCGGATGCCGTTTGGAAAGCCAAAGACGTTGAATTCGACGTGGCCCGCATCGACGAAATCGAAGCTGTAACAAAGCACGACGTTATCGCATTTTTGACCCACTTGGCCGAGCATGTTGGGTCCGACGAGGCGCGTTTCGTGCACCAAGGCATGACATCCTCTGACGTGTTGGACACTTGCTTTAACGTCCAGTTGGTCCGCGCTGCAGACATCTTGATTGCGGACGTTGAATTGCTATTGGCCGCCTTAAAACGTCGCGCTATTGAACACAAAGACACAGTTCGTGTTGGCCGCAGCCACGGCATCCACGCCGAACCAACAACGATGGGCCTGACATTCGCGCGCTTCTATGCCGAAATGGATCGCAACCTGACACGTTTGCGCACAGCACGCGAAGAAATCTCAACCGGTGCCGTTTCTGGCGCGGTTGGCACATTCGCAAACATTGACCCAGCAATCGAAGAACACGTTTGTGAGCAGCTTGGCCTGACACCAGAGCCAATCAGCACCCAAGTGATCCCACGTGACCGCCATGCAGCCTTCTTTGCTGCACTTGGCGTTGTTGCGAGCTCTATCGAGAACGTCTCAACAGAGGTTCGTCACATGCAGCGCACCGAAGTTTTGGAAGGGGCTGAGTTCTTTTCAGCTGGCCAAAAAGGTTCCAGTGCGATGCCGCACAAAAAGAACCCTGTTTTGACAGAAAACCTAACTGGTTTGGCCCGTACCGTGCGTATGGCCGTGATCCCTGCGATGGAAAACGTCACCATGTGGCACGAGCGTGATATTGCACACTCATCCGTTGAGCGTGCGATTGGTCCAGATGCGACAATCACTTTGGATTTTGCCTTGCACCGTTTGACAGGCGTGATCGACAACATGTTGATCTTCCCTGAAAACATGATGGACAACATGAACAAGTTTCCAGGTCTTGTTATGTCCCAACGTGTTTTGTTGGCTCTGACCCAAGCAGGCGTGAGCCGTGAAGCATCCTATGCGATGGTTCAGCGCAATGCGTTGAAAGTATGGGAATTCCGCACTGATTTCCGCGAAGAATTGCTCGCAGATCCAGAAGTATGTGAAGCCCTGTCCGTTGAAGAAATCAACGAAAAATTCGACATGGCCTACCACACCAAACACGTCGACACGATTTTCAAACGCGTCTTCAAAGATTAATCAAGTCGACTAATTAATAGCTTGGGCGGGATTGCATTGTTTGCAGTCCCAACCTTTTTCTTTGCAGTATTGCAGTCAAATCCCACTCATCACGAGAAATGACACTGGTTTGATTGGATTTGATGATAAGCATGGGGATAGCGTCATCCAAGACTTGAACCCAGCCGGAGATTTTGAATGAATAAATTTACAACGGCCGCAGCTTTAGCTCTTCCAATGGCCCTCACCCTTGGCCTTTCAGCCCCAGTCTTTGCCGCGGGCTCAAGCGACAGTGCAGAACCAAAACCAACTGAAACCACCATGACGTGCGAAGGTGTTCAGGTTTGGGACGAGAAGGAAAAAGAATGTGTTGACCCCAAAGAAAGCAATCTGGACGACGACAAGTTATATAACGCGGTGCGCGAGCTGGCCTTTGCTGGACGTTACTTGGACGCGATGGGTGTTATAGATGCGATGTCTGACCAAAACGACGACCGTGTCCTGACATACAAAGGCTTTACCAATCGTAAGCTGGGCAATGTAGATGTCGCGATGGTATTTTACCAAAAGGCAATCGATCAAAATCCCAATAACATTCTTGCACGTTCCTACATGGGCCAGGGCCTGATGGAACAGGGAAACAAAATTGGTGCAGTGTCACAATTACGCGAAATCAGTGCGCGTGGCGGCGCGGACACCTGGGCGGCCCTGTCGCTGTCAAATGCGATCACAACGGGCGTAACTTATAGCCACTGATTTTAGGATTTACTCACACCTGTCTGCCAACGATGTTTGAAAGAAAACTGAGGTTGATAGACTATGGATTTGATCCCGATGGACCCGAATGCAGCAACCGCTGTGATCGGGTCCATCACTGTAAAACCACCAAAACCTGACCTGACCCTAAGCCGCAAAGCCAAAGCGGCCATTGTGGTGCACATATTGTTAAACAACGGTGCTGACATCCCGTTGGAAGACCTGCCCGAGGATCTACAGGCCACCCTGACACAACAAATGGGTAAGATGCGTGTCGTTGATCGCGATACGGTTGCCCATGTTATCGCTGAATTCACCCATGAACTTGAACGCATCGGCGTAAGCTTCCCGCACGGAATTGTCGGGGCTTTAACAGCACTTGATGGCAAAATCAGCAAACAGACAGCAGATCGCCTACGAAAAGAAGGAGGCGCGCTTCAAACAGGTAATCCGTGGAAAAGCATTCAGGAAATGGATGTCGAAACCCTTATACCCGTGATGGAAACCGAAAGCACCGAAGTAGCGGCAGTCGTTCTGTCAAAACTGAACGTGCCAAAAGCCGCAGCATTGCTGGGGGCCATCCCCGGTCAACGGGCGCGTGAAATCACCTATGCCGTTTCGCAAACTAGCGGTGTGTCGCCCAGTGCGGTTGATCGCATTGGCTTATCGTTGGCCGCACAACAGTCTGTCGCTCCAGTGATGGCTTTTGACGGGGACCTGTGAAACGGGTTGGTGTGATCCTCAATTCATCCACCACCCTAACCCGCAATGATATTGTTGGAAGGATTACAGGAACCCGACGAGACCTTCGCGACAGCTGTACGCAAAGCGATCTTTACCTTCGTTAACATTCCTGCAGGGGTTGTCGGGCGCTATATTCCACGCATTCTACGCGATGTAGACCCAGATGATTTGATCCGTACGATCGCTGGGGCAGAAGCCGCAGGGATGCAAGCCAGTGCTGATTACATCCTGCAAAACATGTCAGGGAGGATGGGCGCGAAGATGTGCAAGAAGCCAGCGCGCCCAAAACTGTGGATGCCGAAAGCGCCATAGACAATTTAGTTAACGCAATTCGCGAACTACAAACCGCAGGTGAAATTACGCTAATTGTTGACGAAGAAGAGGACGAGTAACGTAACCGTTATTTCGCCCCAAAAGCCTTAACGCTAGCGTAGACGCGCCGCCGCTAAGATTGGGCCAAATTGTTGCTTCTGTACGATCACAACGACAGGAACATCCGCATTTAGGTGCGTTGACATTGACAGTGGTTTCCTGCCGTCCCATTCACCCAACACGTTCCACTCAGTTACGACGTTTGCATACGCTAATGTTTTGCCTGCGTTCTCACCACGGGTGATACGGACCTCGATGCGCGGTGCATACCGGACGATCTGCACAACAAATGGACCCTCTGCGCCATTTGCATCACCATAGACAACCACGCTATTCCCCTCTCGGGTCAGCGACAGGTCAACCCCTGATGGGGTAGCCGCATGTGCAGAAATCGCTTCAGACAGTTCAATTGCCTTAGCGCCAACAACGCTAGTAACGCCACTCACAATCATCTGTGGCGTATAGATTGAGCGGCGATTGCCCAATGCCGCGTAGTTGCGTTGGCGCTTAGTGAACTTGGTCTGCGCAAATTGGTCTTTCCAACCGATGTAATCCCAATAGTCGACGTGCAACGCCAACGCGATAACATCATCGCGCTCAGCCAAAGCATGCAGCATCTTGTCTGCCGGAGGGCAGGATGAGCATCCTTGGGAGGTAAACAGTTCAACCACCACTGGAGAATCTGAAAGCACTGGTGCTGTAAGCGCCATGAGTGCAGCAAACGTCGTGGAGAGTAGATGTTTCATTGGTGAGTCCAATTCTAATTCTAGTGACTTAACTTTAGCTAAATTTATTGACGGTAAAACGCCAATCAAAGTTTCTTGAGCGCTTCGTCACATATCTTCACTCAATTGAGTGAATTCTCAGTACACAATGGTATACATTTTGTCATTTAGCACCCAATTTAGGTTGAACAATGCCCAAAACTGGGGCATGACGCCCCAAGATAATTCCCGCAACTCCTAATCTCAAGGAAGAGCCATCCATGCCCATTACAGTTGGACACGACACCGCCAAGACGCGCAAGACGCTGACAGTTGGCGATCAATCTATCGCTTATTACTCAATCCCTGCCGCAACCGAAGCTGGTCTTGGTGACTTCTCAAAGTTGCCAGCTGCGCTGAAAGTAGTCTTGGAAAACATGCTACGCTTTGAAGATGGCAAGACGGTTACCGTCGACGACATCAAAGCATTCGCTAAATGGGGTGCTCAAGGCGGTAAGAACCCACGCGAAATCGCATACCGCCCTGCTCGCGTGCTTTTGCAAGACTTCACCGGCGTGCCTGCTGTTGTAGACTTGGCAGCGATGCGCGACGCACTTGTGTCCCTGGGCGGCGACGCAGAACAGATCAACCCACTGAACCCAGTGGATTTAGTCATCGACCACTCTGTTATGATCGACGAATTTGGCAACCCACGTGCGTTCCAAATGAACGTTGACCGCGAATACGAACGCAACATGGAGCGTTACACATTCCTCAAATGGGGCCAAAACGCCTTTAACAACTTCCGCGTTGTTCCTCCCGGAACAGGCATCTGTCACCAGGTGAACCTTGAGTATTTGTCCCAAACGGTTTGGACTGACAAAGACCAAGATGGTGTTGAAGTTGCATATCCAGATACGCTTGTTGGTACAGACAGCCACACAACCATGGTGAACGGTGCTGCTGTTCTTGGCTGGGGTGTTGGCGGGATTGAAGCTGAAGCTGCGATGCTTGGTCAACCAATCTCAATGTTGATCCCAGAAGTTATCGGCTTTGAACTGACTGGCTCAATGATGGAAGGCACCACTGGTACCGACCTTGTGCTGAAAGTTGTTGAATTGCTGCGCGCCGAAGGCGTAGTTGGAAAATTCGTTGAATTCTACGGTGAAGGTTTGAACCGTCTGCCATTGGCTGACCGTGCAACCATCGGCAACATGGCACCGGAATACGGCGCGACATGTGGTTTCTTCCCAATCGATGGCGAAACACTTCGCTACCTGCGCACAACGGGTCGTGACGAAGATCGCATCGCATTGGTCGAAGCATACGCAAAAGAAAACGGTTTCTGGCGCGGCGACGACTATGCACCGATCTACACAGACACATTGCACCTTGATATGGGTACCATCGTCCCTGCGATTTCCGGTCCAAAGCGTCCACAAGACTACGTTGCACTGACAAACGGCCAAACAGCGTTCCACAAGGAAATGGAAGAAACCTTCAAGCGCCCAATGGGCAAAGAAGTTACTGTTGCGGGCGAAGACTACACCATGGAAAGTGGTAAAGTTGTTATCGCGTCCATCACTTCTTGCACCAACACATCAAACCCATACGTTATGATCGGTGCGGGCCTTGTCGCGCGCAAGGCCGCGGCATTGGGTCTGGATCGCAAACCTTGGGTTAAGACGTCTTTGGCACCAGGTTCTCAGGTTGTGTCTGCGTACCTTGAAGCCGCTGGCCTTCAAGAAGACCTAGACAAAATTGGCTTCAACTTGGTTGGCTACGGTTGCACAACATGTATCGGTAACTCTGGCCCGATCCAAAAAGAACTGTCTGATGCAATTGCTGAAGGCGATTTGGTCGCGACATCTGTTCTGTCTGGTAACCGCAACTTTGAAGGCCGCATTTCACCTGACGTTCGCGCCAACTACCTTGCATCGCCACCCCTTGTAGTCGCATATGCAATTGCAGGCACATTGGACATCAATCTGGCAACAGACGTGATCGCAGTCGATAAGGACGGCAACGACGTTTACCTGAAGGATCTATGGCCAACGACACAAGAAGTTGCAGAGCTGGTTGAGCAAACGGTAACCCGTGAAGCATTCCAAACCAAATATGCAGACGTGTTCAAAGGTGACGAAAAGTGGCAAGCGGTTGAGACAACCAAAGCGCTGACTTACGATTGGCCAGCAGCATCAACCTACGTTCAAAACCCACCTTACTTTCAGGGTATGGGTGCAGAGCCAGGCACAATCTCAAACATTGACGGTGCAAAAGTATTGGCTGTGTTGGGCGACATGATCACAACCGACCATATTTCTCCAGCCGGTTCGTTCAAAGCAGATACACCAGCAGGTCAGTATTTGGTCGATCGTCAAGTGTCACCTCGTGAGTTCAACTCCTATGGTTCACGTCGTGGAAACCACGAAGTCATGATGCGCGGCACATTTGCCAACATCCGCATCAAGAACGAAATGCTGGACGGCGTTGAAGGTGGTTACACCAAAGGCCCAGACGGCGTTCAAACGTCAATCTATGACGCAGCAATGGCGCACCAAGCCGCTGGCACTCCGCTGGTGATCTTTGGCGGCGAACAGTACGGCGCAGGCTCTTCACGTGACTGGGCTGCCAAAGGAACTGCATTGTTGGGTGTCAAAGCTGTCATTTCAGAGAGCTTTGAGCGTATCCACCGTTCCAACCTAGTTGGCATGGGTGTTATTCCGTTTGAGTTCACAAATGGCGTGAGCCGCAAATCTTTGGGTCTGACCGGTGATGAAACTGTGTCCATCTCTGGCCTCGACACAATCCAGCCTTTGCAAGAGGTGCCGTGCACCATCACAATGGTAGACGGAACTGTGCACGAAGTTAGCCTGAAGTGCCGCATCGATACTGCGATCGAGATTGAATACATCGAGCACGGTGGCGTGCTGCACTACGTTCTGCGCTCACTCGCAGCTGCGTAAAACGATCAAACCAAACATAAAGGCCCCGCATTCAGTTGTGGGGCCTTTTGCGTTTCTACTGTTTTCAAATATCCTCATCACCGAAGATGAAATCTTAGGTAATGTCTAAAAAAGGGCCTCCGGCGGGGATATTTAAGTACAGAAAAAACGGGCATCAAAATATAGTGCGCCGGTTAGGCGCTCAATTGGATTGTGCTTTAGTCAGTTCTGGAAGAAACCGCTGCTCATAATCACTGCCAATCAGCGGTCCTGCGAAGCGGAATAACACTACGCCTTCCTTATCCAAAATGAACGTCTCTGGCGGCGCAGTGACACCCCAATCAATCGCTGTGCGCCCTTTCTCGTCAAAGGCGACCGCAAAAAACGGGTTGCCGTCATTGGTCAGATAGCTGCCTGCATCACGTGCAGTGTCTTTGAAGTTCACTCCGATGATAGGAATTCCTGCGGCTTGCATCTCTAACAATTTAGGGTGCTCGGCGCGGCACGGAGGGCACCAGCTGGCCCAAAAGTTGACCAGTGTAAGTTCACCGCTTTTCAAACGCTCGGCCGTAACATTGGGGAACTCACCCAGTGCCTCTTGCGTAACCGTGGGAGCTATTTTTCCAATGCGCGTGCTTTCCAACACGTCTTTGTCAGCACGAAACATACCTATTGCAGCCATAGCAACGAACCCAGCAAAGATCAGTGGTGGCACGATCATGAGAGGAGATATTTTACCCATTCTGTTCGCCACGCGCTTCGACATCTTGCATCTGCTTGCGCACACGTCGTCCTTTAACCACACTTATGACAACCAATCCGACCAACAGCACGATCGATGCACCGTAAGCCGACAAAACGGCATCTGCGTATTTCCCAAGATCCGGTAACATCAGTTGCGTCCCTCCCGTGCCAGCAGCGCCTTGGTGCGGCGCATTCGAATTTCAGTGCCTGTGCGGTACAATGTCAGCGCAAAGAACAACAATCCCAAGCCAACCATTGAGATCAGCAACGGAACAAAGAACACATCCGCGACGCTGCGCTCACCTGTAGCAACAGGGATCGAGGTCCCTTGATGCAGCCCTTGGTTCCAAAAATTCACCGCATAACGTGACAAAACAGCAAACACCGACCCGACCATGCATAAGACCGCAGTCAGATCCGCTGCTGTGTCGGAATCTTCAATCGCTTCCCACAGCGCAATATAACCCAAGTAGAAAAGGAAAAGGATCAAGAACGATGTGAGCCGCGGGTCCCAAACCCACCATGTGCCCCACATCGGTTGCCCCCAGATTGCCCCCGTGATCAGCGCAATTAACGTCATAACCACGCCAACAGGCGCAGCGGCTTTGGCCGCCAATGCGCTAACGTGGTGTCGCCGGATCAGCCAGATCAGTGAGGCCACCAACATCATGAACCATGCGTTGATCGCCATCAATGCGGCCGGCACGTGGATGTAAATAATCTTAACAGTCGACCCTTGACGTATGTCATCAGGGGTAAAGAAGAACCCCCAGAGCAGCCCTACAACTGTAGAAGAAATAGCCAAAACCCACAGCATCGGGAGCACCCGTTCGCTGAGGCGTAAAAACTTGACCGGATTTGCGTATTCCCAAAGTGACATGTATTTTACCTAGTGCTTTCGATTGTCTGGCTCAATGCGTTTTGTCTGTTGTTTCAAAGCGATCATCGCAAGTTCACTTTAAGGACAGCAGCGCTGGCGAATGGCATCAACGCGATCGTTGCGGCACTTATCCCTGCCAGCAACAGCATCGGTGTGCTGGCATCTGCCCCTGCGGCCCCGCGCTGTGCGGCTTCTGCCCCGAAAATAAGCGTTGGCAGATAGAGCGGTAGAACCAGCAAGGACAACAATAGCCCACCTCGTTTTATCCCTACGGTCAGCGCAGCACCGAAGGTGCCTATTACGGACAGCGCGGGCGTACCCAACAGTAGCGATAACACCAGCCAAACATACCCCTGCGTTGGAAGGTTCATCAGCACACCCAATACTGGGGCTGCGATGACCAAGGGCAGGCCCGTTGTAATCCAGTGTGCCAGTGCTTTCACACTTAGGGCTGCTTCAAGTGGCAGTGGCGCAGTCGCCAGAAGGTCGAGTGTTCCGTCTTCAAAGTCTAGCGCCAACAATCGATCGAGTGATAGCAAGCAAGCCAATAACGCCCCAATCCACAAAACCCCAGGTGCGATCTTGGACAGCAATCCGGTATCTGCGCCAACTGCAAAGGGCACCATCACAATAACGATTAAGAAAAACGCAAGCCCAAGGCCAAAGCCGCCCCCTGCCCGCACCGCAAGCCTAATATCACGGATCAGCAAGGCCTTCATAAGAACGCCTCGACGCTGGAACCCATTGCCACGTCATTACGTGCGATGAAGGGTGTCACATCCAGCACGTTCGCCTGTTCAATCCCAAGGTCGATGTGAGTGGCTATCAAAGCCATTCCCCCACTTTTCAAATGGGACTCAACAGCCACCGCAAACATCGCAACCGAAGTGGTGTCCAATGACACCGTTGGCTCATCCAGAACCCAGATGGGCCGTCCTGTCACCAGCAACCGCGCTAAGCCAAGGCGACGTTTTTGCCCCGCCGACAGTGTACCAGCCAAACGATCCGATAGGTTCTCCAACTCAAAGGCCACCAAAGCATGGGAGATGTCGGACTGGCCAAAGACCTCAGCCCAGAATGACAGGTTCTCAGTCACGCTTAGCATCGCTTTCAACCCATCAGAATGGGCTGCATATGCGATCTGGTCCTGTGCACCAGACACCTTCCCATTTAATGAAGGTTGCAGCCCTGCAATGGTACGCAGCAGCGTGGTTTTTCCCACACCGTTTGGACCGCGCAAAATCAGCGCCTGACCCGTTTCCAATACAAATGAAACATCTGCCAGAACAGGTAGACCACCACGTATAATTGTGAGGTTTGTCACGGTTAACGTCATGAAATTAGGGTTACCCTATTCACGGCCCACATCAAGTCACTAATCAAACAGGGATCATGGCCAACGCAATGCGCCGCCCTTCGCTGAGCAGGACATTATAGGTCCGTGCAGCCGCAGGTGTCGCCATGGCTTCGATGCCTATACCCACATCTTCTAGCTTTGTGCGGAGGTCAGCGGGAATGTGCGCCACCTCTTCACCAGTGCCCATAAACAGGACGTCGATTGATCCTGCTAAGTCCAGCAATGGCGTAGTGTCATCATACCCACCCCACTCAGAAGTACCCCGGGCACCAGTCAAAACGCCACCATAGGTGACTTCACCGCCGATGCGGAAAAATCCGGGGCCATAACCCTCAATAGGTTTGGCATCTGTATAACTAATTTCGTTCAGGCGCATATCATCTGTTCCAGATAGGGAGGCCCATAATGGCCGAGGCTGCAATTACCATGTAAGCGACCGCCTTGTAGATGCCAACCTTGTCAGGATTAAAAATTGCCGCACCTATCAAATTGCCGATCCCATTGGGCACTGCCATCAGAAGGCCAATGATCAACGGAGTAATGTATAGCTCACCCCGAATACCAACTACAGAGATTATAAGAATATCCGTAAAAAACAGAAACAACATCATGTTTGCACGCACGACAAGTACGGGTAATGTGCTGGCCATATAGAATAGGATGACTGGCGGTCCCGGCACGCCGCCCAAGCCACCGGAAAAGCCAGCAAGTCCTCCAACAGCGGCAACAAGGGGCGGATACATCTTACCGCTGTAACGCAAACCGAAGACCAGACACACCAACAAAACAATAGAAATTGAAGACACAAGGTAGCGATATGTTTCGGGTGATATCGTGGACAACAGTGCCAACCCAACAGGCAACAGGCAAAGTGAACCACCCAACAACAGCAACAGATCGCGACGCTGAGCATCTTTGAACGCTGGCTTAATTAAGGGGATCGGCCCAACCAAATCCATGGCCATCAACGTCAGTATTGCCCAAAGAGGCGGTACGACTTGAGCCGCAAACGGCAGGTAGATCATTGCAGTGCCAAAGCCAGAAAATCCGCGAACAACACCTGCGATAAGTGCGCCGCAGACCAAGAACCAAAGGCCCTCGGTCTGGATTGCAGCGACTAAGGCTTCCACCACCCTTAAGCGTCGATATTAGCGTACTGGCCGCCAGCTTTTGGATCAGTTTTGGACCAGTCACGTTTGACGCCCAAGTAAAGCAGGATTGTGGAGGCTACGAAAACGGAAGAATACGTACCCACAATCACACCCCAGATCATAGCAAAGACAAAACCACGGATCACGTCACCGCCCAGAACAAACAATGCGCTCAACGCCAACAATGTCGTGACAGATGTCATCACTGTACGGCTTAGGGTTTCGTTGATTGAGATATTAAGTACTTCAGCCAACGGCTTTTTCTTATACTTACGCAGGTTCTCACGAACGCGGTCAAACACAACCACAGTATCGTTCAACGAATAACCAACGATGGTCAGCAACGCCGCAATAATTGCGAGGTCAAATTTGATTTGAAGTTCGGAGAAAACTCCAATGGTCAGGACAACATCGTGCACCAAGGCCGCAACAGCGCCCAACGCGAACTGCCATTCAAAGCGCAGCCAAATGTAGATCAACACCGCACCAATCGCGAGAACAACAGCCAAAGCCGCCGTCTTGATCAATTCGCCCGATACTTTTGGGCCAACAGATTCAACAGATGGAAATTTCATATCCGGATCGATAGAATATAGTGCTGTTTCCAAGATGCCGATTGTATCAACAGTCACCGCTTCTTGGCCGTCTTGGGCCTGAATGCGGATCATTGCTACGTTCTGGTCATCACGGAAATTTGGATCAAACACTTCGGAAATAGACACATCGCCCAGTTCCAAACCCTCAAGCGCATCACGATAAGAAGCAATATCAACCGGTTGTGTGCTTTCGGTACGGATGGTTGTACCTCCGCGGAAATCGATACCAAAGTTCAACCCCTGGTACATGTAAGAGCCAAAGCCGATCATCATCATCAACAAGGATATACCAAGCCAAAGCTTCCAACGTCCAAAGAAGTCGAAGTTCGTGTTCTCTTTTACTAACTTGAGACGCATGGGTTAGACCTCAATCGTTTTTGGACGGCGGCGTTCAAACCAGATGACAACCATCAGACGTGTGACAAAGATGGCCGTGAAGACCGATGTGATAATGCCAAGACCCAAGGTGATGGCAAAGCCGCGCACAGGGCCAGAGCCCATGACGAACAAGATCACAGCTGTGATAAACGTTGTGACATTAGCATCTAAAATCGCAGACAGCGCTTTTTCATAGCCCAGTTCAATCGCGCGAGCCGGACCCTTTGAAGTCTTCAGCTCTTCTCGGATCCGCTCAAACACCAAAACGTTCGCATCAACCGCCATACCAACAGTTAGAACGATACCAGCGATGCCCGGCAACGTCAGCGTCGCACCAACAAGGCTAAGAAGGCCAAAGATCAAACCAACATTGATGATCAACGCAATATTAGCAAACACGCCAAACAGGCCGTAGCTAAGGAACATAAACACAAGCACAGCAACAAAAGCGACAATGGTTGCAACCTTACCAGCATCAATGCTGTCTTGGCCCAACTCTGGACCAACTGTGCGTTCCTCAAGGAAGGTCAGTTTAGCTGGCAAAGCCCCTGCCCGCAAAAGAACAGCCAAGTTAGTGGTTTCTTCAACGCTGAAGCGACCCGTGATGATACCTGAACCACCCGCAATGTGGGATTGGATCACAGGGGCGCTAACCACTTCGTTATCAAGAACGATAGCAAACGGGCTGCCGATGTTGTCGGCCGTGTAATTGCCAAAGCGACGTGCACCTGCGGTGTTGAAACGGAATGAAACCGCCGCGCCGCCGTTTTGGTCAAAGGACGGTTGCGCATCAACCAGATCGTCACCCGCCACAACAGGCACGTTCTCGATCACATAAAATTGGCCCGGCTCATCGATAGACGGAATGACCGAGTTGCCAGCACCGACAATCGCATTGCCATCGTTGGTGCGGTTCACAACTGGGTTAAATGTCAAACGGGCGGTTGTCCCAATGATCGCCTTAAGTTCAGCCGCAGACCCAATACCAGGCACTTGGATCAGAATACGTTCCGTACCTTGGCGTTGTATCGTAGGTTCGCGTGTGCCAACCTCATCGATACGACGGCGTACAATTTCCAACGACTGCTGCATTGTAAGCTCATCTGTCGCCAACTTTTCAGCTTCGGACAATGTCACCACAATTACGTCGTACACTGCACTGACCGCAATGTCGGACGCGCCAATGCCTGTCAAAGAGTGAACAGGACGGGCCAATGCACGTACAGTTTCAAGGGCCTGCTGCATGCCAGACGGATCACCGATACGCACACGCAATTCATCCACCGGGGACGGTTGCTTGCGAATGGTGCCAACAGTGGAACGCAGTGGGCGCAACGCATCACGCACCTCCGGCCATGTGGCTTCCATACGAGCCTGATAAACGTCAGCCACCTGCACTTCGGCCAACAAATGGGCACCACCACGCAGATCAAGGCCAAGGTTCACCAAGGATGATGGCAAATAGCTAGGCCACTGTGCCGCCATCTCTTGGTTCTCAGAGGTATCCGCCCCCAATTCAATCGCGGCAACCGCGTCATTGTGTTGCTCGACGCGGGTGTAAAACCCGTTCGGGACAGCCAAGAGTAGACCAACCAGACAGGTTATCCAGATCAGGACCCGTTTCCAGGATTCAAACTGCAGCATTGGGCTGACCTTTTAGATATTTAACAGACGCGAATTTACTTCGCAGGTTCGGTCTTGGAAACGACCTGAGCGATGGTGGATTGCACCATGCGCACTTTAACGCCGTCAGCGATTTCGACTTCGACTTCGCCTTCGTCATGAACTTTAACAACCTTGCCAAACATACCACCAGCAGTCACAATTTTGTCACCGCGACGCAGGCTGGTTACCATTGCCTGGTGTTCTTTCATCTTCTTTTGCTGGGGGCGGATCAACAAGAAATACATGATGCCGAAAATGAGCAAAAGTGGAATAAATTGGCCGAATTGTTCCATGGTAGCGTCCTTGTCAAAGCTTTGATCGCATATCGCGAATTTGGGCAGAACCTATGGAGTGTTGTGGGGCTTTGCAAGGTGGAGATGAGAGGTAATTTGCGACAACACAAATTGGGGTTGGCGAGAGTGGAATTGCACGGCATGGTGGTGGGGTATTTGTATGATTAACTATAGGCAGAATACTTTGGACACGGTTACATTTGAATTTGCAGCGTGATCTTTTTGGGGCATCGTTTTGATCCTTGATATTTTGGTGCGGCGCTCGTTTTCGCAGTCTTGCCCAAAACCGACGGGACAACATCAGCAATGGAAAAATTGCAAAATGATGTTGGATTAGGGAAACTCCCTGCGCCTCTATTAGCAGGTGTTGCGCTTTTTTGGTGCACACTTGCTGCCTATTGTTTCTTGGCCTTGTCGCGCAGATTTGGGAAGTCATCTCAAGCACATTTCCAACAGCTGATACCAATTTTGAATGGCGTTTCGCTATGGTGCGCCTCACAGCCCTAACCGCAACGTTCGGGGCCGTCATTGCCTTCCCGTTTACAATTGTGCGTCTGGCACTGAACCGTCAAGACGCCGACACAGCCACTCAAGCGTTGTTCAATGACAAAATTGACACCGCCGTTTCTGGCCTACACGCCCAACGGCAAATAACAAAATGGGACGAGCCTGAAAGGCCAACAGGCTGGGAGGACGATGTCACCCGCCGCAACGGCGCGATTGATCATCTTCTTGGCCTTGCCAAAGAAGAACCTGAACCCGCACCGCGCATTGCGCGGATGTTATCCGTCTATGTCAAAGAACTGTCACGAGAGTATCCAGCAAAAACACCGCAACAGACGGATGATCTTAATCCCCATCGCGAATGGGCCCACAACCTTTCCTTCAATCGTTCCGACATGCAAAACGCTGTCCAAGTCTTAAGAAAAATACGCGCAGAAACGGGGTAGCCACTATACGATGGAAAAATCGACCTGTCAGGAACAAACCTACAGGGCTTTGATCTTAAATTCCTAAACTTTGAAAAAGTGCCGTTTTTGCAGGCTCAGTTGCAGGGGGCAGACCTCAGAGACGCTCAGTGCCGCTCACTTCTCATACGCGGCACTGAGCGAAACTGATTTTTCAGAAACCACAATCACACACAAACAACTTAACGAAGCCTTTGGCGACACCAGCGTCATCCTTCCAGATGGCAAAGGCCCAACTGATCCAGAATGGCCTGAACATTGGTGCAAAAAAGAACTCAAGTGGAACGACTTCCATTCCTAATGACGCACCTTCCAAAAGGCCAACGGCTTTGATCCCGACAGCCCAAATTAACCACCCATTAACCAATATTGCCCGCGGGCAACTTTTTCCCACGCCTCAACACACCACAAAAACCCCATCTAGCCCCTCGCGCCACATTCATGCATAAGTCCTTTCAAACGGGCATACGACTCGACCAACACCAAGGACCAACGCCATGCATGATATCAAAGCCATCCGCGAAAACCCTGCTGCTTTTGACGCCGCTCTTGCACGCCGTGGGGACGCGCCTGTCTCTGCCTCTTTGTTGGCTTTGGATGAATCGCGCCGCGCCAAAATCTTGGCCGCCGAAAATGCCCAAGCGGATCAAAACAAAGCGTCTAAAAAAGTTGGTGCTGCCAAGGGTCGCGGCGATGACGCGGAATTTGAACGCCTGCGTGCGCTGGTTGGCGAAAAGAAAGCCGAAGTTGCAGCCATGCGTGAAGAGGCCAATGCGCTTGATACGCAGTTGAACGAGGCGCTGGCCTATATTCCTAACCTTCCAGCCACCGATGTGCCTGATGGTGCGGATGAAGATGACAATGTGGAAGTCAGCACATGGGGCACGCCCCCAACCTTGGATTTCACCCCAAAAGAGCATTTTGAAATCGCAGCCGTTGGTGGCGCGATGGATTTCGAAACCGGTGCCAAATTGTCTGGCAGCCGTTTTGTTGTGCTTAAGGGCGCAGTTGCACGTGTGCACCGCGCATTGGCCCAGTTCATGATCGACACCCACGTCGATGAAAACGGCCTGACAGAATACAACACCCCTGTTTTGGTGCGCGACGAGGCCATGCACGGCACTGATAAGCTGCCGAAATTCGGTGAAGACAGCTATCAAACCACAAACGGTTGGTGGTTGGTTCCAACGGCTGAGGTGCCTTTGACGTATTCCCTGTCCGGTGACGTATTGGAAGAGGCCGCGTTGCCGATCCGCATGACTGCACACACGCTTTGTTTCCGTTCAGAAGCGGGTTCCGCAGGGCGCGACACATCCGGCATGCTGCGCCAGCATCAGTTCGAAAAGGTAGAGATGGTGTCTGTCACCCTGCCCGACGACAGCGCCGCTGAGCAAAAACGCATGTTGCGGTGTGCCGAAGATTTGTTGGAACGTTTAAATGTCCCCTACCGCACTGTTGAATTGTGCACTGGCGACATGGGTTTCGGCGCGGTCCGCACCTATGACATCGAGGCATGGTTGCCCGGTCAGGATACATACCGCGAAATTTCATCTGTGTCCTCAACAGGTGAGTTCCAAGCTCGCCGCATGAACGCCCGCTACAAACCGGCGGACGGTGGTAAGCCACAGTTCGTTCACACTTTGAACGGCTCTGGTTTGGCTGTGGGTCGTTGCCTGATCGCTGTGCTAGAGAACGGACAAAAAGCGGACGGCTCGATTGTATTGCCTGATGTGTTGGCCCCCTATCTTGGTGGTAAAACAACAATCAGCGCTGAAGGGGTGCTGGGTTAATAGCCCAGACCTATTTTTCTAGAAAATCTTGTGCAGGCTTTTGGGCCTGTACGTGGCCAACGCGTTCACGTGCTTGCGTGTCGATGGGTACAGTTCCCAATCGGACATCGGCCCCTCCCACCACTTCTTGAA
>TARA_B110000881_G_scaffold204262_1_pt1 | contig 18432 bp, 16 predicted proteins | sample TARA_B110000881 | Tara Oceans TARA_B110000881 (sample SAMEA4398150) | marine metagenome | biome: Polar Biome; feature: [MES] marine water layer (ENVO:01000295) within the mesopelagic zone...; material: water (ENVO:00002006), including particulate matter (ENVO:01000060) such...
AACAGATTCTTCCACCTCTGGTTATCCAACTAGCCTCAAATCCAAGCCGTCTGCCGAGGAGCAGAAGGAGCAGGACGAGGACAAATCAAATATCACCGAACCGATCGCCCATTAGGCATCATGGAACGACAACCTTCTGCAATCTAACAAAGACTCGTTAAAACATCTGTGCCTTTTCAAGCGTAATAAAGATAATAGTTTTACACTCGACTGGCCAGTTTTCGTTCAGACCCGTCATCGACTCCTCGAAAAATTCACCCACGCTCCGCATACTGAAGCACGGCAAGTATTTCGCCTAATGGTCTACAATCTGAACTCACCCGAGCTAGTAAAACCCATAAGCGAGTGACTAAATGAGTCATCCTTAATACACCTAAAGCATTTCTGCGTGTAATACTAAAAACAATCATCATTACACCTTAAGTATATGCCCCCCTCCATGTTTAGCGAGGGTGCATTTGTTTCGGATCGAATTAGTCGATCACCCGTCGCATTGGGATCATATTGGAGTAGTCAAAGCCCTCATTCTTAAAGAAATTCTGCGACTCCGATCCCATCTTATCAGCAAGCAAAGTGATGCGCTTGAAGCCTTTCTTTTTCGCAAAATCCACCACGTAATCGAGTAGCATCGAGCCATACCCCTGCCCCCGGTGGTCCGGGTGAATGACTAAGTCCTCAAGCAGAATCACCAGACCTCCTATCGCTGTAGATATTGTAAACAGGAGGTTCACCATGCCGAAAATCCGGTCGTCGTTACGCAACACAAAGATACGACCACGTTTAGGCTGTTCCAGTATGAGGGCGATTCCACATTGGTGCGCCTCGCGGTCTGGTGAAAAATCTTCCTGAAGTTCCATCAATTCGCCCACAAGTCGGACAAGTTCCGGCAAATCCTCAATGGTTGCAGGCTCCACGCGAACATTACGTTCCTGAGAAGCTATATTGGTAGATGTGTCAGTATTAGGCATTTGCAGGGGCATTTTACCAGCAATTGAGCCTCTGTGGAGTTTTTTTTAAATAAAATTGCCATTCCTGTGAATGCCGTGTTGACAACAAGCCAAAAACCCCTAGTTTGCCGCCCCGTCCAAGGAGAAATCCTTAGCTAATCCCGCAGAATTCTACCAAGCACCTCTTGGTAACCTCATAATAACTAAACTCTTTCATCATCTTTCATCATGAAACGCACCTACCAACCATCCAAGCGCACCCGCAAACGCCAACACGGCTTCCGCGCACGTATGAGCACTAAAGCTGGTCGTGACTGCCTCAAACGCCGTCGCCAGAAAGGACGCAAGCGCCTTCTTCCGAAGGGTGCCGAGATCCACTTTAAGCGCCACATCAAGCAGCACACCAAGGCTGCTTAGTAACGCTCCTCGAGTTTAGTATCGCTCCTCAAGCAGTGCGAGTAGTGCGAGCAGTGAGCTTACTCAACACATCTGTGAGTATCTTCCACGGCCACCCCTCCACAGGTGGCCGTTTCTATGTTTCAGGAGTATAAACCAGCCCTAGGCTTCACCCGCCCCAGCTCATGCGACTACAAAGAAAATACAGCATGACACAACACGCGGAATTCTCCCGCACCCGCAAGGATGGAGAAGCCAAAGGTGGCGCCTACCTCGTGTTAAGCACCCTCAGTGATCCCTCTCTGCCACACCACAAAGCCGGAATCATCGCTACCCGCAAGATCGGCAACGCCGTCACCCGCAACCTTATCCGACGTCGCATCCATGCAATACTCGCCAAACACATCGATCACATTAACGGCCAACACAACGGCAAAAACGGAAACCGCTACATCGTCACCGTGCTCCGCTGGCGAGCCCCCGAGGCCACCCTCGACCAACTCGAGAAAGACTGGCTAAAACAAGCCCGACGACTCGGAATCCTGAATCCTGACGCCTAATTCCCGATCTGCTGTGAAACTCCTTGCAAAAATTATCAGCAGCCTGATTTACGGAACAATCCGCTTTTACCAGAAATTCCTCAACCCCATTCTCAAAGCCGTCACCGGACCCAACTCCGGATGCCGATTTCACCCCACCTGCTCAAACTACTTTCTCCAAGCTGTAAGAATTCACGGACCCTACCGAGGATCATTGCTTGGCATTTGTCGTATTTTCCGCTGCCATCCCTGGGGCGGTTGCGGCGAGGACCTCGTTCCTCCCAAAAAATAAATCGGCCTTTCTCCCTTTTTCTAATTAACCAATCAACTAGTCAACCAATCAACTAATCTCATGGACCGTAAAGGATGGATCATACTCGCAATCTGTGGAATTCTGCTCTCGCTGAATTTCTATTTCAAACCCGAGCCTAAAAAAGTAGACCCACCAGCTACTGACAAAAAAGAACAGCCCGCCAATTCAGACGGGAGCGCCCCCGCCACCGATGGCACCCCGAACGCTACGCCTAACACTCCAGCTACCGGCACTGAAGGCGGCGGCATGGTCGACGACCCACCTCTCGTGGTCATTGATGAAGTCGAGCTACTCACCACCACGGATAAGGATAACAAAGGGGTTGTCGAGTTCGCGATCAGCTCACACGGCGGTGGAGTCAAGACCGCTACCTTGCTCAATCAGCTAGCCGTTGGCTCTGCTACAGAAAAAGTCATCCTCAACCAGCACGCACCCGCACCCATCGGTGCCATCTGCGATGGGCCCGACGACTACTTAGCGCTCTACTACGATATTGAGAAAAAAGCAGATGGCTCCATTCTCTGCGGAACCACCACACCTGCCGGACTTCAGATACGGAAAAAATGGTCGCTCGAGCAAGACAAAGAAAAGCCCGGCGCACCGTGGATGCTCAAGCTCGATGTCACCTTCGTAAACACAGGTAAGGCCAACGCCAGCCTCAGCAACTACTCCCTCTTCGCAGGCTCTGCCAGCCCACTACACCCGCGCGAGTGGGAAAACCAAGGTGGTGCCTTCTTCCTCGACGACGGTTCACTCACTAATACCGACAGCTCCTACTTTAAAAAGGGATTTTTCCGTGGTGCACGCCCGCTCTTACAAGAGACTGTAGAAGACCTGGAATTCGCCGGTGTTTCCAACCAGTTTTTCACCACCCTCATCCGCCCGTCTAGCAAACATCCCTCCACCTTCTGGGCTAAATCTAGCAAGGTCCGTATTCCCGGAGATGATGAAGATAGTCCGAAGTACGCCGTCCGTGCCGGCTTCACTCTCTCCGACCGCAAACTCGTCCCCGGCGAGATAGCCAACTTCTCCTACTCCATTTACGTAGGACCCAAGCACTACGGTATCCTTAAAAAAATGGAAACAGACACCGACGAAGTGATGAACTACGGATGGTTCACCCCTATTAGTGTTCTTCTCAATAACGTGCTTAACTGGCTTCACGATTCTGTTTTCTCGAAGACCGCCAACGCATGGGCATGGGGACTCTCCATCATCGCGCTCACCATCCTGATCCGTATCGTCATCTGGCCGCTGCACAACAAGTCCACACGCACCATGAAGCGCATGAGCAAGCTGCAGCCGATCATGAAGGACATGCGTGAGAAGTATAAGGACAATCCTAACAAGCTGAATCAGGAAACGATGAAGCTCTACAAGGAATACCAGATCAACCCGATGGGTGGTTGCCTTCCGATGTTCCTTCAGATTCCAATCTTCTTTGGTTACTACCGCATGCTCCAGTACGCTGTTGAACTTCGCGGTCAGAGCTTCCTCTGGGTTGATGACTTGTCGATGCCCGACACCCTTCACACTATAGAGCTACCCTTCAACCTACCGCTGATGGGAAGTGAACTCCCCATTAACATTCTGCCCATCCTCATGGCTGTCACCATGGTGTTGCAGATGAAAATGACACCGAAGACCGGTGATAAAATGCAGCAGCGCATCATGATGTTTATGCCGCTGATGTTCTTCTTCTTCTGTTACAACTTCGCCTCAGCGCTCGCTCTCTACTGGACGACACAGAACATCTTCTCTATCGGACAGACATGGCTCACCAACCGCATGCCTGAACCTGAGCTGACTAAGCGCACCAAGCCAGGCAAGCCGGGCAAAAAGACATTCATGGAGCGCATGGCTGCACGTGCCGAGCAAATGCAGCAACAGCAAGGGGAACAAAAAGGTGACGGCAAAACCCCCATGCGGGATGCCACCCCAGCCAAGAAAAACGGCAAGAAACGCAATCCTAAAACCGGAGGATAACAACTCTCGTTTATACGCAACAATCACCAATCCACAGCCTGCTCGTCAGGCTGTGGGTTTTTTAATGCTACAATTACTACTGATTCAATCCCCCTAATTAGTGAGTCTCATCCCAAACATTGTAGTAATCCCCCACTCTTCCATGGTCACTCCCGTGATCTGATCTGCCGAGTTCATCATCGTTTTGTTCTCAGTCGCAAAGATAATTTGGAAGCGCGAACTAAGTGCCACTACAAGTGCGGCATATTTTTCCACCTCTTGTTCAGCTAGGTCGCGATCTATATCATCTATGATCAGGACTCCGCTCGCGCCTTCAGTCTGAGCTTTTGATGATAAATCCTCCAAAGATTTAATGACAGTGAATGCTGATGCAATACTAGCAAGTGCCTCCTGTGGCGAATGCCGATCGCAGTCAATACCTTCAATCTCGAGGGTTGATTCACCATCTAAGTGACACGTCCTTGCGAGGGTATAACAACGTTCATTATCTATTAAATTCAGCGAAACAGTTGCGGGCGGTGCTGGTGATCTATTCTCCGTGCCTTTGAATATTATGAGACAAATGCACACCCCAACTCGAGCCCTGGATTTAGAAAATCTAGGAATGATTGTTCAAATTCAAACCCGGCAGCTGTTATGAGCCCTTCAGGGCCGAACTCAGCAAGGATCGTATCCGCCCTGCCCATGCGGTATCCACCTGCGATTTTTCCCTGCTTCGGATCCCAAAGAAAGAGGTGCAAATAGTGCGGATCATATTTATCCAGATCGAGAGCCTTACCTGTGCCCACACCGACCTCACGGAAACAAGTTTCCCGTAACCGACCAATCTCGTGCATCACCACCGGGACGGACTGAGCAGGAGCAAGGTAGACCTCCAGGCCGCCTTGTGTGGCCAGAGCGCCCTTGCCACTGTGCTTGAGCGCCTCTACCTCTTCCCGCAGCGTAGCGGGGTCAACAGGTGGAGCTATGGGGGTCCAGTTTTTCATGGCAAGCCTACTAAATAGATTGGGGCGATTGTTTGCTAAGTCTTTAGTTTTCATGACACCTGCATTCTAGGCTAGAATAAGGCATCTTCTTAATAGATTATAATTGTCGAACTATTGATCCAGACGATACTTAGCTGGTTATCAAATAGCTCTTTGCGTCGACTCCTTAGCTACATTCTTGGCGAGTTCTCTGTGGTGTCGTAAAGTAGATAGAGCCATACCAAAATCAGGATCAAGCTCATTGCCGGCACGCTGGCAAATACCTCGGATCATGGCAAAGTGGTGAACGGTATGATTAACAAGAAACTGAAGTTCACGCCCCACGCTTGAAGTGTGCCATAGATCACTTTCTTTTTTAGTAGAATGTACACCATCACGTGAAATGTCGCAGTCCATTTTCACCAGCACGCTCGAGTTAGGTTTGAATTTGGATCTTCCTCTGCATCCGCTAGTTATTTCAGAGACGCACCTACGATATTGATGCGTTCGCGCGGAGCCCAGGTTTTATTTTCCACCATTTTATCACGGTATCGGGCGTCGTAATCAATACGGCCTGCGCTGACTCCTGCCGTAAACGACTCGTAGTGATCGAGACAGTGTCTGAGACGGCCACCCACGGTGGAGTTATAAAACATGGGCTCCGCACGAACATATGAGCCATCCTCTAGGCCGTCCACCAGATCGGCTACCTGTCGAAGAAAGTGGAGGTTCGCTTGGATGAGTCCCGTCATTATTTCTTTAGAAGGTGCAGGGCCAGATTTTTTCCCAATGATTTTTCAAATCAAGACGATTAATCCTCACGGTCGAAAAGCTCTGAAAAGACCATGGTTCCAGCCTCCGTTTCTAGAGTGCTGATCACGGTGACATCCTGCGTCGTGTTGATCTTGTTCACCGCATTGTTAACTACGATCATCGAGCCATCCGGTAGGTAACCAACGGCTTGATGCTCATCCTTACCGGCTCGCACCAGGGGAAGGCGAATCCTTTCACCTACAGCAATCTTAGGCTTCAAGGCTTGGTTTAGATCGTTGATGTTCAATACAGTCACCCCTTGAAGTCGAGCCGCCTTAGTCAAGTTCTCATCGGTGGTAAGTAGCTTTGCATTAAGCACGCGACACGCATGCATTAGGCGGGCGTCGTGTGTGTCTGATCCGCTTTCGCTTTCCGAATCGTGAATCGTGATACGAAATTTTTCGACTCCTTGAAGACGCTCCAGCGTCTCCAGCCCTCGTAGTCCTCTCGCCCTCCGCGAAGACGACGGCGAGTTCGCCATAATATGGAGCTCTTCTAATACAAAACGAGGTATCACTATGTTACCTTCGATAAACCCAGCATTAAGCACACCATACAATCGGCTATCAGTAATCACGTGTGCGTCCATCAGAAGCGGTGGACCCGGTGTCGATTCCTTATGAAAACGAACGTATGGGATGAGCAGGGAAAAATCATCACCACCACTCCGTAAAGCTAGCACAGCACCCAGGAAACCCAGTGTCGCGTAGAGCATCACATGGACACTTAATATGATAGCGTCGACCTGCTCGAACTTACCAGTCAAGGTGCCTTCGATCACACTGACTACGCCTCGCGACAGAAGCCAGGCACAAAAAACACCTATGAGCAGTCCTACGGTAGCGTTAGAAAATCCGCGCAGTGTAAACTGCTTCATCAATGATTCTACCAGGATAAAAAAGGCAGCTAACACCAAGCCCGCAACGATGCCAATCCAGATGCTATCTGGTCCGCCGATGTGGTTTGCTATGGCCGCACCTGCCAGCTCACAAATAAGCAGATAAACCAGCCGCGCTGTATTTACCGAGCGTAAAGCTGTCTTCCTTTGCATGTTTTAACTATGCCGTAACCGATAGGAATCGGCAAGCCAAACTCTTAATTACAGCTACTTGAAGCTCACGGCTCATGGATAGATTCAACGGCCATCCTGATAGACTCAGTCATTTCGTCGGTATCATTCAGCTCCCTCAAGGAGCCCGCCTCGATCATTGATCCTGCACGAAACCGAAGACGATGCCCGTGGGCGGCTAGAAACACCCTCAAAATCCAGGCAGAGCGCAAAAGTGGGTGGATTACGCCCAAAATTTCAAACCATGGTGGATTTTTACCAAAAAACCGAACCGGAAGCACAGGTGAACCAGTTTTCGTCGATAGCCGTGCTACATGGCCAGTCCACGCGGGATCAGCAACTCGACCTAGCTCAGGTCGCCGTCTCGATACAGCGCCTGCAGGAAACACGACTAGAATGCCTCCAGCCCGGAGAAGCGCGAGAGCTCCTTTCATGGCCGTTCTATTTGAATGTATTGCGCCGTCTTCTCCTAGAATCTGGAGTGGGATCGTCCATTTTTTGGTTCCAGGTAGCTCAGCAGTGATCGCGTTGGCTAAAACCTGCTAATCGGGTCGTTTACTGATACATAATCCGCTCAACCCAATAGCATCGGCTCCGCCAAATGGATGGTTCGCAACGATAATAGCTGGGCCGGTCTCTGGAATATGTTGATCAAAATCGCCGTAATCTATCTTCATTTCATCGAGCACGGATAAAAATACATTTGCGTGCTGCTCGATTTGCTCTTGCCTGACTTTCTCTGCGTTTTGAATACTTCGTAAGCCTCCATCACTCCCATAAGAAAGTTGATGCCAGTTCTTAACGATCCTCGCTACCCACCCTGGTTAAGCGCTGGTATGATGTAACCAACATCCATCGACCGACGAGGAAGCTCAACTTCCTGATTTTGTTGATTTATATCGCTCACAGATTCACGTTATGAAGTGCTTAACTGAAATCAAGAACATATGATTTCTAGTGATTTTCTTCTGCTTTCTTAAAACGACAGCTTAACCGGATCGATGCTAATACATAGTGCGCGCTTGAAGTTTCGCCGTTAGGGTCTTTTATAGACCCATGAAAATACCGGAATACACGACACATGAAGAAGTAATGTTTTTTGATACCGACTGTGGTGGAGTCGTCCACAACATTGCCTATCTCAGAATGGTCGAAACATGTCGTACTCGACTTGGTGCAAAAATGGGGATGGATTTCTCATCCATGGCAGAGACACAAATTTACCCAGTCGTATTACGGACCGAGATCGATTACCGAAGCCCGGCTAAGTTAGGCGACAAATTGATCATTCACGGTAAGCTAGAAAAACTAGAGCGTGTCCGTTTCTGGTGCGCCTTCGTGATGACACGTAAAGGCGATGACACGCCGCTAATCACATGCCGCCAATCATTGTCTATGGTCCAGATGAAAAAAGACAAACCGGGAAAGCCAACACGGCTTCCTCAAAACTGGCATAAGCAATGGGGTGCTATCCTGCAAAGCAAATAAACCTAACGACTAATTCTGATCTTCCTCTGCGGTTGTCTGAATATCGGTAAGGGCGTCGATAAAATCACCCAGAACTTCAGTCGGTACCATAATGGTGTCCCGGTTTCCTGATACCTCCTCTGTGATCTTTACCACTTTACCGCGTGCGTTTTTCTTTAGGTCTAGATAGAAGGTCTTGCGGTCAGCTAAAATCTTCTCGGTGTGTAACAAATCATCGTGCTTCATAGTTTATTCGTTGTTGTGTGGATGAACATAAACTCCATACATGAGACGATTGGTCAAGTAGCGAGTGATAAATAAGCCTAATGAATGTAATCAATAAACCCAATCTGTGCTTCAGGAAGTTACTTATTCACGGTGTAGATTAGTTCTTATTTTATAACCTAAATAATTCTTCTTCTTCTACATGTAAACAAGTCTGTAAAAGTAGTGTTTCACAGAATAGCTATAGGCGTTCCACAGGAATAATAAGCTGCGAATTAACACGGAAACAATCCCGATTACTAAGGCTACTTCAATGATCTTAAATAGTAGGACACAGCATACCCACATTTTATCCACATTCCTAAGGTGGTTGTTCACAGCTTGATTCTCCCATTAAACTAGCTAGTAATTCCATCATGCTCACGCCAAAGTCCGACCACCAATGGATGCAGATCGCCATCGCAGAGGCGCGTCGTGGAATCGGATTGACCTCACCGAACCCCCCTGTGGGTGCCGTGATCGTCAATGGAGAAAATCTTCTGGGTAAGGGCTGGCATCATAAAGCAGGTTTACCTCATGCCGAACGTGAGGCAATCGCAGATGCTCTTACTCGTCATTCGGACGAAGAGCTTCACGGCTCAACAATTTATGTTACTCTCGAGCCATGTTCTAGCCACGGTCGTACTCCGCCCTGTACACAAGGTATTCTTGATGCTGGTATCAGCCGTGTCGTTTATGGCACAGAAGACCCAAACCCTGACCATGTAGGACGTGGTAAAAACCTACTAGTGGAGAAAGGTATTAAGGTCACAACTTGTGTTTGTGAAACTGAATGCCAAACCCTCATCAGAGCCTTTTCAAAAATACAACGCACAGGACTTCCATGGGTGATCCTAAAATCTGCCATTAGCCTCGACGGAAAAATTACCCGCCCTCCAGGAGAAAGCCAGTGGTTAACATCACCAGAGTCGCGTGAAATCGTGCAACAACTTCGCTTTCAATCCGATGCCATCATAACAGGTGGCAATACATTACGGATCGACAACCCAGCATTGACTGTTAGGTCAGATCAAAACCCTCATAAAGATCAACCGTGGAGGATGGTTATTACCCAGGGGTCAAAGACCAATCTCCCCGCTAAACTTCAGCTCTTTACCGATGAATTCTCCGGTCGTACTCTTGTGCAAGAAGGGGGAAATCTCTTGGCCGGTTTAAAATCCTTAGCAGACAAAGGTTGTAACTCGGTATTAGTAGAAGCTGGAGGAAAACTTATGGGTGCCTTTCTCGATGCTGGTTTAGCTGATGAAGTCGCCATCTTTTACGCTCCAATACTCACCGGTGGACCACAGGCAGGCTTCGCTGGATTGCCTAACAAAATAAATCTTAGCGAACAGCGCTTTACTCAAATCGGAAACGACATTCTGCTTACCGCTCTGATTGATTAACTGTCCATTTTTCACGATCCATTATAAAATCCCCGCTCTCTTATACTTGCCGTATGGGAGACTTTTCTGCATTATTCACCCCTATCAACCCAACTCATTATGTTTAAACGCATCGGCAATCTTATCAGAGGCTTTTTCGGCCTATTCATCGGCGGCATCGAAAAACGCAACCCGGAAGCACTTCTGGATGTTGAAAAAGAGAACCTGCGTAAGCAGATCTCTGAGTTTAACAAGGGCTTAGCCACTCACGCAGCCCTCGTGGAGAAACTTATTTCCACGACCAAAAAGCTCAGCAAGGAGGAAACCGAACTCCGTGCTAAAACGACAGCTAACCTCAAAGCGGGTAATCGTCAGGTGGCTGGCGAGTACGCTATGAAGCTACAAAACGTTGATAAAGAGCACGATGAAATGCTCGGTCAGCTCGAAGGTGCAGAACTCCGCTACAAAGAGCTTGTTAAAGCTCGGGACGTCAGTGTCAAAACAGCTAAAAAGAAAATGGAGGATCTTGCCCGCGATATCGACGATATGAAGGTGCAAAAAGCCATGGCTGAGATCAATGAAATGGCATCAGGTATGGTATCAGAAATCGGTGGCGCTGGTGACAGCCTTAACCGACTCGAGGAAATGGTTACCGATGAACGTAATAAAGCTGCTGGCCGCGCCCGCGTCGCCAAGGATACTCTCGATATGGGAGACATCAACATGCAGGCAGCTGAAGAAGAAGCTCTCGCAGAAATGGCTCTCGCTGACTTTGCTGCCGCTGAAGGTATCGAACTCGAATCCACGGAGAAGCCAACTACAGAAGAAGCCCCTAAATCAGAAACTACTCAGGGAACTATGGGACCTGGAGTATCTGAGTAAATTTTACGACGCCAACTAATCGAATAGCGCTAGATGCGCTTTCCTTTCTTGCTGAGTTGCCCACCCGTGCCCGTTTGATTGAGGCGCGAGGCCCTACTTAGCGTGGTATTCCTGCAGTGTAGTCACGGTAAGCTCATTTTCCTGAAGTGAACGAATACCAAGAATAGATGCTTCTGCAGCCGAGAGGTTGGTGCAGTGTGAAATCTTGTTCGCTACAGCACCCGAGCGGATAGTAACCTCGTCAGCACGGGCTTCATGGCCACTTGGTGTGTTGATGATGAAATTAATGTCTCCATTTTTCATCATATCCATGACGTTCGGACGTTTTTGCTCGGCGAGCTTGTAGAGCCGATTGACATCAATCCCCTCATCTTTGAATCTGCGGTAAGTGCCGCCAGTGGCGTAAATTGAGAACCCGAGAGCAGCAAGTTCGCTCGCTATTGGCACGGCGCGTTCTTTATCTCGATCATTGACGGAGAAAAATACGTTACCTCCTGTCGGTAGTGGGTTGAAGGCACTGATCTGGGCTTTGGCGTAGGCCATTCCCATATCCTGGTCGATACCCATAACCTCACCGGTGGATTTCATTTCAGGTCCGAGCACGATATCGATGCCAGGAAAACGTGGCCAAGGGAAGACGGCCTCTTTTACACAGTAGTGTCCGGGCAGGACTTCTTCTGTAAATCCGAGCTCTTTCAAAGTTTTGCCGACCATTATCTTGGCAGCGAGCTTGGCGAGTTGCACACCGATAGATTTTGAGACAAAAGGAACCGTTCGTGAGGCACGTGGGTTAACCTCGATTACATAAAGCTCATCGTCTTTGACCGCAAACTGAATGTTCATCAGACCGCATACATTAAGTTCACGTGCGAGGTCCTTAGCGGCTTTGAGAATTTGCGTCTGAATAGAATCTGATAACGAGAATGCTGGGATAACACAGGCAGAGTCACCGGAGTGAATACCAGCCTGTTCAATGTGTTGCATGATGGCACCAACTACGGAAGTTTCACCATCCGAAATACAATCTACATCAATCTCAATTGCGTTATCCAAGAATCGGTCAACCAGCACAGGACGATCGGGAGATACGTCCACGGCTTCGTTCATGTAGTGTGTCAATTCGTCATCATTATACACGATCATCATGCCGCGACCACCTAATACAAACGATGGTCTAACAAGAACTGGGTATCCGATCCTTTGAGCCACTTTCACGGCATCTACAGCGCTTTCCGCTGTTCCGGCTTCGGCTTGTTTTAAACCAATACGATCTAGTAGAGCAGAGAAATGTTTTCTGTCCTCAGCGAGCTCGATCGACTCGGGTGAGGTGCCTACGATGGGAACACCGTGTCGCTTGAGGTCTGCTGCAAGGTTAAGTGGTGTCTGACCACCAAACTGAACAATTACGCCATCGGGTTTTTCCTGATCGCAGATGTTGAGAACATCTTCTAACGTAAGTGGTTCGAAGTAAAGTTTGTCACTGGTATCGTAGTCGGTAGAAACTGTTTCAGGGTTGGAGTTCACCATGACCGCTTCATAACCAAGCTCTTTGAGAGCAAAGGCTGCGTGAACACAGCAGTAGTCAAATTCGATACCTTGACCGATCCTGTTAGGACCACCACCGAGGATGATGATCTTTTTCTGATCTGTTTCGCGGGCTTCGTTTTCATCTCCGTAGGTGGAGTAGTAATAGGGAGTGTGGGCTTCAAATTCAGCGGCACATGTATCTACTAAGCGGTAGGTTGGAATGACGCCTTCGGCCTTCCGCTGTGCGCGAACTTCATCCTGCGTAATGCCCTTGCTGACAGCGATTTGATAGTCGGAAAAGCCGAGGCGCTTCGCTTTACGTAAATCCATCTCCGCGAGGTTTTTACCTTCATCGACAATTTGTTTTAGCTGCTCGAGAAACCAACGATCAATGGCGGTGGCATCAAAAATATCTTCAACGCTCCAGCCTTGAACAAAGGCAGTTTGTAGCCAAAAAATACGCTCAGCATTTGGCACATGCAGCTTCCGTTCTATTTCTTCGTAACTAGCATTAGCTTTTCCTTTGCCATCAAAGCCGAAACCAAATCGCCCAGTTTCCAGCGAACGTAACGCTTTCTGCATGGACTCTTTGAATGTGCGACCAATTGACATTACCTCACCAACGGCTTTCATCTGTGTCGTTAGAACAGGGTCGGCTGTCGGGAACTTCTCAAATGTAAATCGAGGCAGTTTAGTGACGACGTAGTCAATGGTAGGCTCAAACGATGCTGGAGTTTCCCGAGTTATGTCGTTAGGTAGCTCGTCAAGTGTATAACCCACCGCAAGCTTAGCTGCGATTTTTGCAATTGGGAAACCTGTCGCCTTTGATGCGAGCGCTGACGAACGTGACACCCTTGGGTTCATCTCGATTATAATACAGCGGCCATCTTTAGGGTTAACTGAGAACTGAATGTTAGATCCACCTGTTTCCACGCCGATCTCACGGATACACGCAAATGATGCATCACGCATGATTTGGTATTCGCGGTCTGTTAGTGTTTGTGCGGGAGCTACCGTAATAGAGTCTCCAGTGTGCACACCCATGGGGTCGAGGTTTTCAATGGAACAGATCACTACGCAGTTGTCTGCACAATCACGCATGACTTCCATTTCATATTCTTTCCAGCCTAACAGGCTTTCTTCCACCAACACCTCATTAACGGGTGATAGATCAATACCCCGCGCGACAATGGTTTCAAATTCTTCTTTATTATAGGCGATTCCGCCACCAGAGCCACCGAGCGTAAACGCTGGACGGATGACGAGTGGCATGGTGCCAATTTCCTTAGCAATGATCCGTGCGTCGTCCATGGTATGGGCGACCCCACTATGAGGAAGATCTAGGCCTATTTTGAGCATCGCATCTTTGAAACGAAGTCTGTCTTCACCCTTATCTATGGCATCTGCATTGGCACCAATCATACGGACGTTGTGTTTTTCTAAAACACCGGACTTGAAGAGGTCCATAGAGGTGTTGAGCGCTGTTTGGCCACCAAGCGTAGGTAATAATGCATCGGGCTTTTCACGCTCGATGATTTTCTCAACGATTTCAGGTGTGATTGGCTCAATGTAGGTCCGGGGAGCAAACTCCGGGTCGGTCATAATTGTTGCCGGGTTGGAGTTAACGAGGATGACTTCGTAGCCTTCTTCGCGTAACGCCTTACAGGCTTGTACGCCGGAGTAATCAAACTCACAGCCTTGTCCAATCACGATCGGGCCGGAGCCGATCACCAGAATTTTTTTAATACTTTCGTCTTTGGGCATCGGGTAGTGCTAAATTTGAAGGATTTATGCCGACTTTGCCCAACTTGTAAAGCACTGCCCACTTCATATGTCATCTTTTTAATGAATCAGCCTCAAACCTAGTCGATACCGTATACTACTTGGGTGATTAAATTGGGAGAATGGCGGTTTGGAATTCTCCTATGTTACTTCACAACGACCACTGCGCCTGGCCTGACGAGATTAGGAATCCTCGCCGCATCCCAGTTTGCAAGCCTGATACATCCTGCGCTTCTCGCCCTACCAATGGTTTTTGGGTTGTTGGTCCCGTGAATGCCGATCCCAGACTTTGTCAGACCGTTCCAAATAATCCCCACTGGGTTATTCGGGCCGGGTGGGATTCTGAGATACTCTTTTCCACGAATTCCAGTTTCGAGCAGTTTTTTGTCATACCGCCACTCGGGGAGCTCGACGCTGTTTTTTAAATTCCAAAAGCCTTTTGGGATGAAACGGGTTTTTCCTGGAGTAATGGGAAAACTAGCAATCAGCACGGGTTTTGCTACATTCAATTTTACGGCCTTGTTTTCAGCCTTATTCCCTTCTTTCACCTCCGGTATCTTCGGCACCATGAGTTGGTAGACATATACCTGCTTGGTATTGGTATCGATCACGATGTGCCTCGCACTCAGATGCTCTTCTTTTTTGTGGGACCTTCCCACTTTTAGATCTTCTATTTTAAAGGGCTCAATATTTGGCACTTTCAACGCACTGTGGGCCTTGGCACTTTTTACTACTGAAGCGCTGTTTAACTCGATCAGTAAATCCTCCGAGGTGTGATACCTCTCAGCCATAAATTCTGCCACACTCCTGTAGGGCATCGATGTTCTTTCCGCCTGCAGAGCCTTCTTCCTTGGTAAAGTTGCGTCTACATAGTCTACCACAATTCTCGGTATGATCGCAGTAGCATACGGTTGAGTAACTTCCTTGATGGACTCTTTAACAATCATCAGGTCGTCTTTTTTTCGACCTTGGCTGATGTTGTAATTTTCAATGGCCAGCTTCGTAAACATTCCGGGCTTTCCGTCAATGAATCCAGGGCCAAAATGTTTTTGATCGAGGAAAATTTGCAACCTCACAGCCTCAGGACCTGTATTTGGAATCACGAGGCTTTTTTTCTCTTCGTCACCATTTTCGGGTGAAACATCCATATCCGAAGCTGATTTTTTCTGAGGGGTTTCTCCCACCTCTTTTTCTACCTTAGCCGGCTGTTTTTCAATCCCCCTCGTTAATCCCTCCTTCGGTACATTCGCCTGCTGTGCCGATAAGACAGCACCTCCCAATAATAATATGGTCCAAACTCTAATCATCAGCCTTATAGACATCTACGAGATGTAGAGTGACACATGTTTTAGTTTATGCGAATATAAAGGTGTATAAAACACCAGAGCCTTAAACTTTAAACTTCTCCAGCTTACCGGCGATACTTGCCGGAACCACCGTTTTGATAATGACATCGTTCCCCTCATATTCAGTTTCTAAGACCTTGGCATCACGATGTAATAAACCCGACAAATCACCGCGACTCTGAGGAATCCGATACGTCTGCACCTGTACTCGATCCGCCAACATCACACAGCACTTTTGTAGAAGTTCCTCCATCCCCTGCCCCGTCAGCGCGCTGACGGATATCGTATTTGGAAATGTCACTTCTAGCCCGGCAAGCTTCACTGGATCATTCAGCACATCGATTTTATTGAGTACCGTAATTACGGGTTTGTCCCCCGCCCCTAATTCAGCCAATACTTCCATTGTCGTGTTATAGAATTTTTCCGCCTCAGGTGATGAAGCATCTACGACGTGAATTATAAAGTCGGCTAATACTGCTTCTTCCAATGTCGCTTTAAATGCTTCCACTAGTCTATGCGGTAGATTTCTAACAAAACCAACGGTATCTGTTAGTAGCAGTGGTTGGCCGTCTGGAAGCTCGATCGCACGAGTCGTTGTATCAAGCGTTGCAAATAACATGTCCTTCGCCATCACATCCGAGCCGGACAGCTGATTCAGTAAGGTTGATTTTCCCGCATTAGTATATCCGGCAATCGCCGCACACGGGATACCCTGTTTTTCCCGCTCTTTTCTCCGTGTGTTTCGCTGTTTCCTCACCTCCGCTAGCTCACGCTTGCATTGATCAATCCTCGTCCTAGCCAAACGTCGATCTACTTCAACTTGCTGCTCACCCATTCCGCGTGATGCGCCACCACCACCTTTGCCTCCTCCAGCACCTCCGCCACCTCCTTCACGATCCAAGTGCCCCCACATTCGGGTTAACCTTGGCAGCGAATATTGCATCTTTGCCAAGTCCACTTGAAGTCGAGCTTCCTTTGTATGAGCGCGCTTAGAAAATATATCCAGAATCACTTCTTCGCGATCAATTACACATATTTCCGCAAGCTCCTCCCAGTTCCGCTGCTGTGATGGCAGGAACATGTTGTCAAAAACGATACAGTCACAATCGTGCGCTTTGGCCAGATCGACCATCTCCTGCGCCTTCCCTGTCCCACACAAATACTTCCTGTGAAACGATCTCGTATGCACAAATGCAGAATCCACCACTCCAATACCTAGCGTACTGACGAGTTCATTCAACTCCGCCAGTAACGATAACTCCTCCGCTTCCTCGCGCCGATCTCCACAGATTCGTACTAGTAATGCACGCTCTACCATCTCCGGCCTATCCCTAACCTCAAACATATGCCCAGATCCATGCCCTAAACCTCACCAAAGCGCAAGCTTGTACCGCGACCGATCAAGGTCAGGTCGCGCAGCGATCAAAGCGGAGCAAGCCGCATAATATAGGTATTTGGAGTTTAAGACTTGGAGTTTTTCCCCACCGGCACAATCAACGCTGGAATCTCTGCTTTCCGAACACAGCCCTCTGCCACACTACCTAAGAGTAAACTTCCCAGGAAACCATGACCATGCGAACCAAGCACCAACATATCGGCACCCACCTCCTTGGCATATTCCAAAATCGAGTGAAGTGGTTGACCTTTAAGTATCTTAGTTTGCACACCTTCAACTCTAATCTCGGATGCCATCTGACTCAGTTTCTTCTCTCCCCTTATCAACGATTTCTCCTGAATCTCATGCATAGCAGGAAAATCATCAGGAGAAAAACCATACGCCGCATAAGCCGGCTCAGCCTCCACTACGTGAACAAGGTGGAGCTCTTCATCCAAAGCCTTAGCAAGTGTTGCTGCAGCCTCGAGAACGGGCTTGCTGGCATCGGAAAAATCAATCGCAGCGACAATATTTTTCATAGTGCTAATAGTTTAACGCCTCTTATCACCCATATCAACCTCTTTGCATTCCCGCATCCTCCCATATTATCTGCACATTATCCCCTCAAAGTTCCACGTGGAACATCCCCCTCTAAACTCTCAGACTGCTTGACTTCCCGACTTCCCGACTTCATCACTTCCCCCGTGTTCGTTTATCCCAAAAAATACGACGTCCTCGTCATCGGGGCAGGCCACGCCGGAGTAGAAGCAGCCCTCGCCGCTGCCCGACTCGGCTGTAGCGTCGCAGTCCTCACCCAGAACTTAGACACCATCGGTGCCATGTCCTGCAACCCCGCCATCGGTGGACTCGCCAAAGGACACATGGTTCGCGAAATAGATGCCCTCGGTGGCATCATGGGCCTCAATACCGACGCCACTGGAATCCAGTTTCGTATGCTTAACGCAGGCAAAGGGCCTTCCGTCCGTGCTCCTCGTGCCCAGTGCGATAAAAAAGCCTACCAATTCCGCATCAAACACACCCTCGAATCCACCCCTGGAATCGACCTCCACCAGGCCAACGTCGCTGAGCTTCTTGTGGAAAAGGACACAATCATCGGCATTACCACCTCACTCCAGATGCAGATCAACGCCCATACCGTTGTTCTCTCAGCAGGCACATTCATGCGTGGACTTATGCACGTTGGTATGAAAAACGAAAAAGGCGGTCGCATGGGCGATGCCACTTCAACCGTATCAGACTCCCTCAACAAACTAGGTTTCCAGGTCGAACGATTCAAAACCGGCACCCCCTGCCGTATCAACGGTCGCTCCATCGACTTCTCAAAAACCGACCCCCAAAACGGCGATACCCCCCCA
>TARA_B110000881_G_scaffold103007_1_pt1 | contig 18196 bp, 10 predicted proteins | sample TARA_B110000881 | Tara Oceans TARA_B110000881 (sample SAMEA4398150) | marine metagenome | biome: Polar Biome; feature: [MES] marine water layer (ENVO:01000295) within the mesopelagic zone...; material: water (ENVO:00002006), including particulate matter (ENVO:01000060) such...
ACTTTTTCGACTTCTTGTAGATACCATAGGGGAAAAGTATCATTATCTCCATTTGTAAATAAAACACCGTTTGGCCCACAAGATTGAAGCAGATTATAACTATAGTCCCATGCAACAAAGTTCCCCGAACGATCGTGAGAGTGATAATTTGCTTTTGCCATTGCCATTGGTATGAAAATTATTTGCAAAATAAGAAAACCTGTAATTAGTCTCTTGCTTAATTCATTATTTTTAAGATATTTAGTTATCATCTCACTGATAGCTGATGTTCCAACACCTATCCAAATAGAGAAAGCAAAGAAACTGCCTACATATGAGTAATCTCGCTCTCTTGGTTGTGGGTCATCTTGATTTAAATATAAAATTATGGCATAGCCAGTCATCACAAATAAAGACATTACGGAAAAAGCCATTTTCTCATCACGGTAAGCATGGTAAAACATGCCAATTAAACCTAGAATAAATGCCAAGGGAAGACCAAATTGTGTTAGGTCAATTCCATCTTCTCTTGAATTTGCACCCATATTAATAACGCTAGGATCTGAAGCTGGACCGCGGCCAGCAAATTGCCACAAGAAATATCGATTATACATTTTTCGGACCTGATAGTTCCAAAAATAATCCCATTGCTCGCTTACTTTATAGCCTCGATATTGTTTATTTTGAGCACTTGAGAACTCTCTTTTTGGACCTTCAGGGTATCCAACAACTTCATGTATAGGCTCAATACCGTTAAAACGTCTTGGCAGTAAACCTACGCTTCCATATTGCTCTCTTTCTAAGTAGGAGATAAAAGCCTCTACTGTCTCAGGATCATTTTCATCAATCCCCGGGTTTTGATTGGAACGTATGAAAATTAGGGCATAGGTCGAATAACCAATTATAACTAGAACCGTAGATGTAAGAATTACAGAAGCTAATTTTTTCTGATTTAATATGGACCAGACCATTAAGCCAAAAATACTTATGATAAGTAATCCCGTTCCTAAGACGCCAATTGAATCTGCTATCTTAGGCATACCTTTTATAATGACATCATGAATAATATAAAAAGTGACTGCTGTAATAATCATTGTGATTCCAAAAGAAATCCATTCAAATTTATATTTTCTGAAGTATATAACTAGAGCAACAAATGGTAGAGTTAGTAAATTTAATAAATGAAGTCCTGTTGCGAGGCCAATCATATATGCTATAATAAGAATATATCTTTCGTTCCCTTTTTCATCCGCTTTTTCGCTCCAATGCAAAATTAACCAAACTACTATTGCGGTAAAAAATGTACTGAATGCATAAACTTCAGCTTCAACAGCATTAAACCAATGACTATCGGTAAAAGCAAAAACTAGAGAGCCTATTACACCACCGCCAAAAGCGATCAAAGCATCGAGAGAAGATTCTAACCGTCCTCTCCAATGAGTCACAACTTGCACCACGATCAGATACAAAAACATGACAGCTAACGCGCTAGAAAGAGGAGAGAGCAGGTTCACTCTAAATGCAATATCTTCACTGAACGGTAAGATTGAGGCTATTCTACCCAGTAACAAAAAAAATGGTGCTCCTGGAGGGTGAGGGACACCTAGAGTATGTGCAACGGCAATGAACTCGCCACAATCCCAGTATGAAACGGTAGGAGCCATTGTATCGTAATAAACTAGAAAAGATAAAAGGAAAACAATGAATGCAAGGATTTGATTTAAACGACTGTAGTTAGAATACATTATGATTCCTTTTTAGTCTTTTTTTCAGAACTTTTTATGATACTTTTTTGTTCGATCAATTTTATTTTGAGATCACTCAATGTATTTATTAATATCTGTTTTTCATATTCAGTTAAATTACTCGCCGTTTTCACTTCCAACATCTCGATTAAGCCTATATAGTATAATGCTTGATCTAAATTTTGGTTAATTTGATTACTCATCGGGTTCTTCATAACTCCTAATGAAATCAATGCACTCGTTTGAAATGTACCAACTAGGTAAGCAAACATTTTTTCTTGATCTTCTATTAAACTACTCATAAAATTTAAAACACTGTTTTTTTTAATTGATTCAAAGCCATCTAATTTAAATCATGAATAATTGATTGAAAATGTTTCTTTAAAAAAACTATCTTTCATAAACATTAGAACTCTAAGTTTATTTGATCCATTTACGATCTAGAAAATCTAATAGATAAAACTAGGAAATTGTTAGATCTTCTAATTTTGAAGAATATGTTTTAAAAAATACTTTTTTTATTAATTTATTTTTTTCTTGATCTAAAAAAGGATCACTTTCAATTAAGCTTATTGCTATGCCTCTCGCCGTTTGGATAAGATCTCCATCAGTAATTAAATTTGCAATTTTAAATTGAAAAAACCCTGATTGTCTTATACCAAAAAACTCTCCCGGCCCCCTTAAACGAAGGTCTTCATCTGCAACTTTAAAACCATTATTGGTTTCTTCTAAAATTTTAAGACGTTTACGCGATGTATCTGTTATATTTCGCCTTACTAAAATACAATAGCTTTGATAGGTCCCCCTACCGACACGCCCTCTTAGTTGATGCAATTGAGTTAAACCGAACCTTTCGGCATTTTCTATTAACATTACGGTTGCATTGGGTATATCAATTCCTACCTCTATTACGGTAGTTGAAACGAGAATATTTATTTTATTCTTTGCAAATCTATCAATGACAAAATCTTTTTCTTCTGATTTCATTCTTCCATGTACAAGCCCCACTTCTAGATTGGAAAACACACTTTTAGACAATACTGCATGAGCTTCTATTGCTGCTACTAAATCTAATTTTTCAGACTCCTCTACAAGCGGGAATACAATCATACACTGCCTACCAGCAGAACATTCTTTTTTAATAAAATCATAAACTTTTTTCATTCTCTTTGGCTGAACAACTTTTGTTTTTATAGGGATACGGTTCAAGGGCATTTCATCTATAATCGATATTCCCATATCTCCATGATACGTAATCGAAAGTGTTCTTGGAATAGGAGTTGCCGTCATTGCTAAAAAGTGAGGATTGATTCCTTTTTTTACTAAAAGAGCTCTTTGGTTAACTCCAAAGCGGTGCTGTTCATCAATAATTACAAACCCTAAACTTTTAAAGTCAACATCATCTTGAATTAGCGCATGAGTCCCAATTATTACAGGTATTTTACCATTTATTAATCCTTTTAATATGGGACTACGTTCGGTTTTTTTCATATTCCCAATCAACAAGCCACATGGAATATTTATTTGCTCAAAATGTTTTTTAAATGAATGGTAATGCTGCCTTGCTAATATTTCAGTCGGGGCCATAATTGCGACCTGTGAATTGTTTCCAACAGCAATGGATGCAACTAAAATAGCTACTATTGTTTTACCGCACCCAACATCACCCTGTACTAACCGATTCATTTGAGATCTCTTTTTTAAATCAGAATGAATTTCTTTAACTACTCTTTTTTGAGAATCTGTTAACTCAAATTGAAGCCTACTTGATATTGTTTTAAAATAAGGTCCAATATCGGTTAATGGTTTTGCTTTATTGAATTGAAATTTATTTTTTTTATAAACTAATAATAATTGTAAAAAAAAATGTTCATCAAACTTAAGCCTTCTAATTGCATCCTTTAATTTTTCTCCATCTTGAGAAAAATGGATTTGCTGCAAAGCTTTATCAAGTGAAATAAATTTATATTCTTTTAAAAAAGATTCAGAAAAGTAATCTTGGTATTTTTCAAAATGGCTTAGAACCTCTTTTACGATTCTTCGTAAAAAACGTTGTTCAATTCCACTTGCTCTTAATTCGTTCGTTAAGGGGTAAAGCGGAATGATTTCACCAGTTTTCAAAGGATTATCTTCTTCCTCTAGAAAATCAATTTCAGGATGAGTCATTGAAAACCCATTATACCAATCTACTTTACCATGTATTGCGAGTTTTATGCCGATGGCAAAATTTTTCTTTATATAACTTATTGAATTAAACCATGAAAGAGTTAATAATCCTGAGCCATCAGAGACAATGACCTGAAACATTTTCCCTTTTCGTATTCTTCTTTCACCAAATGTTTCAACCTTTACAACTGAAGTTACTAGTTGTCCTTTTTGAAATTCTTTTATGGGAGTAATTGATGTTCGATCTAGATAACGTCGAGGAAAATAATAGAGCAAGTCTTCTATTGAAATTATTCCATTTTGGTTCAATACTTTTTCGCGCTGCTCACCAACTCCTTTTAATATCGAAATAGGATCACTAAAGTTCAAAAGATTAGACCTTTATAAGGTTACTTCCATTCTTTTCGATAAGTATAATAAACACTTTGTGTCTCCCCGGCATTAAGCGTGAGAGGAAATTGAATAGTAGAAGCATCTTTTTTCTGATAGTTCAAAGATTCATCCTTTATAACCCAATCACCATTAATATGCTCAATCAGTAAAACATCAACGTCCTCATTTCTTGCATTTGTGACTCTTATTTCAATAACAGCTTCTTCACTCTTTCTTTGACGATCGTAATTTAGAACCTTTCTATTACCAATTACATCAAAAGCTCTTCCAGAGGTCAATGTTGTGGACTGCCCTTTTGGTACTTGCCCCATATTATCCGCCCCAATATATTCTAATCCTCGCCCTTGTTTAAAAGAGTACATCTCAACTTTACCACCTGGCAATGAAATCCCTAAGCCATTGGACTCCGTATTATTCATGGATAGCTGTACTTCAAGAGGTTCTTCTTTCTGTCTGCGCTCACTATTCTCAAAAACATATTTTTTAGTGTAACCAATATCTAAAGGTCCATACATACGAATCGTAATATTTTCTTTTGCACCGAGATCGTGTTCATTATTTAGACTATATATATAGTAATCACCTAATGCATCTGAACTCATTAAAGAAGGTACCTCTGATTTTGAGACAGCAAAAGTCCTACTCATTCGCTCCGGAGTAGGGGTTTTTATTTTAACTTTATTTAAATTACCTTCTACCAACTGAATTTTGGCAGTCTCAAAACTCATATCTGAAGCATTAGAGATTACTGCTTCAGCAATTAGCTCGCCTTTTTCTTCATTTTGCATGATTAATCTATATACTGTTGTCCAAGTGAAATTATTAGATTTATAAACCAATTCTCCTTCAACATCTTGTGCTGATTTTGACTTTAAGTCCCACGATAGAAAAGGAGTGAATATTGGTGAATCAGTATTCTCTATTTTACTTCCTAAGAATTCTATCTCGCTTCTATTAAATGAAATAATTCCAGATGAGTGGTCCAAAGTAATAGAGTTTGAACTGATTTCTAGAAGGGTACCTTTAATTAGCTTGCTCCTTTTTGGTTTAACCTGTACGAGCTGCCCTCTGAGACCATTAAAAAAATCATTACCTTTGAAAATATTATTATTGAATCTTTGTGATAAAATATCAACACCTCTAATATTTAAAAATGGAGTGTCTCTATCTATCCCATTTGGTAAACTATTCCATGTTATATAGCTGAGGCCTAATGGGACAGACCATCCAACGGGCTGTTTAATTAGTGCTGTACCATCTTTATATATCGTGAGTGTTGCATCTTCAGATTGGCTAACTAAATAATTAAATAATAGTACTAATAATAAGATTTTTTTCATTTAAGTATCTCCAAGTTTGCCATCAATTTTATATGCTCATCAGATAATTTTTGATGATTTATTTTCTCTTTTGAAATTACTTTCTCAGGTGCTCGTTCAAGAAAGTTTTGATTAGAAAGTTTTCCATCTATTGCACGAAGCAGCTTCTTTATTTCAGAGACCCTTTTTTGCATGCGTAACCTTTCTTGTTCTAGATCAACTAGCCCATCTAATGGTATGTATAGTTCCATACCATTCGCAACTGCAGTCGCCGATTGTGCTGGTTTTTTCAATGTAGAACTCATCGATATATTATCTGTTTTGGCAAGTGTTTTTATCAAGTCAAGATGGGTAGTCAAAAAGAGTTCTTGATTCTTATTGCACCTCACAAAAAGATCAGATGATTTTGAGTTTGGAACATTCATTCTACTTCGAATTGAACGAACTGCCGTAATGACTTCTTTTAAACTCGACATGTCTGATTCAATTATTTCGTCATAAAAAAGTTCTGGTTCCGGCCATTTTGAAACAATTAAATCTCCAGAATCTTTGACTTTAAAATATTGCCACAACTCTTCTGTAATGAACGGAGAGAATGGATGGAGAAGACCTAAAATGGTTCGAAGGCATTTAACAGATGTGAATCGTGCGATTTCAGCGCTTTTAAAATTTGTACTGTAAAATTTTATTTTTGCAATCTCAACATACCAGTCACAAAAATCATTCCATGTGAAGTCATAAAGAACTTTTGCTGCTTCATTAAAATGAAACCGATCTAGTTGAAAGTTGTACTCATCTATTGTCTTTGATAACCGACTTAAAATCCACTTTTCAGCTAGGTCTAATTTTTTAATATCAACATTTATTTTTTGATTTCCCCAGTCATCAGGAATATTCATATCAACAAAGCGACATGCATTCCATAATTTATTCATGAAATTTCTTCCAATTTCTAACCTGTCAGAAGAGAATAAGACGTCAAGACCTTGAGGAGACATTAGCATAACACCAAACCTAACCGCGTCAGTACCATATTCTTCGAACAAATCAAACGGATCGGGTGAATTACCAAGAGACTTACTTAACTTTTTACCTGTTTCATCTCTTAAAAGTGATGTGAAATAGACATCTTTAAAGGGAGCTTCATTTTGGAATTCATATCCTGTCATAATCATCCTAGCAACCCAGAAAAAAATAATATCTGGTCCCGTCACAAGGGTATTAGTTGGATAAAACTTTCTCAAACTATCTCCATCTTCAGGCCATGAGTGTACCGCAATAGGCCATAGCCATGAACTAGCCCAAGTATCTAAAACATCTGATTCCTGTGTCCAGTTTTCGATATCTGAAGGACCATCAATAGATACATGAATATTAGTTTTATCATCATTATGATACCAAACTGGAATTTGATGCCCCCACCATAATTGCCGACTTATGCACCAATCTTTTATATTGTCCATCCAGTGGTTATAAGTTTTTGTCCAGTGAGGTGGATGAAATTTAATTTTATCGTTTTTTATTGCATCTATCGCTGGCTTCGCAAGCTCAGTCATTCGCATGAACCATTGCTCAGATAGATAAGATTCAATTGGAACATTTCCTCTTTCAGAGTAACCAACTTTATTTATATAATTTTCTGTTTTTTCTAAAAGGCCTAATATTTCGAGGTCTTTGATAACTTTCGCTCTCCCCTCTTCCCTAGATAAACCATTGTATGCTTTAGGAGTATTTTTATTTAATGATGCATCTTCATTCATTATATTAATGAAATCTAATCCATGTTTTTCAGCGATTAAAAAATCATTGGGGTCATGTGCCGGTGTAATCTTAACACACCCTGAACCAAAATCAGGGTCGACATATTCATCATAAATAATTGGAATTTCTCTACCCGTAATAGGCAGAATAATTTTTTTCCCTACTAAATTTTTATATCTTGAATCATTTGGGTTTACGGCAATAGCGGTATCTCCGAGCATGGTTTCTGGTCTTGTTGTCGCGACGACAAGAAAATCATTCGAGTCCTTAATTGAATAACGAAAATGCCACAGAAAACCATTTTTTTCTTTATGTATAACCTCTTCATCACTGATTGCAGACTTGGACACTGGGCACCAGTTTACTAGTCTATGTCCTTTATAAATTAAGCCTTTATTATAAAGCTCTACAAAAGCTGTAAGCACTGCTTTTGTATAATCTTTATCCATTGTGAATCTTTCTTTTTCCCAGTCACAAGAACAACCCAACTTTTTAAGCTGGCGAATTATTATCCCTCCATACTTGTCTTTCCACTCCCAAGCGTATTTTAAAAAATCTTCTCTAGTTAAATCCTCTTTATTTATACCTTTTTCCTGAAGCATTGATACAACTTTTGACTCTGTTGCTATAGATGCATGGTCTGTTCCAGGTATCCAACAAGCCTCTTTTCCTTCCATCCGAGCTTTGCGAATAAGGACATCTTGGATAGTATTATTTAAAACATGACCAACGGTCAGCATTCCGGTCACATTAGGAGGTGGAATTACAATCGTATATGGTTCTTTTTTTGAATTAGGATCAGCCGAAAAATAATTTTTATCTATCCAATGTTCATACCATTTATCTTCGACTAGAGATGCATTATAAGCTTTGTCTAACTTAGGCATTAGAATAAATCACCTTTAAATAATTAAATGAGTCATATATTTACAGTCTAATTTTACAATAATTAGAACAACCTTACATTCTAAATCCTAGCAAAAAATTGATTAATAATTAATAGAACAGCATTGATTTTAAATGGAGTAATATTGTATGGTTAATTAGTATTGTAATCAAATTATCATATTAAAAAAGAATTATAGAATTCGGAAAAATCTTAGAAATGGCATGATTGATTATTTTTTTCGTTTACTCCTTAAAAATCCAAAACAGGCATTAGCTTCTGTTTTATTAGTTACTCTATTTTGGTCTTCATTTATTCCAAATCTAAAAATAGACTTTTCAATTGAACATTTATTTTCAAAAAAAGATCCTAATGTTGAAAAATATTTTTCGTTTAGAGAAGAATTTGGACGTGAGGATAATATCATCACACTTATTTACCAACCTGTGGATGTTTTTGATAAATCATTATATGCTGAGCTAGAAAATCTTATATATGATATTGAAGAGGTTGATGGCATTTCTAATGTCGTTTCTATATTCAGTTTGAGTGATATTGATTCGAGAGCATGGATTGGTGATTTTACAAATCAAAATACTGAATTAAATAATGATAGCCTTCTAAAAAGACTAAAATACATACAATCCGATCCTTCTATTGGTTCAAGAGTACTATCTAAAGATTTCAAATTTGGTTCAATAATAATTAGTCTTGATGATATTGTAAACAACCATCGTGATAGAAGTAAAATTCTTGAGAATATTCAGATATTAACAAATAATACCTCTCCAAAATGGACATATTCTGGAGTTTCTGTTTTAAGGACAGAATATGTTAAATACATGGTAAGAGATAATTTTCTATTTTTACCTCCCATTGCAATTTTACTCATCTGCATTTTAAGCTTTCTTTTTAGAAACTGGGTTAACGTTCTTCTTCCAATTCTAACTGTTCTTATTACGGTCATTTGGTTGTTAGGGTTGATGGGAATGGTTGGGCTCGACATCAATATCATGACCTACATTGTCCCTACTCTATTATTTATAATTGGAATAGGTGATGCTATTCATATCCAAGCTCATTTCAGAGAAAAATTAGCCGAAAAGAGAATGGCTCCAATAGATGCTATGCATGAGACAATGATCCAAATGTCAAAAGTGATTTTTTTAACAAGCCTAACAACGGCAATCGGATTCTTAGCATTAACCACAACCAGTATTAAAATATTACAAGAATTTGGATTAGAAGTTGCATGCGGAGTAATGATTGCATGGGCTGTTTCAATTTTAATCGTTCCATCAGGTATTATTTTAATGAAACGATTTAATTATCCAGAACAAAATTATTTTTCACCTTTACTTTTATGGCTATCCAAAGCTATCCCTCGAAGACCATGGGTTTTCATTCTTTTGCCTATTCTTATTTCATCCGTTGCAATTTTTAAAATTAAGGATATTTCGAGTGACTCATCCTTAATGGATGATCTCAGACCAAAAAATAAATTATACCAAGATTTAAAGCTAACTGAAAAATATTTTGGTGGTGTTCTTCCATTTGAGGTTCTAATCCGCTTGGATCCTAAAAATAATGAAAACATTAATAAAGCTACCGATCCCAGAATTATAAATTTTTTAGAAAAAACCCAGACCGTCCTAAAAAAAGAACTAACTGAAAGCCGTTTTTTCTCATTAAATGATCTTATCAATTCAATAAAAAGAGTCAAAAAAGAGGAATCTAAGAATTACGATCCAAATTTTATCAACCAAATCATTTCACAACAATCAAGTCAACAAATAAAACTCATTAGTGAGGATAAAACAATACTCCGAATATCGGGATTAATTGAAAACAGGACTTCTTCTAAGATGGAAAAATTATATGATAAACTTGACTCATTAGCATCTACCTTCCCAAGCTATCTATCACTTGAATATACTGGAACAACCGTTGTTGCTTTAAAAACAAACAACTACCTTGTTCAATCATTAGTAAATAGTCTAAGTCTAGCCCTTGTTCTTATAAGTATTATTATGGCATTTATGTTTAGATCAAAATCAATTCTTTTCGCAAGCTTAGTAACAAACCTTATTCCAATATTCACCGTTTTGGGATTTCTTGCTTGGCTTGGTGTCTCAATTCGCCCACCTACGGCAATGACTTTCTCTGTCGCTCTAGGTATTGCAGTAGATGATAGCCTTCATTTTTTATTAAGATATAGGAAAGAATTATCACTCGGGTTAAGTAGGCGTGAAGCAATACAAAAAACAATAATTAATACCGGTTCGGCTCTTATGATAACAACAAGTGTCTTAGTGGGAGGTTTCTCTATTTTATTCCTCTCTTCTTTTTTACCTACCTACCAATTTGGACTTTTATCTGCTAGCATGATTGCTTGTGCGCTAATTTGCGATCTTACTTTACTTCCCGCGTTGTGCCTAATCCTTCCTAATCCAAATAGAGAATAATAGTTTTTTGACCAGATATAACTATAAAAGAAAAACTATATGCTAAGAGGGAAAAACTTTTAAAATAACCTCAATTACTGATCTCCAAAAAATTCAAGGACGATGGTATCCTTTTCATTACAGGTTTAAAGATGAATTGAAAAGAAATATTAGGAGCACTGAGTGGATTCTCAGTAATGTCGAATTTAATAGTTGAATCCCCGATTCATTTTTTTAAAAGTGTTACTTAGAAAATAAAACAACCGTTTCAATATGTGGTGTATGAGGAAACATATCGACCATGGATGCCTTTTTTATATGATAGCCTTTCTCTGCTAATATTTTAGCATCTCTTGCTTGAGTTGTTGGGTTACAAGAAACATAAATTATTTTTTTCGCTTTTAGCTTATGTAAATAATTTGTCATGTCTGGATGCATTCCTGCTCGAGGTGGGTCTAATATAACAATATCTGGTTTAGGTATTTTTCGAGATAATTGACCTGATTTAAAAAATGTGTCTAAATTTGATTTTAAAAAGAATATGTTATCAACTCCATTTTTTTCAGCATTTTTTTCAGCATCTTCAAGTGAGGACCTTATAATCTCAAATCCGTAAACTTCTTTCGCTTTATTTGCGAGAAAAAGCCCAATCGTTCCAGTACCGCAATATAAATCAAAGATGACTTCATTTCCAGACAGTTCCGCTGCTTTTTCAACTTCCTGATAAAGTCTTAAACCTTGAAAAGTATTTGTTTGGAAAAATGAGTTGGCTGAAATCTCAAAGGTTAGGTCCCCCATTTTTTCTTCAATATAAGGATTGCCAAAGATCAATGTTTCATATTCACCATATGCAACATCGGCTTTTCTAGTATTTACATTATTAACCATAGATGTTATTTCTGGAAACTCTTTAAGTAGAGTATCTGTTAGTGGAGATAACTTATTTATATCATTATAAGATGTAACTATGTTAATCATTAATTGATTAGTATTTACTCCATATCGTATCATTAAATATCTTAAAAATCCGACATGGCTTTTTGGATCATATGGTTTTAAATCTAGATTAGAAAGACAGACTTCTCTCGCAACCTTTAATATTTTATTACCAATTTCTGGCTGAATATGGCAATTTTTTATATCTAAAATTTTATCATATCGTCCCGGGATATGTAGTCCCAAAGCAAAAGATCTATCTACACCTTCTGGCTCTGAATCCAAAACCCATCTATATGGAGAAAAAGTGAACTCCATTTTATTTCGATAATTAAAAATAGGATCAGCTGCGACAGTGCTATTCAATTTAAAATCTGTAAAGCTGCCTAGTCTTCTAAAAGCATCTTCAACTTGATTGGCTTTTTCTTTTAACTGTTCTTCATATGATAAGTTCTGGACCTTACTGCAAATATAATAATGATTACATTTTACTTCAACGGCATGAGGGGACTCAGTTAAGATGTCTAAGACTCTTGCTTCAGCAAAACCATTTTTCTTTTTATAAATTTTAGCTAGTACTTTTTGTCCAGGAATTGCACCCTTTACAAATACTACAAAATTATCCTTCCGTGCTAAACCCATTCCACCATAAGCGAGCGATTCAATGTCTAATTCAAGTTCTAAACCTTTTTTTATTACGGGGGTATTTAATGTATCATTCATATTTTTCAGTATCTTTTATCTATGTTAATTCTTTTATACAGTTAATTAAATCTAAAGCACTATTGGGGCTTGATGCTTCTGCATATATCCTCATTATTGGCTCAGTATTAGATTTCCTTAAATGAACCCATTTATCTTTCCACGTAAATTTTATACCATCAATTGTTGTCTTCTCCGCATCTTTAAATAGCCCCTCAACCTTACTAATTAAAAGTTCTGGATCAATATCTTTTAAACTGATTTTATCCTTAATTATTTTAAATTGAGGAAGAGCTGCATGAATCTGACTTAATGACTCGTCTGACTGTGCCATACGGTTCAATACCAAGGTTGCACCAACTAAAGAATCTCTTCCTAAATGTGATTCTCTTAAGATCACACCACCATTACCCTCACCACCTAAATTTGAATTTAGCTCATTCATTTTTTTTACTACATTAATTTCACCGACCGCAGATCTCTCAACTTTACCTTGTCTTTGGTGTATTAACGTTTCTAGAGCCATGGATGTGGAGAGGTTTATAACAAATGTTTCCTCTTCTTCGATATTATTTAAATATCCATCTACAGCGACAACAATTGTATACTCTTCGCCAAGAGGGATTCCATTCTCATCTACAATTGCTAATCGATCAGCATCAGGGTCAACAGCAAAGCCAGCATCGGCACCATGTTCAATAACAGCATGGCTCAAATCAGCTAAGTGTTCGGGTAAAGGCTCGGTACCTCTATTAAAAATACCGTTGGGTTCACAATTTAGCTCAATTACTTGACATCCTAAAGACTCTAACATTGCAGGTAAAGCTAATGATCCTGCTCCATTTACAGCATCAATAACAATCTTGAATTTTTTGTTTCTTATTTGATTAAGAGATATACATTTTAAACTAACACATGAAATAATATGTTTCTGAATAGCATTCTTTTCTTCCCAAGCCATACCTGATTCAGAACTAGTTACTGATTCTTCATCCTCATCAACAATTTTAAAAAGTTTTTCACATTCATCGGTATGAAAAAAAGTACTATCACCTCTAACAAATTTTAGTCCATTCCATTCAATGGGGTTATGACTTGCAGTAACAATAAAGCCACCAATTGCTTCGGTGTTGTGAACCATAAACTGAACTGTTGGTGTTGGAACAATACCACATTGGACAATAGACCTTCCGAGTCTTATTAATTCAGCAGTCATCGCACTCAGGATTGTATCGCCAGATGGACGACTGTCCCTTCCTGCAATAATTACACCTTCCGGTAGAAAAGCATGTAATGCTTTAGCATATGCAATGGATAATTTTGGAGTAAGATGTGTTTCCGTTAGACCCCTAACTCCTGAGATACTTCTTATTATCATAATGAATTCAGGTTATTAATTAATCGTTCTAATAGAAAAGCCCTGAAAATCAGGGCTTTTCTTAATATTCCTTTTCAGGAAATTACTTACGTTTTGTTCGGCGTCTCTGCCTACTCGCACGCGGATCGTTCCGCAATGCTTCAATCCTGGCTAACCTTTTAATCCTGCGAACGGTTTTCTTCTTTTCTTCTCGATTTCTATCGCTCGGTTTCTCATAAAAAGCTCTATTCCTCACTTCTCGGAGCACGCCTGCGCGTTCCCACATCTTTTTAAATCGACGTAGAGCTCGTTCGAAAGATTCCTTTTCTCTTACCTGGACTTCAACCACTTAAATCACCTCCAAAGTGTAGTTTGTGGTATATTATAACTAAATAAAATTATCATAAAAGCCGGCGATCTTAATAGATTTATAATTCAGATCCAAGTACTAAACCATTGATATAAATTCTTCAACAGTTAAGGACTCGGGCCTTCTATCAAAACCAATTTTTTCTTTAATTTTATCCGAGATACTCCAACCTTTTAAAGTATTTCTTAACATTTTTCTTCGCTGAGAAAAAGCCGTTGCTACGAGCTTATTAAATTGGATGTATTTTTCATCATCAATTAATGGTTTTTTCTTTTTTGAAAATCGTACAATTGCGGAATCAACTTTCGGCTTAGGGATAAAGACATCTGGTTTAATTGTAAAACAATATTCAAAATTAAGGTAAGCACTGGTTACAACGGTCAACCGCCCATATGCTTTGGTATTATGCTTTGCAGACAAACGCTCTGCAACTTCTTTCTGCATCATAATGAATGCATCATCCCAAAAATCTAATTGTTCTATTAACCAAAAAATAATTGGAGTGGTAATATTGTAAGGAATATTACCAATTACTCGAACTGGATTTGCAACGGGTAAACTTTCAATGTCTTCCAAAAGAATATCTCCATGCACTAGTGATAAACCTTGTAAAATAGGTCTGTTTTTTAAATGCTCGATTAATAAAGGATCTATCTCAATTGCTGCCATGGCTTTGACATAAGGGAATATACGTTCGGTAAGAGCTCCCTCTCCAGGACCTATTTCAAGTATAGTATCATCCAGAGTTGGGTTAATTGTCCTCGCTATCTTATCTAATAAATTACTATCCGTAAGAAAATTCTGTCCCCATTTTTTTCTAAAGGGATGACGATTAGATTTCATTAAGTCTAATCTATTCCAAATAGTCGAGATGCATTATCAGAAGTAATTCGAGCAATCTCCTCAATACTCATTTTATGAATATCAGATAACTTTTCAGCTACAAACCTCACTCTCCCTGGCTCGTTTGGCTTTCCTCTGAAAGGTACCGGACTTAAATACGGACAATCTGTCTCTACCAAAATATTTTCTAGTGGTAGTTCAGATGCTACCATTGGTAAATGACTATTTTTAAAAGTTAGGTTACCCGAAAAAGAAATATAATACCCCATTTCAATCAATTTTTTGGCTGTTTCTAAAGTACTGGAAAAACAATGCGCAACACCCAAAACTCCTGGGAATTCAGATAAAATCGAAATTAAATCTGAATCGGCTTCTCTATTATGAAATATGATAGGTAACTTTAATTCTTGGGCTATTTCTATTTGCAGCCTAAATACTTTTTGCTGCTTTTTCTTATCTGATAAATTTCGAAAATAATCCAAACCCATTTCACCAACTGCTATCATCTTTTCCTGATCTAACAAGCGTTTAAGATCTTCTTGAAAACCGTGTGGGGCTACTCCTGCATCGTGAGGATGAATACCTGCTGAAGCCCAAATTGAATCAAAATTATTTGCGAGGTTCAAACATTCTTCGGCATCTTCAAGATTTGTAGCAACGCAAATAAATCTTTCAACCCCTAAATCTTTAGCTCGCTGTAAAACATTCTTTATATCGTTTTTCAAATCATCATAAAAAAGATGACAATGTGTATCTGTTAGCATTTGCTTATTTATAATTATAAAATGATTCCATAAATTAGTATTTATCACGATCATGAAATTAAATATATTGTTTTTATTCTTAGTATTAAAAAGCCTAAACTTAGGATAAATGGTTAATTCTAAAAATACTGTCATTATTAATGTAATTACATGGAAAAGTCCTTATCCCTTGATCTGGAGTTTTAATTTTGAACATCAGCTAAGACTAATTTTTCACATTGGCGTCTTTTCATAATGAACTTTTTTATACAATCTCTTTTTATCGCTATTCCAATCTTTTCAATACTAATAATAATCGAAATTTTGATAGCTATTAAAAAAGGTTTAAAAATTAATAATCCTACCGATATGATATCTTCATTAAGCTCGGGTATTACGAACACCACCAAAGCTGGATTACAAATAAGCTTTATTTTAATTAGCTACCCTTGGCTAGTGGAGAACTTTACTTTATTCAAAATAGAGCCAATTGGCGTTGCGATCTTCATAGCTTTTTTGATTCAGGATTTCACAGGCTATTGGATGCATCGCTTAAACCATCGAGTAAATATATTTTGGAATAGACATATTATTCACCACAGTAGTGAAGAATTCAATTTATCATGTGCTCTTAGACAATCAATCTCTGAGATGGTTCAATTCAGCGCTATTTTAATGATACCTGCAGCATTTTTAGGAATTTCTCCATTAATTTTTAAAATAATAGGTCCAATTCATTTATTTATGCAATTTTGGTACCATACTAGATTAGTTAGTAGAATGGGATGGTTTGAAAAAATTATTATTACTCCATCTCACCATCGAGTCCATCATGCAATTAATCCTGAATATATTGATAAGAATTATGGCCAAATTTTAATTATATGGGATAAACTTTTTGGTACCTATCAAAAAGAGCTTATAAATAAAGAACCCGTTTATGGTATTTTGAATCCGGCAAAGACATGGAACCCATTTATTATTAATTATAAACATTTATGGCAATTATTTTTAGATGCGAGTAGAACGAAAAAAACAAAAGATAAACTTCGAATTTGGTTTATGCCAACAGGTTGGAGGCCAAATGATGTGAAAGAAAAGTATCCACTCATATTTAATAAAAATCCAGCTGAACAAGTAAAATATGAAACTAGAAACTCAAAACTATTTATTATTTGGTCATACTTTCAACTTTCAATTGCTGGTGGTCTAATGCTACACTTTTTCACAATTATATCTACAAAAATGACTTATCCAATGTACTTCTACGGTCTATTTTTAATGGTTCATATTTTCGCATATACATCAGCACTAGATAGAAAAAAATATTCAATCTATGCAGAATCTTTAAAATTTTCTATTCTAGTAATCTTACTTTTTAATGAACAATTTTTTTGGTTTGGTTTAAGCCAGTTTTTTGGATATTTACTAATGTCTTATTGTATTACTTCACTTGCAATAACGTACTATTATTTTTTTAATTCAAAAAATATAAATATTTAAGTTTATTTTAGGCGAGGAAATAAAGGCTCATGATCTTTTATTTTACTACCTGGTAAGAGTCCTCCCCATTTTTCATCTGTCCCCTTAGCATTAAAAGTCTCTAATAGAATCTCTGTTCTATTCGGCATTATTGGAGATAACAATACGGCGCTAATTCTAAGCGCTTCAGCAGCTGTATAAAGAACCGTAGCAGCAGCTTTAAGGTCTTTTTTGACAAGCTTCCACGGCGCATTATTTTCCATGTATTTATTTACATTCCTAACAAACTTCATAATTAATTCAATAGACTCATTTAATTGCATTTTTCTCATCATTTTATCTACAGATTTGTTTAGAACTATTGAATCTCTTTTAATATTTAATTCTGATTCATTCAGCTCTCCAGGGCTAGGTATTTCACCATTATAGTTTTTCTTCATTAATGTCGAAACTCTGCTTAATAGATTACCAAAGTCATTTGCAAGGTCACTATTGTATCTATTAATGAATAATTCCATTGTAAAGTTTGAATCCTGTCCAAGAACCATCTCTCTCATTAAAAAGTATCGTACTGGGTCAACTCCGTAATCATCTATTAAGTCAATCGGGTTAACAACATTACCAATTGACTTACTCATTTTAGAATCACCCATCAACCACCAACCATGAGCAAAAATTGTTTCAGGTAATTCAATACCTGCAGACATTAGCATTGTGGGCCAATAGACAGCATGAGTTGTCAAAATATCTTTCCCGATTAGGTGATAAGAAGCTGGCCAGAATTCTTTGAATTTCTCTTTATTTTCACCATAACCTGGAGCTGTTATATAATTTATTAAAGCATCAAACCATACATACGTTACATAGTTATTATCAAATGGAAGTTCTATCCCCCAATCTAATCGAGTCTTTGGCCTTGATATACATAGATCATTAAGTGGTTGACGAAGAAACCCTAAAATCTCATTTTTTCGATGTAATGGCTGTATAAAATTCGGATTGTCTTGAATATACTTAATTAAAGTATTTTGATAATTACTCATTTTGAAAAAATAATTTTTTTCTTTTAA
>TARA_B110000881_G_scaffold109201_2_pt1 | contig 17898 bp, 17 predicted proteins | sample TARA_B110000881 | Tara Oceans TARA_B110000881 (sample SAMEA4398150) | marine metagenome | biome: Polar Biome; feature: [MES] marine water layer (ENVO:01000295) within the mesopelagic zone...; material: water (ENVO:00002006), including particulate matter (ENVO:01000060) such...
CGCCAAAACCTCACTGACCAATGCAACACCATTACCGTGCGACGCCATGTTTAATGCCGCGTCAAACGAGTCGACAAATATACGTGGTTTCAGGCCATAAGAGGCGGCCTCTGGCCAACCTTCCCAGCCGGCTGATGTGCCCACGGCTTCGATCAATGGCAAGGTGTGAAGCTCTCCATGCATGGCTGGTGATTTGAGTGCGACAAGACCATTGGGTTCGAGTAGCGTTGATCGGCTTCCAAACTGCTTGTGTGATCCAAATGGGATTTCGACATCGGCGTGCAGCATATGAAAATCGTCTGGCCAGATCGCACTTAGGAACCTGAGCCTTGTGTGTGGATGCCGATCTGTGAATTCTTTTAGATGGGGCGCGATAATCCATTCGGCGACACTAACAGAGGTCGCGATGGTTAAAAGGTTTTGGGTTGGTCCTGTTTCAAAGATGCGGGACGCTGCACCAAGAGTTTCTAATGCTGATGTGACCTGTGGGACCAGTTTTCGACCATCGTCGGTTAATGACAAACCACGTGCCTTACGAATGAACAGTGCAACGCCCAACCTATTTTCCAACGATTTTACGTGCTGGCTAACGGCTGATTGCGTCATGCCAATCTCGGTCGCGGCTGCTGTGAAGCTTAGATTGCGCGCAGCCGCCTCAAATGCACGGAACCAAGTCAGTGGGGGGAGCGTTTTTGCCATGGTCAAGTTATCCATTAGTTTTGCTAATGTATAAGCCTACGTTTACTTCGTTTGTCAAATTTCCTGATTGATCGTTGAATTGGTCAACGCATCATAGGAAAATACAATGCAGCCAGAAATCAGGAAAATCGTAACCTACGACGAAGAGGTTTTGATTGAAGGGTTCAAGTCCGCCGAAACGCCGTGGCGCATGTTTGCTGTCGCGGCAGTGATCAAGAACCCTTGGGCCGGGAGGTTTGTCGAAGACCTTAAACCTGGAATCCACGCATTCGGTCCTGTTCTTGGAGAGATGATGACAAAACGCATGATTGCGTTGGCAGGTTCGGGTGACGCGATTGAAGCTTACGGCAAAGCTGCGGTTGTTGGGCTGAACGGTGAGATCGAACATGCCTCTGGATTGATCCACACCCTGCGTTTCGGGAACCACTACCGCGAAGCTGTAGGTGCAAAATCTTATTTGGCTTTCACCAACACGCGCGGCGGCGCGAATGCACCGATCATGGTGCCGTTGATGGATAAAAATGATGCAGGGCGTCGGTCGCATTATCTAACCATCCAATTCGCAATTCCTGACGCACCGCGAGACGATGAAATCGTAATCGTTTTGGGGGCTGCAACGAGTGGTCGTCCGCATCACCGGATTGGCGATCGGTATCAAGATTTGAAGGATTTGGGGCATGACCTGGACAACCCAGCCGCGGTCTAAGATTGGGGTTTTGGCCACCATTTCAACGGGCACCGGACCACTTGTGGTCTTGATTCACGGCGTTGGTTTGCGTTCTGAAGCTTGGGGCGCTCAAATCGAAGCGCTTTCGCGGAGCTATCGTGTTATTGCTCTCGACATGCCAGGACATGGTGCAAGCCCCGCTTTGGCTGTGGGGCCGAACATGGCGGATTATGTTGAAACGATAGTCGCGGTTTTGGACGAGCCAGCAATTGTCATAGGCCATTCTTTTGGCGCTATGATTGCGCTGCAAATTGCGATCCGCCACCCTGCTAAAGTCAAAGCAGTGGCTGCATTAAACGCGATCCACGGCCGTGACGCTGACGCAAAAGCTGCAGTTAAATTACGTGCAAATAAACTTGATGGCCGAACAATCGCTGATCCGACGGCGACCTTAATTCGTTGGTTTGGAGCAGATGTTTCACCTCAACGTATGGCTTGTGAGGAATGGTTGCGCAACGCAAACCCTGCGGGTTACCGCGATGCATACCGCGTTTTTGCCACAGAAGATGGTGCCGCAGAGGCTGATCTGAACGCAATCCAGTGTCCTGTGCTGTGTTTGACGGGGAAGGAGGAATCCAATTCCACACCAGACATGTCGCGCAAAATTTCGCAATTGACCCCAAACGGGCGTGCAGAAATTATTGATGGTGCCGCTCACATGCTGCCCATGACACACGCCACTTGCGTCAACGCGCTTTTGTCCGATTTCATTGAGAGCAGCGTATGAAGCAGCCGATCGATTCCAAACAGTTGCGCAAGGCTTTTGGAAATTTCATGACTGGCGTTACAATCGTGACCGCGCGCTGCTCAGATGGCGCAATGGTTGGGTTCACGGCCAACTCGTTTTCGTCGGTCTCGATTGATCCGCCGCTTTTGTTGGTATGCCTGGGAAATTTCCTATCCAGCTACGACACCTTCGCCAATTGCACCCATTTTGCGGTCAACATTTTGGCAGAGGATCAGAAAGACATTGCAAACATTTTTGTTTCTTACAAAGGCGATCGGTTCGCAAAAGTGCCTCACCATTTAGACCTACACGGTGTTCCACTGATCGACGGTGCTGCTGCCCAGTTTTCCTGCACACGCTATCAAGCTTTGCCTATGGGGGATCACTGTATTCTTATTGGTGAGGTAAATTCATTCATGCATAAAGATCGCGCGGGGCTTGGTTATCGCGCGGGGCAATACTCCCAAATTGGTCTTGAAGGCAACGCCTACCAAGACGCTATAGAAAGAACGTAACTGATGGATTTCTCTCTTTTTGCCCACATGGAACGGCTCACACCAGATCAGGAACATCGCGATTTGCGTATGGAATTGATCTCACTTGCAAAGATGGCCGACGATGGCGGCATGCGTGCGGTTTGGACGGGGGAACACCACGGCATGGATTTCACCATTGCCCCCAATCCGTTTCTCACGCTTGTTGATCTCAGCCACCACACTAAGAATGTGCAACTGGGTACGGGGACAATCGTTGCACCGTTCTGGCATCCGATCAAATTGGCGGGTGAAGCGGCGGCTGCAGATCTAATTACGGCTGGTCGCATAGAATTGGGCATCGCACGTGGGGCATATTCTTACGAGTACGAGCGTTTGATACCTGGAATGGACGCATGGGAAGCTGGCCAAAGAATGCGTGAAACGACGCCATTGTTGCGTCAACTCTGGGAGGGTGATTGCGCACATGAGGGGGAATTTTATCAATTCCCATCGACGACCTCCGCGCCAAAGCCAGTGCAAAAAGGCGGCCCACCAATTTGGATCGCCGCACGAGACATCAACAGCCACGCCTTTGGCGTAGACAATGGTTTTAACATTCAGGTCACGCCACTGTGGCAGGGTATTCAAGAGATTGAAGACCTGATGAGCAAATTCAACGAGGTTTGCGCCACTTCAGAAAACCCGCGTCCGAAGATCATGTTATTGCACCACACCTATGTCGCCACTGACGATGTGGACGCTATGGTAGCGGCCAATGAGCTGTCTAAGTTTTACAACTATTTTGGTGCGTGGTTCAAAAATGCGCGCCCTGTCAAACAAGGTTTGATCGAAGCTTTGACTGATGAAGAATTGGCGGGCAATAAAATGATGTCACAGGAAAATATGCTGCGCGATCTTACAATCGGGACTGCGCAAGAAGTGATTGACCAGATCAAGCGTTATGAAGACCTTGGTTATGACGAATATGCGTTCTGGATAGACAGTGGCATGGACTTTGAACGCAAACGTGCGTCACTGTCGCGATTTATTGACGACGTGATGCCGGCATTTTCTTAAGGACTGATATGACAAAACTTCCACATTACCAGCTTTATATCGATGGCGCTTTCACCGAGGGTCACAGCAGACAAGTCATGTCGACTGTAAACCCTGCGACTGGTGAAGAATGGGCAACATTCGCCTGTGCTGCATCCCAAGATGTGGATCGTGCGATTGGGGCAGCACGCCGTGTCCTTGATGACCCAACGTGGCGCGATATGACCCAGACCCAACGCGGTAAGTTACTTTACCGTTTGGGGGATTTGATACAAGAAAATGCCGCTGACCTTGGACGACTTGAAACAACCGATAGCGGAAAACTATTGGCAGAAACCGCCAGCCAAACAGGATATGTGGGCGATTACTATCGGTACTATGCCGGTCTTGCCGATAAAATTGAGGGCGCAGTACTGCCCATAGATAAGCTGGACATGCATGTTTTTACCCGCCGTGAACCTATCGGTGTGGTCGTGGCGATTGTTCCGTGGAACGCACAGATGTTTTTGACAGCGACCAAGTTGGGGCCTGCGTTGGCAGCAGGCTGTTCAGTCGTTTTGAAGGCATCTGAAATTGCGCCGATACCTATGTTGGAATTTGCACGGTTGGTGGAGCAGGCGGGCTTTCCACCTGGCGTGGTGTCGGTGATTACGGGTGACGCAAAAAACTGTGCCATTCCTTTGACGCGCCACGCGGATGTTGATCGCATCGCTTTTACTGGTGGCCCAGAAACGGCGCGCCATGTCGTGCGCAATTCTGCTGAAAATTTTGCGGTTACGTCGCTGGAGTTGGGCGGAAAATCCCCAATCGTTGTTTTTGATGACGCCGACTTGGACGGTGCCGCAAATGGGTTGATCGCAGGCAACTTTGGCGCGTCTGGTCAAAGCTGTGTTGCTGGGTCACGCGGGCTTATTCACAGGCCCATTTTGGAAGATTTGATCGTGCGTATCTCTGAAATCTGCGCAAATATCGTTGTTGGAGATCCGTTAGAAGCAGGAACCCACTTGGGGCCACTGTGCACTAAGGCCCAAATCGATCTTATCGTAGCAACACTTGCCAAAGCCAAAGAACAAGGTGCCAAAATTCGATTTGGTGGTGCGCCCCTCGATCAGGCGGGTAATTTCATGGCACCAACCTTGGTCCAATGTGACAGCCATGACATCGAGACTTTGAACATAGAGCTGTTTGGGCCCATCATGTCCCTTATCCCGTTCGACACGGAAGAAGAGGCGATAGCACTGGCCAACAGCACAACCTTTGGTCTTGGCTCAGGTGTATTTACCCAAAACCTTGCACGTGCGCATCGTGTGTCTGCGCGGCTCAAAGCCGGAATTTGCTGGGTGAATACCTACCGTGCCGTTTCTCCAATTGCGCCTTTCGGGGGGTACAACCACTCTGGGTATGGGAGAGAGGCCGGTCTCGATGCGATCAACGATTACACCCGTACGAAAACCACGTGGATCAACACGTCAGATGAACCAATGGCGAACCCTTTTGTGATGCGGTGATTTTTCGCCCTTGGGCAGTCAGCAGCCATTCGTCCTGAGTGGGGCTTAAATTAAAAAATTGGAACAATTGTGACGATTAAAATAGCCTTGGCTAACTCTCTAGAGAGTTAGCCAAGGCTATTTTGCGCTTCATAACACCCAGATATTATGTGCTTCCATAATGCTAACAGACGCACTAGGCATTCCTATCATCGCAATCTTGGGGATAACCATGGCGCAAAAAGCTACCATTCATAAAGTTGAACTGTCCGTTTGCGATATGGATCGTAACTATTATGAAACCCACAAACTGACCGTAGCCAAGCACCCTTCGGAAACAGATGAACGCTTGATGGTTCGCGTTCTTGCATTTGCGTTGAATGCGCACGAGCAATTGGAAATGACTAAAGGTCTTTCAACTGATGACGAACCTGACATTTGGCAAAAAAGCCTAAGTGGTGAATTGGAGCTTTGGGTCGCGCTGGGTCTACCCAGTGAGAAGATCGTTCGCCAATCTTGTGGTAAAGCGGATCAAGTAATCATCTACACATACGGTGGCACCACGGCGGAAGTTTGGTGGGACAAAATCAAGAATAGCACGACCCGATTTGATAACCTTCAGGTGCTGAATTTTGCCGAGAAAGACACTAATGAACTTGGTAAACTGGCTAACCGTTCGATGAAGGTTCAGGTGAACATTCAAGACGGCGATGTAATGGTTAGTGTCGATGAAAGCATTGTTTACGTTACCCCCATCAAATGGAACAACGCGGGTCGTTGAACGCAAATTTTGCCTGCTTGGCAGATTAAATCGCTTGCCCACTGTCCAGTGCTTTAAAGAAGCGCCGACTGTCATCTGCGACTGCATCGTGCTTTTCGTCGCTCATACGCGCATAGCTTTTGTATATTAGCCCCATGCGTGGGTTGCCAGCAAAGTGCTCGCGGTTGCGGGTTAGGAAATCCCAATAAAGATAGTTAAACGGACAAGCTTCCGGACCATTCTTTTTGGCAACCTTATAGTGGCACGATTTACAGTAATCTGACATTTTGTTGATGTAGGCACCACTGGATGCATAGGGTTTTGACGCCACAACACCACCATCTGCAAACAGTGCCATGCCTGTTACATTTGGCAATTCCACCCATTCGTAGGCATCTGCATAGACCAACAAGAACCATTCGTTCACTTCGTCTGGGTGGATGCCTGCAATCAATGCAAAGTTGCCAAGGACCATAAGACGCTGGATGTGATGCGCGTATGCGTTTTCTTTGGTTTCAGTTACGCATTGGCGCAGGCAATTCATTTGCGTGTCACCGGTCCAGTAAAAATCGGGAAGCGCACGTGTTGCGTTCAGATAATTGGCCTCTTTGTATTCTGGCATTTTCAGCCAATAGATGCCGCGAATGTATTCTCTCCAACCAAGGATTTGGCGGATGAACCCCTCGACTGAATTCAAAGGCGCGTCGCCATCGTAATAGGTGCGTTCTGCGCGGCGGATGCATTCCAAAGGGTCAAGCAGGCCACAGTTGATATAAAGGCTGATGTGGCTGTGATACATCCACGGTTCGCCTTGAACCATTGCGTCTTGGTAATCGCCAAAGGTTTGAAGGCGGGTTTCGATGAAGCTATCCAATGCCGCTAACGCTTGCTCTCGCGTAACAGCGTAGTGAAATGGCAATAGGTTCCCGAAATGGTCGGGGAAATGTTGTTCTACTAACGCCATAACTTCTGTTGTAATGGCATCAGGTGTGGTGTGGAACGTTGAGGGTACATTTAACCCCTCCTTTGGTGGTTTTCTGTTTTCCGCGTCAAAGTTCCATTGTCCACCAACAGGTTGGGCATCATTCATCAAGACGGAATATTTGCGGCGCATGTCACGATAGAAATACTCCATGCGCAGCTGTTTGCGCCCTTCGGCCCAGTCATTGAAAGCGCTATGGTTGCATAGAAAGCGGTCGTCATCGAGGACAGTTACCGTGGCGGCCAACTGCTCATCCCAACGGGACATTTCATCACGCAACCGATACTCAGACGCTTCGGTTACGACGACATCAGTTTTGTTGGTCTTGGCCAAGGCGCGCTTGACTTCGCCCAGAAGCGAGCCTGAATTTTGTGGATCATCATAAGCGGTGTATCGAACATTAAACCCCTGCGCACGCAGCTCATTTGCAAAGTGGCGCATGGAGGAGAAGACAAATGCGATCTTCTTTTTGTGATGTTTGACATAGGTCGCCTCAGTCTTCACCTCGCACAATAAAATGAGGTCGTTCTTTTTTGACGTGTCTTTGAGGCTAGAGATGCCCACTCCCAATTGGTCCCCAAGGATCAGTCGCAATGTCATGTTAGGTTCCTTTGGTCACGAAGGTTGGGCGAGGGGGGTTATTTATATTCAGCGCGGCGGTCACTAAAGGTGCGCACGCGTTTGCGCCAAGCCCTGTAGCTGCCGCTTTTGAGCGTCTCGCGCATTAGGTTTTTTACCTGTTTTTCGCTGATCCCATACTCGCGTTTTATGTCACTAAAGCTAACGTGATCAGAAAGTGCCATCTGAACTATTTCACTAACGTGAGCGGCGCTTAATTCGGTATTTGTATCCATATACTTTAGCTAGTGTGAATGGGCTGTCTGACAAGCCATGAACCGCCATGGTCTTTAACGAAACCTTTGAAAGTTATCGGGTGCTACATTTGCAAGTTGCGCTCACGCCTGTGCATCGACAAATGTAGGGTATTGGCCCCATCCTGTTTGGCGCTGACCCATGACATTGTATTCTGGAGGTTCCTAATGGCTGATACCGATGAAACAAACACTAAGACGCATTATATTTGCCAAACTTATGTTGAGAAAAAGCAAGGTTCTGGCGTGGTGACTTTGGCAATTGACAAACAGTTTGAGTACTCCAAAGCTTCAGATGCCGAAGAACGTGCGGAACGCGAATACCGCAATGAGACCTGTGTGGGGGCGGACGCCTACATGATCGTTGAAGATTCACAATCTGATGAAGTTGGGACACCTGATTTTCTTGTGCGCCTTGGCAATGTGCCAGACGATGATGGGTCCTGACCCAACACTGTATGGGTCAGGGGGCAAATTAATCTGTTACCGACAATGCTGCATGATCTTGAACGATCGCTGGTGCTCTTTGAACTCAGGATCAACGGTCTTGGTCAGTTGATCGGTTTTGGCTTTCTTCATCAATCGTTCGGCCAGTATGAATGAAAAGATTGCGGCGAACATTCCCCCAGCCATCTGTCCAATTAGGACACCTTCAGCGCCCCACAGCTGTGCGCCAAAGTAAACGACAGGGAGCGTGCCCAGTTGATCCACGTTGAATAGAATGGGTGGCCTACATTGTTGTAGGCCGCGTTACCAACAATGATAATACCGTTGAATATCCATGCCAGTGAGAGTGGACCGCAGAATATGAAGATAAGATCGCGTGTTACGCCTCTTGCATTGAGCAGGTCTGCGATTGGTGCGCTTGCAAGGTACAAGACAAACACATTAGGGATCACGTAGACGACAATCAAAACCATGCTGCTGTTAAACGCATAACGTACGCGCCCATGACGAAACCAGGCGCCTTAGGCGTCGCGTTTGGCAATCCAGTCGTGGGCAGGGTCATTTTCAAAACGCCATTTGCGCAAGGGGCCCGCCATCACATTTAGATAATACAATTCATATCCATAAGGGGCACCGCAAGGGTGGTGGCCTTTGGGTACTAGAACCACATCGCCATCCTTGGCTGCCATGGTTTCATCCAACTCACCGTCTTCGGTATACACACGTTGAATTGCAAATCCTTGAGCGGGATTGAGACGGTGGTAATAGGTTTCCTCAAGGTAGGTCATGTCGGGGTAGTTATCTTCGTCATGGCGGTGGCTTGGGTAAGACGACCAATTTCCAGAAGGTGTGAACACCTCGGTGACCAGCAGGCTGCCTGCAACGTCACGATCTTCCATCGCGATATTGTTGATGAACCGCTGGTTTTGTCCAATGCCACGTTGGGTCAATTCGATACCATCTGGCCCTATGCGTTGTGCTGGATAGTCGCCTTTTGCGGGGGCACTACAAACGGCCAAGACGCAATCAGTGGTGGCTGTTGCTGTCCAGTCGCTATCGCCGGGAACATAGGCGCAGTGGGGGGCTGTCTTTTCGAAAACAGACATGCGGTCACCCATTTTACCAAAATAGATCCCTGCGGCTTGGACCTCGGCGTGGCCTTCGACAAGAACTAAAATTACTTCGCACTCTCCTGTTGCTTCATTGGCCGTTTCACCTGCTTTAAGGTGATAAAGGCCAAAGCCAACATACTCCCATCCGGCCGTTTCTGGCGTAATGTCGTGTACTTTACTGGATGTATTGGTCGGCGAGCGAAGAAGGTTTGCCATGAGAAAATCTCAATTCATTAGTGTTGGATTTATCGGTTTTCCGATGGAGCTTTTGCGTCATCGGGTAAAACAAAATCAAAGAAAAAGACGTAAGTTGAATAGACGCCTATGCCGGCCATTAAGAACGCCCAGACGGCGTTCCCTGCAGTCGCTTCGACAACCGTCCATCCTGCGAGGGCAGCAATCAGGACAATCCGCCGCCAAAGGGGGCGGAAAAAAGGGTGGCGCAATTCTAGGGCGTTTGGTCGCCGTTTGGTCATTGCGCGGCTCCAATCATTAAACAGTGCCGCCCAAGGAACCTTCAAGTGAGGCAAGTTCTTGGCCGCCAGCCATTAGGTCCTGAAGTGCTTCGGGCGTGATACCGCCACGTTCTGCGGTGCCGTGTGTTGTTCCGCGATTTAAAACCGTGAAACGATCCCCTACGGCCAAAGCATGACGCACGTTGTGGGTGATGAAGACAACCGCTACACCTTCTTTGCGCACCTTGTCGATTGTGGCCAAAACGTTGGATGTTTGGCGTACGCCAAGTGCGGAAGTTGGCTCGTCCAAGATCAACACCTTGGCTCCGAAATGCACAGCACGTGAGATAGCCACGGTTTGTCTCTCACCACCCGAAAGGGTTCCAACCGCTTGATCTGGGCCGCGCAGATTGATGCCCATTTTACGCATGGCTTCCATTGTTTCATGGTCTGCTTTTTCACGGTCATAAAACTGGATGCCCGCGATCTTCTTTGTTGGCTCATTGCCCAAGAAGAAATTACGACTGACAGACATCAAAGGAATCATGGCAAGGTGCTGGTGCACTGTCGAAATTCCAGCTTCCATAGCATCGCGCGGGTTCTCAAAGTTTTGAACGTTGCCATCTACAATGATGTCACCCTCAGTTGGCTTCACAACACCCGACATCGTTTTGATGAAGGTTGATTTGCCCGCGCCGTTGTCACCGAGAAGGCAATGACATTCGCCTGGATAAATTTTGATAGAAACACCGGCAAGCGCGATCACTGGCCCGTAGGTTTTTCTGATGTTGCGCATCTCGATGATAGGCTTTTTTTCTGTTTGAGCATTCATATTAACGCTCTCCTGTAATCAAGCGACGGATGTATGTGTTTAGGATCACCGCACCAAGCAGGATAACACCAAGGAACACGCGGAAGAGTGAGCTTTCAACTCCGGCAAAGAATAGGCCTTGCTGCACAACACCAAAGATCAATGCCCCAAGTGCAGCGCCGATGACGGAACCATAACCACCTGTCAAAAGCGCACCGCCGATGACAACTGCTATGATGGCCTCAAACTCTTTAAGCAAACCACGGTCCGCTCCAGCTGAGCCAAACTCCATAACCTGACATGTCGCAAATACGGTTGCGCAGAAAGCCGTGAACATGAACATCAAGATTTTAACCTTACTCACAGGAACACCTGAATTACGCGCAGCTTCTGCATCGCCACCAGATGCAAAGACCCAGTTGCCGAAACGTGTTTTGGTCAAAAGGATATGTCCAAATATAACGAGACCCAGCGCCCAAACGATCAACATTGGAATGCCGTCAACCACTGGCTGGCCTGCACGTGTGCCGCGTGAAAACACTGCAATCACACCTAGGTCACCCAAATAAATAAAGAGGCCTTGTAAAATTTTGCCGCCAAAAATAATGCCGAGCCAATCTCCCTCTGCCGCTTCACGAATGCCACCGATGATGGTTTTGCGCTCAATTGTTTGAGGTAGGAAGATTGTGAACCCCCGAAGAATGAACAAAAATGCCAAAGTTACTATGAAGCTAGGTAGGCCAGTTCTGATGCATATCAGGCCATTCAATGCACCGATTGTCATGCAGATTACGAAAGTTAATATGATCGCCATCCACATGGGCCAACCAAATGTGACCCCGAAGATTGCGATGAGCATGCCGGCGAAACCGATCATCGAACCGACGCTCAGGTCAAATTCGCCAGCGATCATCAGTAGGCATGCGCCCACGGCAATGATCATAAATTGGGCAGAAACTACCGACCAGTTCATCACGCCCTGCACGCTGAACATGCCGCTGTCGCCAGCTAAGAAGATAAAGACCGCAAATACTGCGACCGTCCCGATGATTCCACCAAGTTCGGGGCGTATCAGCGCGTTGCGAAACGACGACATCTCGTTGACGCGTTCGTCGGTTCCAGTGGCTGTCTCGTTGGACATTTCATTCTTCCTATAGGTCTTGTTAAAAACAATAAGGGCGGTGCCTTCGTTTAGAAAACGCCGCCCTCAGTTTAGATTTTAGCGGTATTCACCAGCAAATTTTTCAACCATTTCTAGACCAGAAGCTGTTACGAAGCCTGGGCCAGAGTTGATGTTGTTGCCAGGCAAAACACCGTAACGGTGGTAGTTCGCCATCACAACAACCGGCAAGTAAGCCTGCAAGAATGGCTGTTGGTCGATACCCCAGCTGATAACGCCAGCTTTGATGCCATTAACGATCTCTGCACCTAGGTCAAATGTACCAAAGTAGATGTCGCCAGCCATGCCGTTTTCGTCAAGAGCCAACAATGTTGGATCTGCAGAGGTTGGGCCTAGTGTGAGAACAGCGTCTGTTTCTGGGTTAGCAGTCAAGTAAGCCAATACACGGTTTTTAATCTCAGCTGGATCTTGGCCAGAGTCGATCATTTGGTTGCCCAGCTCAATGCCTAGACCATCTGCAAAGCCTTGGCAGCGATCAGTCGATGAAGGTGAAGAGATGTAGTGATTAACACACAGGAAGCTTCCAACGCCGTCGCCTTTAGCGCGAAGACCAGCAGCTAGACCTGCGTCATACTCAGGTTGGCCAACGTACATAAGTGCGCCAACTTCACGTGCCTGGTCCGGTGTGCCAGAATTCATGATGATGACGTCAATGCCGCTTGCGACGGCGTCCATGATTGGGCCTTTAAGCACATCATAGTCAGCGAGTGTTGTGATGATGCCGTTTGGACCAGAAGCAGCTGCCTGTTCAATGATGCGTGCCATATCACCCAAATCACCAGTTGGTGGGTTGCGGTATTCAACCTCAACGCCCATCTGATCACCAGCAAGTGCGATGCCATTTTTGATTGTATTCCACCAGCTGTCGCTGTCAGGCGCGTGGCTGACAAGTACGTATTTCAGATTATCACTGTGGCCATCAGCAACTGCTGTGAGCGGTGCTGCAAAAAGCGCTGCGCCAATCGCGAGCGACTTGATTACTGTTTTCATGAGGTCCTCCCAGACGTTTCTATTCTTTTGTGTCTCGCGGTTTTCCCGCCAACAACGAAATCTAACCATACCATTATTCAGATTGCAACCGGTTGCAAAAATTGTTTTTACCTTTTCGTTTCCCAAACATATAACGTCATGAAAATAGGGAGTAACTAGGTGGCGGTAACACTAAAAGAAGTGGCTGAACGGGCGGGCGTCTCACGTTCTGCTGTGTCGCGAACCTATACTGATGGTGCTTCGGTCTCTCCAAAGACTCGCAAAAAGGTTGAGAAGGCGGCGAAAGAGTTGGGGTATAGCCCTAACGCTTTGGCGTCGTCACTGACCACTGGACGGACCAAATTGATTGGGTTGATCTCGAACAACTTTCACAACCCGCTGTTCTTGGAAGTGTTCGATCTCTTCACTCGCCGTTTGCAGGAGAAAGGGCTGCGGCCTTTGTTGGTCAATTTGACTGATGAAACCGATCCCAAAAACTCGCTGCGGATGCTAAAACAATATTCAGTGGATGGTGTGATTGTGGCTTCGTCAACGCTGTTGCCCGAGTTCGCGAAGGCGTTTCATGACGCAAAGATTCCCGTTGTTCACTCGTTTGGGCGATTTGCCAGTGCGCCAGACGTTCATGTTGTGGGTGTCGATAACGTTGAATGCGGACGCATGGCAGCGCGAACATTGTTGGCTCGCGGCTACAAACACATTGGTTTCCTCGGTGGCCCAAAGGGTGCTACTTCGACTATTGATCGGCGCGCAGGTTTCATGGAGGTGATTGGCCAAGCCAAGGGCATCAAAGTCAAAGTGTCGAATGCGGCTGCTTATTCGTTTGAGGCAGGGCGGGTTGCCATGCTTAAGGAACTGAAAGCTAGTCCTGCAGAAGCATATTTCTGTGGAGATGATGTTATGTCTATCGGGGCTCTCAGTGCGATCGATTCGGCTGGTTTAGCTGCACCTGATGATATTGGAATTATTGGGTTAAATGACATGGAAATGGCGAAATGGGAGAACATCAATCTCACGACAATTCGTCAACCTATCAAACAGATTGTCGACAGCTCTGTCGAGTTGGTGATGGCGGCCCTAGAGGACAGCAACAGGCATCCCGAAGCGCGGCTATTTTCTTGCCAAGTTATCGAGCGCGGAACGCTTCGGCCCCTTTGATAGGGCCGAAGCAAGTAAATCATTTTTGGAACATTGGCGGACGTGCATCCACCCAAACGCCTTGTTGTTTGGCTGAATCTACAGACGCATAGACAGCAGCCATTGAACGCAAACCATCAACAGCAGTTGGATAGTTGGCCGAGCCTCCGCGCAAACGTGCTGCCAAATCCACATAGATATTCGCCACCGCCAAAGGGAAACCCTCTGGATGCGCAATGCCGACGCGTGACATGCGGTTTGCATCATCTGAAAGGCCATCCTCGCCCTTTTCAATGATTTCGATGCGTCCACCTTGTTTGTGAAAATACACTTGGTTTGGTTGCTCTGATGCCCAGCGAAGACCGCCTTTTTCCCCGAAGACTTGGATGTCGAGACCGTGTTGGCGGCCCAGTGCAATTGTCGAGGTCCATAGGCGACCAACGATTCCACCATCTGTACGGAAGTTGACCATTGCATCATCTTCCAAAACACGTCCCTCAACGGTGGAAGCGAAGTCAGCAGACAATGTGTGGACTTCGTCGCCTGTGATGAAACTGGCCAAGTGCAGGGCGTGGATTCCACAGTCTGCCATTTGCCCTGATACACCCGCTTGGGCTGGATCGTAGCGCCAGCGTACGCGCGGGTTCGTTGCATCATCACCAGCTGCGTGGTGGCCATGGCTAAAGTTGGTCACAACCGTGCGAATTGCACCCAGTTCACCACCTTCGACCATTGCCCGCATTTGGCGCACCATAGGGTAGGCGCTGTAACAGTAGTTTACCGCACAAACTTGGCCTGTGGCTTCGGTTATTTTTACGATCTCTTCGCCTTCTTCAACAGTCATCGTCATCGGCTTTTCGCACAAGACGTTAAAGCCAGCTTCAAGGAAGGATTTGGTGATCTCAAAGTGCGTGTTGTTCGGTGTTGCTACGGTCACGAGATCAAGTTTATCCTCGCGGCCTTTTTCACTGGCCAACATTTCTTTCCAATCCCCGTATGCGCGGCCTTGGGCAACGCCAAGGGATTGCGCATAGGCTTTGCCTTTTGCCGGATCAACGTCCAAGGCACCGGCAATAAAAGAAAAGTGCCCGTCAGCTTGAGCGCCTAGGCGGTGGGCTGGTCCAATTTGGCTACCTTCGCCACCGCCAATCATGCCCCATTTTAGTTTTGTCATACTCAGGTTTCCTTAGCTGAATCCGATGGATTGGAGGTATGCGCGATTGATCTTGGCGTCACCAAGCGCATCAGTGTCTGGCAGGGTTGGATCGCAATCTTGCTCGACAGTGCACCAGCCCTCAAAATTGTTTTCGATTAGAATTTCACGCACGCGCGGGAAGTTTACATCACCGTCGCCAAGGTTACTGAAAATGCCCTGACCGCAAGCGTCATAGAAGCCTGTGCCTTTTGCAAGAACGTCAGCTTTCACAACAGGATTTATGTCCTTGAAGTGCATGTAGCTAATACGCGAAATGTAACTTTCCATGAAGGAAATAGGGTCAAAGCCAGCGTAAGAATGGTGGCCCGTATCAAAGCAAATCTTCAGGTGGTTTTCGTCGACTTCATCTAGCAGGCGAATCAACTCAGGCTCAAAGTCCATGAACCCCGCAGCGTGGGCATGGATGCCTACAGTTAGGCCGTATTCTTCAGCGCCCATTTTTGCGACTTGTGCGATACGGTCTCGGAACACGGTCCATTCAGCATTGCTCATCTGCTCTGCATCATCGGCGCGACCAGCAGTTGGGGCGCGGCGCTCAGAAATAGAGTCGATCAATACTAGGTGCTTTGCGCCATGCGCCGCCAGTGCTTTACATGTGCGTATCGATGCATCCATGACCTCGTCCCATTTTGCAGGGTCATGAAATGGACGGAAAACAACGCCACCAATCAATTCTTGATCATGTTCGGCCAATGCGTCCGCGAGGATCGCAGGGTCTTCGGGCATGAACCCAACTGGCCCCAGCTCGATACCTTTATAGCCGGCTTCTGCGTTTTCACGCAGTACGTCGCGCCATTGTGGGTTGCGCGGATCATCCGCAAATTCGACACCCCATGAACAGGGGGCATTACCAATTTTAATTGTCACGAGCGTGGTCTCCTTTAATCGCTCTGAACCGAGGTCCAAGACTCCGATGTTTGGGATGAACGCACAGCAGATATGATGCGCGAAACGTCTAAGCCATCAGCGAAGGCCGGCCAACGCGGTGTCTTGTCGGCAATCGCCTCAAGAAAGTCGCGGGCCTCGATGATGATCTGATCTTGATACCCAGTGCCGTGGCCGGGCCCTTGACAAAATGGTTCGTAATCTGGGTGGGCTGGACCGGTTAGAATTTTGCGAAATCCGCGCTCGGCTTCTGGGCCTTCGGCTTTGTATAGCCATAGTGCGTTTTGATCTTCTTGGTCGAAGCGGATGGCACCTTTGGTACCTGTAATTTCATAGGCGTAGCCCATTTTGCGGCCCGTTGCGATGCGGCTGAAATACATGTGACCCATTGCACCATTTGCGAAACGGCACATCATTTGAGCGTGATCGTCATTGGTGACAGGTGCACCACCACGATCGCTGTGAACGGTTTCGATTTGGCCCATTACGTTGTCGATTGGTCCCAGTAATGCGAGTGCCGCATTGATCATGTGCGGCGCAAGATCACCCATAGTCCCATTGGCTTCACCACTGGTGCGCCAGTTTGCTGGAATTGCAGGGTCTGCCAAAAAATCTTCGGTATGTTCGCCGCGAAACCACGTAATTTGCCCCAGCACGCCATCTGCAATCAATTGCCGCGCGTATTGCGAAGCAGGGGTACGGATGTAGTTGAACCCGATCATATTCACGAGACCGCTGTCTTGTGCTGCCTGAACCATTGCTTGGGCGTCTTCGACTGAGGCCCCCAATGGTTTTTCGCAAAAAACAGGTTTTCCAAGCGAAAAGGCAAGTTCAGCGGCAGCGCGGTGTGTTGATTGAGGAGAGGCGATTACGATGGCTTCAACCTTTGGATCGCGTACCAATTCCTCCCAATCTTGGGCTGCACGAGCGAATCCAAAAGAATCGCGATATTTTTCCGCAGAGGCCAATGAGGACGCCGCAACCATTTCCAGACGTGGCCGTAGACGTGTATTAAATACAGCGCCAACAGCAGCATAGGCTACAGCGTGGGCTTTACCCATGTAACCACCGCCAATGATACCAATTCCCAATTCTTGCATTCCGCCTCCTTAAAAACCGATTGCAACCGGTTGCAATCTGGGTATCTTTAAATCAATAAGAGCGTCAAGCGCGATCCAGCGTCTGGGTCAATAAATTGAACTATTCTGAGAAGGACAGACCTGATGGGTGAGAACACCGTTCGTCTGACGACAGCACAAGCAATAATCCGGTATTTGAATGCGCAGTTCATTGAAACTGATGGAACGCGTCAACGTCTTTGTGGTGGTGGCTTTGGTATCTTTGGGCATGGCAATGTGACCTGCCTTGGTGAGGCCTTGTATGATCACAAGGAAACATTGCCATTATATCGTGGTCAAAACGAACAAGGCATGGGTTTTGCTGCAGCGGCCTATGCGAAATACCACCTGCGCCGTCGCTTTATGTTCTGCACTGCCTCTGCAGGGCCGGGCACTGCGAATCTTTTGACTGCTGCGGCGCTTGCGCATGCGAACCGTTTGCCAATGTTGATGTTGTGCGGCGATACGTTTTTGACCCGCTTGCCCGATCCGGTTCTTCAGCAGCTTGAGCACTTCAACAATCCAGCGTTGGGGGTGAACGACTCATTTCAGGCGGTAACGCGATACTGGGATCGCATTACGCATCCAGCGCAAGTCATCCAGACTTTGCCCGCGGCATTGGCAACAATGCTTGATCCGGCAGATTGTGGCCCCGCCTTCTTGGCCTTGCCTCAAGATGTTCAGGGTTGGGCGTATGATTATCCGGTTTCGTTTTTTGAGGAAAAAACCCACCGTATTCGCCGCCAAACTCCCGACGCTGACGA
>TARA_B110000881_G_scaffold221272_1_pt1 | contig 16491 bp, 12 predicted proteins | sample TARA_B110000881 | Tara Oceans TARA_B110000881 (sample SAMEA4398150) | marine metagenome | biome: Polar Biome; feature: [MES] marine water layer (ENVO:01000295) within the mesopelagic zone...; material: water (ENVO:00002006), including particulate matter (ENVO:01000060) such...
GTGGCGGCGCTCAATGACGCCATTCCAAAAAGAAAATTCCTAGCAATCAATCACCAAGATCGACAAACTTAAGGCCACGAAGGTCAAAACACACATGGACCTCCTCAACTTCATCGGCTAGGCCCTCGGCTGAACCATCCATCGCTGTGTCCCTCGAACAACTCACTCTCCGCCTCAAGCCCGACGAAGTTCCGAACGACGTCGCCACCATGCTTGCCGAGGCCGACCGTCGCTGCGACGACTTCTTTAGCGCCGGCCTCGGCCGCCGCTACCCCCGCTACCTCCCCAGCGATCCTGCCATCGTTCACGCCGCCATGGTCTCCCTCAAGGAGGCCGGCCACATCCGCGGCAATGCCTTCTGCGAATGGGGCTGTGGATTCGGAGTCGCCACCTGCATGGCCTCCCTCATCGGCTACGAGGCCTACGGCATCGAGATCGAACCCAAACTCGCCGACCTCGCCAACCAACTCGCCGACGATCACAACATCCCGGTCGAGATTCTCTGCACCAGCTACCTCCCCGAAGGATACGAGGAATGTGACGGCGTCGGAGGCAAGGACCTCCTCCCCCCCGAAGCCACCACTTCACGCGGCGAATCCATCGCCACTACTCCCACTTACGACGGCCTCGATCCCAACGAGGTCGATGTCTTTTTTGTCTACCCCTGGCCCGGCCAAGAGGAATTCATGATGGATCTCTTCAGGGCTGTCTCCAACGAGGACGCTATCCTGCTCATCTACCTTGGCGACCGCGAAATCGCCGCCTACCGCCGAGGTGTCGGTGACGACGACGACTAGATCACTCACAACTCGGCAACGCATCGCCAACGAGGAATCGGTGACCCCGGAAGAGGGCTCAAATAAAGCGGCCAAGATTTTTCTAGCGGACTCGCCGTCGATGTGAACTCGGGATTTTCTCCCCCTCCTTCGCGGAGGCTTCCATGGATTTCTGGTCCACGGGTTCCCGCCACTCCTCCATGCCGAGGTTCCCATCCAGATAGTCCCAGTAGTATTTCTCGAATGCGGAGTACGAGTCCAAGGCCAGATCTGCGACAAGTAAGATTCGGAGACTGTTTGCCGGCACCTCGGACTTCTGAATGTCACGAAGCCCGCTGGCCAGAAACCAATTGTCCAACTCGGCGGGTCTTCCGAATCCACCCAGATCCAAAATTGCACCAGGTCGAACACCGAGAATTCACGTCGGATCAAACTCTGGAGAAAAGCTCACCCGCCTGGCGTTTAGGTCGAAATTATGGGTTTCACTCACGTGCCCGAAGGGCCAGGCCAAATCCAATCCATAGAAGTGAATCCCCGCCATCAGGCTTGTTCCCCATTCAACCAGGCCTCTCCAAACAGCAGTCGATATCGAAGCCTTCCACCGCAACTCTTTTCGTTCTTTGCATTCCGACAATTTTTGCCTAGAAGGAAGGATGGACCGTTCCTTATGCACTGCCCGAAAATCCCCATTCAAGTCAATAAAGTGGCGACCCGTTATAATATTATCCGTCTTGTCGTGGGGTGTTGCTCAGGCAGCCAATTACCAAAACACCGTGATCAGTTTAGCTCCAACCTATTACTATGAACTCAACGAGACCTCTACCGATGGCGGCGCGATCGATACTATGGGCAACGCGACCGCCCCGGGCGTCTTCAATGGTGTCTACGGCGGTGGTGGCCCGATGGTCGGTACCCCTGGGCCTTTGGCAGTTTATGGAGAAATATCTCTGGAGGGCCTTGGAGGAGCGCAAAACCTCGCGCACTACAGTAATAATGCGGGGCACATCACGCTCGGCGCTGGCAAACTTTACGCCTCCCCGGCCATCACGGTGTCTCTCTTTCTTAAGGCAGGTGCCGCACAAGGAGGTGATCGTATTTTCACTAACAATGTCGTGGATGCCACCAAGAGCTTCCAGATAGTCACCGCCAACAATGGCTTGGTCTTAGCCGTGGATCCCGGAAATACAGGTGAAACTGCGGAGAGAACGCTATACACAGAGGACAACAGCGAGCACGATCGCCGACTCATTGACCCCGAATCCGGTTGGTTTCACATCGTCGCATCAACAGAAGGTTCCACAGGTTCAGAACGGGCCGCTAATTTAAAATTGTGGGTCAACGGAATCGACCGCACGGAAAACCTTCAGCCTGACTCTACCGGATGGGGAACAGACACAGAAATGGCAAAAATTGGCGGTCGACGCTCCAATCCCACGGACTCGACGACGCACTCGGGCGCTCAAGACGAGGTTGCAATCTGGCTGGACCGGGTTCTTACCGACGACGAGGTTGCAAAACTATGGCAGTCCGCGATTAGCGATAAAATAGTGCCTCTGGAATTTACCAATATTGAGAATCTGGAAATCGAAGGAGTTCCCTCAGTTACAATTACTTGGCAATCGAAACCCGAGAAAAATTACCTAATCTCCTATTCGACGGATCTGGAGGCTTGGAATGAAATCACTGACAACCACCCCAGCGGTGGAAACTCGACTTCCTTCACCGACTCTCCGATATCAGCAGATTCAACCCGGATCTTCTATCGAGTTCAAGAGGTTCAGTAATTGTCCCTCACTAAATAGAAGAACATCACAAGGGCATCCTTGATAAAGGAAAAAAGATCTTGAAACACAGACCACCAGTTAGGTGTATTTTTCAACGACGTAAACAGAGGTGCAGATCTACTGGTGATCTGCGTGAAAGGCATTTATAATGTGCCGCCTTCAGTCCTTAAAAAGGTCACGGCCTCCCGGAATAAAATTGTAACCGCCGGCTCGGTTAGGGCTTCGGCCAGTCAGGAACCCAACCCGCGCGGGAGAACAAACTGGGACTGCCGCTAGGGATGTTGCTAGCAATCGCTTGCCAGTTTTCAAAATCGGGAGAGATCTCAATGAGATAGGCTTCCCCTCCGCCATGGGCTCAACAACAGTCTCTCCACCCCTGTTCGATATCCCGCCAGAGCCCCATCCCAGCTCTTCCCATGAGAATCTTCCACTCAGTTTGTAGTAGCCCTCGAACCACCACCCACTAGTCTGAATCTATGGAAAATCCTTACCTCCAGCCCCCCGCTCACCCTTCTGGCGTTCCTCAAGCTGAAAGGCAGTGGGCCATGTTTGCCCACCTCTCAACACTCTCCATGTTTCTCGGCATTCCTTTCGGTAACATCCTCGGACCCCTCATCATCTTCCTTATAAAAAAGGACGAAATGCCCTTCGGTGGAAGCCAAGCGAAAGAAGCTCTCAATTTCCAGATCTCCATGACGATCTATAGCATCGTATCAGGGATATTAATTCTCATATTTGTGGGTGTCCTGCTTCTGTTTGCCCTGCTGGTAATCTTTATCGTCTTCACCATTATCGCAGCAGTGAAATCCAACGAGGGCCAATTTTACCGCTATCCTCTCACAATCCGTTTTGTCAGATAAACGCTTGGCCCCGGTCCTACTTCCCCTTCCTCATGCGTGTCCTTATCGCCAACGACAAATTCAAAGGTTCACTCCCTGCGACGGAAGTCTCCCGAGCCATTATGGCCGGTCTCCCCGCTTCCTGCCAGGTGGATCTCTGCCCCATCGCGGATGGAGGAGAAGGCTTCACCGCAACCATGCTCACCGCCCTTGGTAGCAAATGGGTCGAATGCGATACCATTGACGCGCTCCACCGCCCCATAAAATCGCGTTACGCGGTCACAGATTCCGGACTCGCCGTCATGGAAATGGCCTCAGCCTCCGGGTTTGAACTCATTCACAAGAAAGACCGAAACATCCTCCGTTCCTCAACCTACGGCACCGGACTCATGATCCGCCACGCTGCTGGCCAGAAAGGCGTCGAACGGATCTTGCTCGGAATTGGCGGAAGTGCCACCAACGATGGCGGAGTGGGCATGGCCGATGCCCTCGGCGCCCTGCTCCTCAACAAGGACGAAGAACCACTTTCTCCGTTTCCCGGGGGACTTCGAGATCTCGCGATCATTGACCTCGATCAAATCCTTGACCTGCCTCCCATTGACGTCGCTTGCGATGTCGACAACCCCGTCTTGGGTGCCAACGGAGCTACCGCGGTCTTTGGCCCTCAAAAGGGAGCAACTCCAGCTGATCAGGCCGTTCTCGAGGACTTTCTCGCCCACCTGATCGACTTAACAGGAGCAAAAGACCTCGCCGTGAAACCCGGGGCGGGTGCCGCGGGTGGTCTTGGATTTGGCCTGATGTATTTTCTGAATGCCAAACTCCATCCCGGTTTCGATCTCGTCTCGGAAGCCCTCAATTTGGAAAGTCGTATCACCAATGCCGATGTTGTCATTACCGGTGAAGGATCGCTCGACGCACAATCTCTGTCGGGCAAGGGCCCAATTGGCGTTGCCCAGCTGGCCAACAAACTCGGGAAGCCTGTCATCGCCGTCGCCGGACACATCTCCGACGAAGTCCGAACAACATCCCTCTTTGAACAATGTTTCGCATTGACTGACTTTGACCTTCCCCTTGAAACTCTCATGTCCGATGCCGAAAATCTCATCACGCAAAAAGTTCGCTCTCTAAGTGACTTGCTCCTCTTGCTCGGAGAAGGTTAGCTCGTCGCAACATGAGTAAAGCAGTTCTCCTATTCTCCGGACAGGGTGCCCAGAAAGTCGGCATGGGAAAAGACCTCGTCGAAGCCTATCCCGCAGCCAAGACCCTCTTCGAAAAAGCAGACAATGTCCTCGACCGTTCGCTGACCTCAGTGATGTTTGAGGGTCCCGCCGAAGATCTCACCCGCACCGGCAATTGCCAACCCGCCCTCTTCCTCCACGGACTCGCCTTGCTCGAAATCCTCCGCGAAAAAATCCCCTCTCTCGAACCCGTTTCCGCAGCAGGCCTTTCCCTCGGTGAAATGACCGCTCATTGCGCTGCCGGAACTTTCACGTTTGAAGAAGGTCTCAAACTCGTTGCCCGCCGTGGCGAACTCATGGACCAAGCCTGCGAAGCCAATCCCGGCATCATGGCGGCCATGATTGGAGGAACCGACGAAGATGTCGCCCGCCTCGCCAAGGACTGTGACGTTGATGTTGCCAACCTCAACTGCCCCGGCCAAACCGTCCTCTCTGGAAAAGAAGAAGGGATCGACAGCGCCGTTTCCAAGGCCAAGGAATATGGCCTTCGCATGGGTAAGAAGCTTCAGGTCGCCGGAGCCTATCACTCCCGACTCATGGCCGGAGCCCAGGACAAACTCGGCGAAGCTCTTGCCGCCACCGAATTCCACGATCCCACGATCCCTGTCGTTTCAAACTTCCTTGCCCAACCAGCCGAAGGAGCTAACGCCATCCGTGCTTCCCTCAAAGATCAAGTCACTGGTTCCGTCCGCTGGATCGAATCAATTCGTCTCCTCCGGGAGCAAGGCCACGACCTCTTTATCGAGCTTGGGCCTGGCAAAGTTCTCGCCGGATTCATGGCCCGAATCGACAAGGAAGCCCGCATTCTTTCCATCGAAGATGCCGAATCTTTGGAGGCTGCCGTTGCCGAACTTTCCTAGCGGGAGAAAAAGTGCGGGATTGAACAAATAAGTTCTTGTTCATTTCGGTGGGTCGCCATAGCTTCCCGCCGTCTTAACCAGCAACGCGGAGCGGTAGCTCAGTTGGTTAGAGCGCCGGCCTGTCACGCCGGAGGTCGCGGGTTCGAGTCCCGTCCGCTCCGCCACTTTTTATTAAGTGTGGATTGCAATCTCACCACTTCTGGTTATCCGGGAGTTTTTTTGTGCCTAAAAACGAGGGCCCGTCATCTCAAAGTGTGCGAACCACTAGGCAATTCGCATTTAGCGATTGGCTCTTAGCTCAGACCACTGAAGCCGAGCTTCGCACAAAAATCCAACCGCGAAGTCCGCAAAACACCTTCCCCTCTCCCTCTTCCCCCACCAATGCCCCAAAACTTCCCCTTTGCGCCCCCCTTCGATTGGGGCATTCTCTCCCCATGCGATTCGCCCTCATCCCCTTATTCTTCAGCCTCCTTCACGCACAAGACGCTGAAAAGAAAGACGACAATGCTGCGGAGAAAGTCAAAGCCTCCAAGCAAGACTCCGTCACCATTGCCGGCAAAAAGATCGACTACCGTGTCACCGCTTCCACCCTCGTCCTGAAAAGCGAAGACGACAAAGACCGTGCCTCCATCTTCCACGTTGCCTATGAACGCATCGGCCTTCAAGACCGCCACAAGCGCCCTGTCATGTTTGCCTTCAACGGCGGCCCCGGTTCCTCGGCAGTCTGGCTCCACATGGGAGCCCTCGGACCACGAATCGTCCCCACCACTCCTGACGGAACGCAAACCATTCCCCCACCCATCACCTTTCAGGAAAACCCCCATTCCATTCTCGATGTTGCTGACATCGTTTTTATCGATCCCGTCTCGACCGGCTTTTCCCGCGCCGAGGGAGAAACCAATGCCAACGAATTCCACGGCGTCTCAGGCGACATCAGCTCGGTGGGTGACTTTATCCGACGCTGGATTACCGAAAACGACCGTTGGGCCTCACCAAAATATCTTCTCGGTGAGAGCTACGGCGGAGTCCGCGCAACCGGCCTGGCCGATCACCTACAAGACGAACATGGCATGACTCTCAATGGCGTCGTCCTCCTTTCCTCCCTCATTGACTTCCGCACGCTACGCTCAAACAAAGCCGACGATCTCAGCTACGCTGTTTTCCTTCCCGCTCTCACTGCCACTTCACACTTCCACAAAAAAATTTCCGGGGACCGTGATGCCCTCGTGAAAGAAGCCTATACCTTCGCCTTTGGCGCCTACTCCCAAGCTCTACTCAAGGGAGCGGACATTTCCACCGAAGAAAAAGAATCCGTCGCCGCTCAACTTGAAAAGTTCACCAGCCTCCCTGCTTCCCTCTTCATTGAAAGCAACCTCCGCCTGTCCTCCACCCGCTATCGGAAGGAACTCCTGCGCGATGAGAGCAAGGTCCTCGGCCGCTTCGACGCCCGAATCGCCTGGCCCGCCACCAATTCCTCGGAAGACTACCCCAGCTACGATCCCTCGTATGCCGTTGCCTACGGAGCTTTTTCCACCGCCATCAACGACTACCTCAGCCGCGACCTTGGCTGGGAAGGCCATCATCCCTACAAAATCCTCACCGGCGATGTCCGCCCCTGGAACTGGGGCACCAGTAACAGCGTGCTCAACATGACTCGCAACCTTGAGAATGCCATGCGTGAGAATCCCAACCTTAAGGTTCTCGTCATGTGCGGTCACACCGATCTCGCAACGCCCCCGGCCAACATGCAGTATAGCATCTCCCACCTTTTCGATATCCCCGACGAACGGCGCAAGGCCATTGAGTTCACTTGGTATGAAGCTGGTCACATGTTCTACCTGAACCAGCCGGACCTTGAAAAAATGCGCAAGGACCTCGTCAAATTCATCAAGTAGATCTGATGATTTAAATGCCACCTTCCTGAAAATCTCGAAGGAAAAGTGGCAGTCCCACAAGGACTTGAACCTTGAATGACTGAATCAAAATCAGCTGTGTTACCAATTACACCATGGGACTGGCGCTTCGCTTGCGCTTTCACGCGTGCCGCGGAGGAATAAATTCACTCGCGCTCTCTTGCAAGCCAGAAATGGGAGGATTTCTTATTTTCTACCTTTGGCTTGTTCCGACTTCCTGCTGACTTCCCCAAGCTACGCGTCTGAATAGATCGTCCCTCTCCTTCGTTCATGAAGCAACTGAAGTCACCTCGACTCCTTCTCAGCGGCAGCCATCTTCAGCTTCTTCTCCACGGTCAACTCCCGCCCTTCCTTGGCCTCCAAAACAATCACCCCAATGAATCCACGTTTCTTCATTCTCTCCTGTCCATAGAACTCTCCCACTTGTTCCAACGAAACGAATTTCACCCCTTCAATAAGTCAAGCCTCCTCAAATTCCCAAACCAGCCAAGCTCACCCTTGACCTCGCTGCCAAAACCCAAGATCTTCTCCCCGCCCATGGACTACGGAACCCTCATCGAAAAACGCACGGCACGCCTCACCGAGATTGAAAAGCTCATGGAGGAGCCCGGGTTTTTCAACGACCAGACAAATTCCACCCAGTTCATGCGCGAGCATCGGAGCCTCAAAAAACTCCTCGCACTCTGGGACAAATACCAACAGGTTATCAACGACATCGAGGGGAACGAAGAACTCGCCAAAAGCGACGACGAGGAATTCGCCACCCTGGCCAACGAAGAGCTCCCAGCCCTTCGAGAACGTTTTGAGGTCTTGGCGCAGGAAGTCCAATACGCCCTCCTTCCCCGCGACGAAACCGAAGACCGCGACGCTCTTCTCGAAATCCGTGCGGGTGCCGGAGGCGACGAAGCCTCCCTTTTTGCCGGTGAAATCATGAATCTCTACCAACGCTACACCGAAAAGCGCGGCTGGAAGTGTGAGCACCTCGAAAGTTCCCCTTCAGACGTCGGCGGCTTTAAAGAAGTCATCCTCAAAATCTCCGGCGAAGAAGTTTTCCGCTCCCTCAAATATGAATCCGGCGTCCACCGTGTCCAGCGCGTCCCCGCCACGGAGACCCAGGGCCGTATTCATACCTCGACCGTCACGGTCGCGGTTCTCCCCGAAGCCGAGGAAGTTGATGTCCAGCTTAGGCCCGAAGACCTCCACATCCAGGCCACGCGCTCCGGCGGACCCGGCGGACAGCACGTCAACACGACCGACTCCGCCGTCCAGGTCACTCACCTTCCCACCGGCATTCAGGTCAAATCACAGGACGGTCGATCCCAGACTCAAAATAAGGAAAAGGCCCTCCAAATCCTCCGCGCCAAGCTCTTCGAAGTTGCCCAACGCGAAGCGCAGGAAAGCTACTCCGCTCAGCGAAAATCCCTCATTGGCTCCGGCGACCGTTCCGAGAAGATCCGCACCTACAACTTCCCCCAGTCCCGCGTCACCGATCACCGCATCAACCACACCTCCCACAATATGGAGGGCATCATGAACGGCGACATCAATGAATTCACCGATCACCTTCAAAAAGCCGAGATGGAACAACGGCTCGCCGAGGAGGAACTGGGATAAATTCCTTATCCCCTTCTTATTCACACTCTCCTCACATGACGACGATCCTCGATGTTCTTGAGAAAGGAGCGACCTTTCTCGAACACAAAGGCATCGCAGATCCCCGGCTCAATATGGAGCTCATGGTCGCCCACGAGCTCGGATTGAAACGAATGGACCTCTATCTCCGCTTTGATCAACCCCTTGAAGAAGGTCAACTGTCTTCGCTCCGCGATAAGCTCAAGAAGCGAGGACAACATATTCCTCTCCAACATCTTAACGGAACAGTTCACTTCGGCCGCTACGAGTTCAAGTCCGACCATCGAGCCCTTATTCCCCGTCCCGAGACCGAGGAACTCGTCGAACTCATCGAGAAGGAGGCACTTCCAAAACCCGCTCGCATTCTTGATCTCGGCTGCGGCTCTGGCGTTCTGGGCCTCACCCTTGCGAAAAACCTGGGAACTGACTGCTCACACCTCGTGCTCGCAGATTTATCTACAGAGGCCCTCGCTCTGTGTGAAGAAAATGCCGCCGCTCTCGAAGTCGAAGCAACCTTCGTCAAAAGTGACCTCTTCTCATCCATCGAAGCACCCTTCGACCTTATCGTCGCAAATCTCCCCTACATTGCGGAAACCGAGCGATCGAAGGTCGAACCTGAAGTCCTTCACGACCCCGATATGGCTCTCTTCAGCGGGCCCGATGGCCTCGATCTCCTGCGGCCCTTTTGCGCTCAGTGCTCCAGTTATCTGAATCCCGGCGGCCTCGTCACTCTCGAGGTCGGCTACGACCAAGGCGAAATCGTCAGCAAACTCCTGAAAGACGCTGGGTTAACCGATATCTCGGTCGGTAAGGATCTCAACGAAATCCCCCGCTTTCCACTTGCACGCAAGGCCTAAAAAGCCCACTGCCTCTCCCCACAACAACAACCGCCCATGGACAAACTTCTCGTGCACGGCGGCACCTCTCTTTCCGGTGCCATTAATATTTCCGGCTCCAAAAACGCCTCTCTCCCCATCCTCGCCGCCGCTCTCCTGACCGATCAACAGGTCATTATCGAGCGCGTCCCCGATGTCTCGGATACCAACTACATGCTCCAAATCCTCAGCGCCCTGGGCTGCGAGGTCGAGCGCTACAGCGGCACCGTGAAGATCACCGCTGCTAACATTCACCCGGAGGCCCCCTACGAAATCGTTCGTAAAATGCGCGCCTCCATCTGCGTCATGGGCCCACTTCTCGCTCGTCTCGGTCGCGCCAGTGTCTCGATTCCCGGCGGCTGTGTCATCGGCGACCGACCCATCGATCTCCACCTCAAAGGCCTCCAGGCTATCGGTGCCCATATCGATACAGAGGGTGGCAATATTCTTATCGAGGCTAAAGGCGGCCTCAAGGGTCAAAAAGTCGACCTCCGCGGCAGACACGGCCCCACCGTCCTCGGCACTGACAACCTTATGATGGCAGCCGTCCTTACCCCGGGCACGACCATCATCGAATCCGCCGCCTGCGAGCCCGAAGTCGTTGACCTCGCCCATTTCCTCAACTCCATGGGTGCTAAAATCGAAGGCGCCGGCACCAGCTGCATCACCATCGAAGGTGTCACCTCTCTTGGATGCACCCACCACACCGTCATTCCCGACCGCATTGAAGCCGGCACTTTTATGGTCGCCGGAGCGATGGCCAGCGACAACGGTATTACCCTCAACCGCATTCGACAGGACCAACTCATCGGAGCCACCGAAAAACTCATCGAAGCCGGACATATCGTCCAATTCAATGACGCCGGAGACAGCGTCACTGTCAGCCCGGGTGAGACCCCCCAAGGCTGCTCCATCACCACCGCCCCACATCCCGGTTTTCCCACCGACATGCAGGCCCAATTCACCGCCATGTTTGCCACCACCTCCGGCATCTCGGTCATCGAAGACACCATCTTCCCCCAGCGCTTCATGCACTGCGCCGAACTCACCCGCATGGGTGCCGATATCAGCGTCGATAGCGGCTCTGCCGTCGTCCACGGCGTTGAGCAACTCAGCGCCGCTCCTGTCATGGCTTCCGACCTCCGGGCCTCCGCCGCCCTCGTCCTTGCCGGACTCAGAGCAAAAGGCACCACCGAGATCAATCGCCTCTACCACATTGACCGTGGATACGAAATGATCGACGAAAAGCTCCTCCAACTCGGAGCCAAAGTCCAACGCATGCGCGGAAGCGCCTAGCAAAAACAAGGAAGGCCGGCCTCTCTGATCGTCCAACTACCTTGTTCCCGCATTCGCCACTATCGCAGCTCTATCCGCCCTTTGTGCTGACTTACCACATCAATGGCATCTCCACCACGCACGGTTTCGAGCGCAAAAAGATACCATCCCCACTCAGAATCGTAGAAAAAAGTTCGCGTCTGAATCGTGCGCCGCCGACCCCCGTTTCCAATCAAGGGCGCGATAAAAGTCACGCAAATCCCGCCTTTCACCGTAGTAATCTCATCCTCCAGCTGTCGATCAACCACCTGCATCGGCCCCACCGTGATCTCTTTTTCACGAATCTGATTGGACTCCGCAATGAGCTTCGCTGCCAATTCCCTCTTTAATTGAGAATTCGCAGCATGAGCTTGGCTTGAAAAAAATAAAACGAATCCCAAAAGGGACAACATAAGACGGGCTGAAGCTGTCATGATCATACTAAGACGGTCGATTTCGGCAGAAATTCACCCTTTTGCACAGAATACCCCTATGTGAAGTTCCACTTGGCAACTCCCCCCACCCGACCTTAATCTCCCGCCCCCTCCGGGAGGCACAATTCCTGCTGTTTCCCCATACGACTTTCCGACCATGAAATTCTACGATCCACGTCATACTCCTGATACCTCCGGCACGCTTCACGAATGGAGCAACGAAACCGCAAACTGCGGAATGGGAGCGATCGCCAATTTGCGTGGAGAAAAATCATACGACATCATCGACTATGCCCTGACTTCGGTCTGCAACATGACTCACCGGGGCGCGGTCGACGCGGATATGAAAACCGGCGATGGCTCCGGTGTCCTTTGCCAGATTCCCCTTCCCCTTTTTGGAAAAGTCGCCGCCCGGTTCGGCTTCACCGGCGACCCTGCTGACCTTGGCGTCGGTGTCTTTTTTCTCCCTGAAGGAATTGCCGCTAATATCAGATCTTTTACCGAGTCCGTTCTCACCCGCCGGAAGATCCCCTTCCTCGGATGGCGTGAAGTGCCCGTGAATCCCGACGAACTTGGCGAACTCGCCCGCCTCACCCAACCTGAGATCATCCACCTTCTCATCAGCCGCCCTGCTGATGTCGATGCCGATCACTTTGAGCGACTCCTCTTCCTGGTCCGCCGTGAAATCGAACGCGAGTTCAAGTCCGAGGCAGCCTTTTACATCCCCACCCTTTCCAGCCGTCTTATTAGCTATAAGGGACTCGCCATGCCCGCCACCCTCCGCGCCTTTTACCGCGATCTTCAAGACTCTGATTTCCAGACCGGCATCTCCCTCTACCACCAGCGGTTCTCGACCAACACCTTCCCGGCCTGGCCTCTCGGACAACCCTTCCGCATGATGTGTCACAACGGTGAAATCAACACCGTCCGGGGAAACCGCAATTGGATGGCCTCCCGAGAGGAATTCTTCGAATCAGAAATCTGGGGAGACGACATCGAGTTCCTCAAAAACCTCATGCTCGAAGGCGAGTCCGACTCATCTTCACTTGACCATGCCCTTGAACTGCTCGTCCTCTCAGGCCGTCGTATCGAGCACGCCATGTGTATGCTCATTCCCCCGGCTTTCCGCCATGACCAGGAAATCTCCGAAGAAGTCCGAGCCTTTTATAACTACATCCGCTCTTTCTCAGAACCATGGGATGGCCCTGCCGGTCTCTGCTTTACCGATGGCCGCAAGATCTGCGCTGGTCTCGACCGAAATGGGCTCCGTCCTTCCCGCTTCACCCTCACCGAGGACGGGCTCCTTTACATCGGCTCTGAGTCAGGCGCGGTCGTTCTTCCCGACTCCAAGATCACCCACCGCGGCCGACTTGGACCGGGACAAATGCTCTCGGCCGACACCCTCACCGGAGAGGTCCTCTTCGATCGAGAGATCAAGGAACAACTTGCCGCCCAGAAGCCCTACGCCAAGTGGGTCGACAAGAATCGAGTCGAACTCAAATCGTTCACATCTCACGCTGCTCTCGTTCCAACCCTCGACTTCGATCCGGTTGAACTCTCCCGCCAACAAGTCACCCATGGCGTGACCAAGGAGGACCTCGATATGGTCTTTCCTCCCATGATCAAGGGAGCCCAGGAAGCCGTCTTCTCGATGGGAGACGACATTCCGCTCGCTCCGCTCTCCCGCTACCCGCGTCTCCTCTTCACCTACTTCAAGCAGCTCTTCGCGCAGGTGACCAACCCACCCATCGACCCTATCCGGGAATGGGCAGTCATGACCCTCGGCGCCGGACTTGGACCTGAGCAAAACCTCCTCACCGAAACCCCAGAGCACGCCCGGATTCTGCAACTCGAGTCAGCTCTCCTTTTCGAACAGGAATTGGAAACCATCATCAAGCGCAAGGAACACGGATTCTCAAGTCAGGTCATCGACACCACCTGGCCCATCTCCGAAGGGGGGGCTGGTCTTAAGTCATCCCTCGACCGCATCTGCGCTGAGGCCGAAGAAGCGGTGAACAACAAGGTCGAGATTCTCATTCTCTCCGACCGCGCCACTTCCTCAGATCGCGTTCCCATCCCTTCTCTCCTCGCCACCGGATCGGTTCACCATCATCTCAACCGCTGCCGCAAGCGCCTTCGCACCTCCCTCGTCATCGACACCGGCGAAGCCCGTGACACTCATCAAATCGCCTGCCTCTTTGGTTTCGGTGCGACCGCAGTGTGCCCATACCTCGGCTATGCCACCGTGCGTCAGGTTGTCGCAACTGATACCAAGAAGAAACTTGGTGACGACATCACACCGGAGGTCGCCATGGCAAACTACCGCAAGGCTCTCGAAAAAGGACTTCTCAAGATCATGTCCAAGATGGGCATCTCCGTCCTCAATTCCTACCAAGGAGCCCAAATCTTTGAAGCTCTTGGAGTCGGCAAGGAAGTGGTCAAATATGCCTTCACCGGCGTCCATTCCCGCATCGGCGGAGTCGGCTTCGGCGAAATCGCCGAAGAATCCCTCGTTCGTCACCGCGCTGCCTTCCAATCTGAAGTTGAGAAAGGCAAGACCCTCAATCTCGGTGACCCGGGCTACAACCGCTACCGCAAGTCGGGAGAGGCTCACGCTCTCACCACCGACGTCATCAAAAACTTCCACAGCTTCGTCCGCGATGGCAAAAAAGAAGACTACGATGACTACGTCAAGGTGACCCTCGCCAACGACCCCATCACCATTAAGGACATCCTCGACTTTAAGATCCCCGCCTCCGGTGTCCCCCTTGATGAGGTTGAGCCGGTCGAAGAAATCGTAAAGCGCTTCTCAACGGCAGCCATGTCCATGGGAGCGCTCTCTCCCGAGGCACACGAGACTCTCGCCATCGCCATGAATCGCATTGGCGGCAAGTCTGATTCCGGCGAAGGCGGCGAAGACCCACGTCGTTTCAAGCCCTACCCAAATGGCGACTCCGCCCGCTCCTACATCAAGCAGATCGCCAGTGGTCGCTTCGGAGTTTCGGCTCACTACCTTGTCAATGCCGACGAACTCGAGATCAAAATGGCCCAGGGTGCCAAGCCCGGTGAAGGTGGCCAACTCCCCGGACACAAGGTCAATGCCCTCATTGCGCGTCTTCGGAACACCCAGCCCGGCGTGCAGCTCATCTCTCCTCCCCCGCACCACGACATCTACTCTATCGAGGACCTCGCCCAACTCATTCACGACCTCAAGGAAGTGAACCCGCGCGCCAAGGTTACCGTTAAGCTCGTGGCCGAGTCCGGAGTCGGAACCGTTGCCGCCGGATGCGCCAAGGCCAGCGCCGACAATGTCCTCATCTCAGGGCACGATGGCGGAACCGCCGCTTCGCCGCTCTCAAGTACGAAACATGCCGGACTTCCATGGGAACTCGGAATCTCCGAGGCCCATCAGGTACTCATGATGAACAAGCTCCGCAACAACATCACCCTCCGGACTGACGGCGGACTTCGGACCGGACGTGATGTTGTCATCGCCGCCATTCTGGGCGCCGAGCAAATGAACTTTGGAACCATTGCCATGATCGCCATGGGTTGCGTTTATGTTCGTAAATGCCACCTCAACAACTGCCCCGTCGGAGTCGCCACCACCAATCCCAAGTGGCGCGCCAAGTTCAAGGGGACTCCCGATCACGTCGTCAACTTCATGACAGGAGTCGCCGAAGAAGCACGCGAAATCATGGCCAGTCTCGGAGTTCGTTCCATGAACGACCTGGTCGGACGTCCCAGGAAGTTCCTCGCACAGCGGGAGGTCCCCGATCACCCCAAGGCCAACACCCTTGATCTCAGAAAGATTCTTTCGGACAAGGCCGACGACAAGGCCGTCCGCATTTGCACCCACGAGCGCAACGATGGCATTCACAAGCCTGCCCTCGATCTCGACATCCTCAAGGATCTTGCCGCTCACACCGGCACCGCCGATGGCGAAAACCCAACGACCGGGCTCATGGACCGCGGTCCTTTCATTAAGGAATACGAAGCCGTCAATACCGACCGCAACATCGGCACCCGCACCGCCGGTCGTGTCGCCGAGGTCTATGAAAACCATGGCCTCCCGGCCAACAGCATCGACCTCACCTTCCGTGGCTCGGCCGGACAATCCTTCGGAACCTTCCTTTGCGGGGGCATTAAGCTCACCCTCATTGGCGAGGGGAACGACTACGTCGGCAAGGGCATGAGCAATGGCGAAATCATCGTGCGAACACCAAGCGGGATGTCGTCGGATTTTGACGCCGCCAATAACTCCATCGTCGGAAACACCTGCCTCTATGGCGCCACCGGCGGCAGACTCTTTGTCAATGGCCGCGCTGGTGAACGTTTCTGCGTTCGTAACTCCGGTTCGACCTCCGTCTGTGAAGGCGTCGGTGATCATGGGTGCGAATACATGACCAACGGTCTCACCGTCATCCTCGGCCTCACCGGAAAGAACTTCGGCGCCGGCATGTCGGGAGGAACCGCCTACATCTATGACATCGATGGCAAATTCCAGAGCCGCATCAATCCCGAGATGGTCGTCGCCCGCCCCGTCAAACGCGAGCAGGACATCGCCGAGGTAAAAGAGTTCATCGAGCAACACGCCCGGAAGACCGAATCATCAAGAGCCAAGGAACTCCTCGCCGATTGGGACAATTCACTTCCCAAACTCATTCGCGTCATCGCCAAGGAGAAATACGCCCTCGAGCAAGCCGAGCAACAACACGAAGACGCCGACGGCGTGATGGCCTGATTTTTCAAAACGGGGCTCCACGTAAAATGAAAATCTGCGCTCAGAAAAGACGCCGATTCCTCGACGCACACTCTATGAATCA
>TARA_B110000881_G_scaffold167688_1_pt1 | contig 15927 bp, 17 predicted proteins | sample TARA_B110000881 | Tara Oceans TARA_B110000881 (sample SAMEA4398150) | marine metagenome | biome: Polar Biome; feature: [MES] marine water layer (ENVO:01000295) within the mesopelagic zone...; material: water (ENVO:00002006), including particulate matter (ENVO:01000060) such...
GAAGATAAAAAACTTGCAATTGATGTTTTTATATTAGAGCTTTATGCCTTTAGACTTAGAGATTACATTACTAAGTGTATGGAAAAATATGCAGATGTTAGAAATACTGACAATTACTTAATGTTTGAATTAGAATCATTAGCTTATAATGGAATCTGGTTAGCAAAGAAAAAGTATATTCAGAATCTTGCATGGGATGATAAGCTAGAAGTAACAGATAGACATAAACCACTTAAGAAGGTTAAAACTATCGGCTTTGATACAATCCAATCTTCAACACCAAAGTTTGTTCGTGAAAAGCTTGTGGAAGCACTTAAAATTATATTTACTCGAGGGAGTTCTCCAACTGCAGAAGATCTGCAAACTCTAGTTAACTTTATGAAAGAGACTAAGAAGGAATTTCAAATGGCAAATATAGATGATATCAGTTTTAATCGTAGAACTAATAATATTGAAAAGTATATCGTAGATGACCAGATAGAATTACAAGTAGGTCTAAAATGTCCAGCAAACGTTAAGGCTGCCGGATTCTATAATTACTTATTAAACACCAATGCTAAGTATAAGACAAAATATAAAGTTATTGGTAATGGTGAAAAACTAAAGATTTATAATTGTAAATCACCAATATCAGAAGTTTATGCTTACATGCCTAATGAACATCCATATGAGATTGCACCTCAAGTTGACTACGATACTCAATTTGAAAAGTCAATGATAGATCCTCTTAACAGAGTACTTGTAGCATGTGGACTACAAACATTAGATACTAACTTAATTTATGCTTCGGCACTATTTTAAAATATAAAAATATGAATACACCAACATTTTACGAAACCATTGAAGGTTTAACAAAACAATTTCCAAATAACATGGAGTTGGGCGCTAGCGTAAGAAAGCTAATTTGGAAAACAAAAGAGGCTAATCAACCAGCTCCTAATCAATTAGAAATAGAATTTCCAGAATAAGATATGCAAATTAATATGACCAAAGAACAGGCTGCACACATAGAGAAGTACAAAGCTCTTTATGTGAGATTGTCTGTTGTAGAGAATAATATGGCCGAATTAAAAAAAGAGGCTGATAAGCTTTTAGCAGAACTAGAAGTCTTAAGAACTGAAGAAGAGAAACTTTTTGAAAAATAATCATACAATATCATGGCAAAAACAAAAAAACAATATAGCTTTGACGACATTAACAAAGAATTAGCGGAGTTAAATCCGTTAGGATCTGTTATGGATCAGTCAACATTTAGTGAAGTTACAGAGTGGATTGACACTGGTAATTATAACTTAAACGCATGTGTTAGTGGTTCACTTTTTGGTGGATGGCCTAACAATAGATCATGTTCAGTTGCAGGTCCTTCGGGAACTGGTAAAACTTACCTAATCCTAAACTCAGTTAAAGAAGCAATTGACATGGGATATAGTGTTATCTTTTATGATTCTGAAGCAGCAGTTGATAAAACTCTAATGGAGAAGTTTGGTATTGATACTACTAAGGTAAATTATCAACCAATTAATACTGTACAAGAGTTTAGAACTTCTGTAACAACTATTACTGGAAAGATGCAAGAGATTAAAAGATCTGGTGGTAAGACTCCAAAGGTTATGATTATTCTTGATTCTGCTGGTAATTTAGCAACTGCTAAAGAGATTGAAGATGCAAGGTCAGGATCTGAAAAATCAGATATGACTAGATCAAAAGTTTTAAAGTCTATCTTTAGAATTATAATGACACCATTGGCAGATCTAAAGATACCTTTTATCTTTACTAACCATACATATCAAACACAATCATTTATCTCACAGCAAGTAGCTGGTGGTGGTACTGGACCTGAATATGCAGCTTCAATTGTTTTATTCTTAGGTAAAGCACAACTTAAAGAAGGTGGTGAAAAGGCTGGTATTATTGTAAATGCAAAACCAAACAAGAATCGTTTTGCAAAACCACATCCAATCAAATTCCACTTACACTTCTCTGAAGGTATGAACAAATATGTAGGACTTGAACAATACATCGACTGGGAAGATATAGGTATCGCTAGAGGTAGTATTGAAAAGGGTGTTAAAACTCCAAAGGCAACTGCAAGAGGATGGATCTGTAAGCATATAGATGATGTTGTGTCAAACAAAGAATTCTTTAGTGATAAAGTATTTACTAGAGAGGTCTTAGAAAAGATCGACAAAAAGATTTATGACTTGTTTAATTACAATACAAGTACTGAACTTAATGTTGATGAATTAATGGCAGCAACGGATGAAGATTAACGAAGACAACGTACCCATTAAATATATTTTAGGCATAGAGTCAGACCTTCCAGGATATCCTGTAGGGTTTGATATCTTGCATAATGAAATTAAAATGTGTGAACGTAGTCCAGATCGATATAAAGGTAGTTTTACACTACATGCACTAAAAACATACAGATTCCCAGAGACAGAAATTCCACACTTAATAGAATCTTTAGAAGACTTAATTAATTTAGGTTTATTAGAACAGACAAGCAAGGAAGAAGGTAAAGAGGCGTATAAAATTTTAACAAACCCATTTGAATGATATTAGTAATAGATAATTTTATAAAAGACGAGAAGCTTCTTAATAAGATTTCAAAAGATGCTACTTTTTTTAATGACCCAGGTGAATATTACTGGTGGGATGGTTGGTGGAATAGTCCAATTAACTCAGTTAAGAAAGAACTTATAGAATATATTTGGGGAGTCGATTGTCCTATTAATAGTTCATATAATATAGCAGGCTTTGAATACTGGACTGGAATTCAATCAGCAGTTAATGCAGATTTTAAAGATAAATTAGATTTGCATATTGACAAAGATGAAGAACTTATGGAGACTGTTGGGCAAATGTCGTCTCCAGATATTGGAACTGTATATTACCCAGAACAAGATTCTTTTAAAGGAGGCATGTTAGAAATTTATACTGAAGGTGCTGATGCAGCCCCAGAGGTAGTTTATGCAAAACCTAATAGACTTATTATATTTGAAGCAGGTAAATGTTTACATAGGGTGACTAAAGTTACTGAGGGTACAAGAAAGGCAATAGCAATTAATCTTTGGTCTACAGAACCTATCGGGAAACAAAGTGGTACATTTCACATAGAACCTTAAAATAACACATATGCAATTCGGACAAGATTTTGAGAAAATATTCTTTAGGCTTTCTTTACAAAAGCCTAAATACTTACAAGCAATTAAGAGTGGATATTACACGTCTGAAGATATTGATGTACTTAGTTATTTGGCTAATAAGTTTTATTCTAAATTTAATGAAACGCCAAGCCAAGAACAACTTAAGCTTTTAATAAGTAATTCAAAAAAAGCAGCTAAGGTTACTGATAATATTTTAGAAATGCTATTCCAGGTTGATCTAGATCAGTATGATGAAGAATGGTTAGTAAGTACTGCAGAATCATGGATTAAGTGGAGAACTTTCGATACTTCTCTATTTGACACTATTGAGTATATTAAAACTACACAAGTAACTCCAGAGAACGCAGACTCAGTTATACAAAAAGTTAAGGGCTTAATTAATGATCGTAATAACCTTACATTTAATTCTGACTTAGGACTTAACTTTTTTGATGCAGATTCACATGATCAGAAAGATGCCGAAAAGGTAAGTACTGGATATAACTTCCTAGACAGATTATTAGGTGGTGGTTATGATAAAGGTGGAAACTTAATTGTTTATGCAGGAGAGCAGAATATTGGTAAATCTATTTACTTAGCAAACGATGCTGCTAACTTTGTAAAGATGGGAACTAATACTGTTGTTGTAACTGCAGAGATGGCAGCTCATAAGTTTGTAAAAAGAATTGGTTCAAACTTACTAAGTATTAATATTAATGAATATGGTGAAAAGGCTAAGAATAAAGATCATATTAAAAGAAGATTAGAAACTGTCGGTGATGGTTTTACTCCTCCTGGTCAATTGTTCGTTAAGCAATTTCCAACATCACAGGCAACAGTATTAGATATTGAATCTTATGTTAGTCAGATAGAAGAAGAAAGACAAATTAAGGTAGGCGCAGTTGTTATTGATTATATTAACATTTTAGCTAACTATAGAAACCAAAACACTGAAAATACTTATATGAAGATCAAGCAAATTGCAGAAGATCTTAGAGCAATGGGTATTCGTAATAACTGGTTAATAGTAACCGCAACACAGATTACTAGAAATGGATATAACTCATCTGATATTGGAATGACAGATATTGCAGAATCTGCAGGTCTTTCACATACAGCAGATGTTATGCTTGGTATTATACAAGACGACATGATGAGAGCTAATAGCGAATATTGGCTTAAGTTATTAAAGATTAGAGATGGAGAAGGTAAAGGAACAAAGTGTAAATTAGATATTGACTGGAACTATATGCGTTTAATTGAAACGGATGAGATGTCAAACTCAAATCTACACAGCATATAATAAAAATAAAAACATGGCAAAAAACGATAAAATATTTAACAATAACTTTGATTCACCAGATTTTGAATTAAATGGAACAATTAAATTTGACTTAGATCCTTCATTAGATGATGGGTTGCATGAAGAAGAAAGGATTCATTATGATATGATTGCTAAATGGATTCATGAATTAATAGAAGGTTCTAGATTTAAAAAATTTAATGAAGTGGATGATTTAGGCAGATGTACTAAATTAAAAAAGGCAGACATTAATGAAGTTTACGGATTTATTGTAGATGAGATGGTCGCGAAATATAGTAGAATAGATTTATTTAGTGAACTCTGTGTTTATTTTGATATTAAGGCAGATAAGTTTTATAGTTCATTATCAAATGTATATAAAGAAGACCTTATACAAGAATTAGATCTTCGCACCGGGATCTTAGATAGAAAGAATATTAAAAAACTATTTTAGAATGATCGAACCTAAAACTATTACTGCCGGTGCAAATAGGGTTTGGGTATTAGGAGATTTACATTTTGGTGTTAGAGCCAATTCAGTAGAATGGCTTGATATTCAAAAAGAATTCTTTGAAACCGTATTTATACCAACGCTAAAAAAGCATGTAAAACCTGGAGATGTCCTAGTTCAAGTAGGAGATACTTTTGATAATAGACAATCTATTAATATTAAGGTTTTAAATTATGCCGTAACTCTTTTTGAGAGGCTTGGTGAGATTTTGCCAGTTCATATTATTTGTGGTAACCATGATATATGGGCCAAGAAAAGTAATGAGATTACTTCAATTGATACTCTTAAGTGGATCCCAAATGTACAGATTTACAAAGAGCCTAAGTTAATGAAATGGTCTAATCGTAATATCTTAATGATGCCATGGCGAAGAGACTCGGAACATGAGACTGAAACTTTAGCAGATTTTCCAACAGCAGATTTGGTGTTTTGTCATTCTGAAGTAAGAGGTATTTACCTTAATGCTAAAGTTAAGAATGAACATGGTACAGATTCTAATATTTATGATAAGTACACAAGAGTTTACAGTGGACATATTCACTTTAGACAAGAACGTGGTAAATTATTAATGGTCGGAGTGCCTTATCAATTAACTAGATCTGACTCTAATAATGCAAAAGGATTTGATCTCGTCGATTTAGAGGATATGTCAGAGACTTTCTTTGAAAACCACATATCACCTAAGTTTTTAAAATATAACATCACACAACTCTTTGATATTACGTTAGGATCGTTTAAAGCACAGATACAAAATAATTTTGTAGATCTATATGTACCTAGTCAAATAGCAACATCAAATGCTCTTTCAAAGCTTATTAATAAGATTCAAAATATTAGTAGAAAGCTAGAGCCTAACATTTACCAAGAGGATAATTATATTGATAAAGATTTTCATGACATAGAAGATATAGAAGAAATGTATAAGAATTACAATATTCTTAATCTTTGTAATATGTATGTTGAAGGTATTGGTGATGATGAGGAAATGAAACAAAAGGTTAAGGCTAAGTTACAACAGTTGTATACATTGTGTGCATATAATTATGATACTGATAGATGAGAATAGACTATATTGAATTTAAGAACTTTGCATCTTACGGAAATAAAATACAACGCTTAGAATTTGACCAAGATCAATCTGAGTTATTTTTAACGTTAGGTAAGAATGGTGATGGTAAAACTACTATTGCTAATGCAATTATTTATGGGTTATACGGAAAGGTAGAAGGTGTAAAGCTTTCTGACCTTCCAAATAGAATTAACAAAGATCTACTTGTTAAAATAGGTATTCAATGTGGCACTATGAAAATCGATATTGAAAGAGGACTTATGCCAAATAGGTTTTCTGTTATGATTAATGGTATTGAATTTGATAAGGCTGGTAAAAAATCAGTACAAGATTATTTAGAAGAAGAGGTTTTCGGGATTCCATACCATGTATTTAAAAACATTATTATTTTATCAATTAATGATTTTAAATCTTTTTTAACTATGAATAATAGTGATAAAAGACAAATTATTGATAGAATGTTTGGGTTCTCTGTTCTTAATGATATGCAAAAGCAAATTAAAGAAGAACGCAAGCAAGTAAAGATGGATATTGATACTTATGAATCTGAACTTAACCAGCTTTTAGAATCTATTAAATCAGTCCGTGGTAAATTAAACACACTTCTAGAAGAATCCAATACTGCTAATAAATTTAAAATAGAAGAATTAAAAGAGGGTTTATTATCTCTAAAGAGTAATGTTGAAAAGTTAGATGTTGAAAGAAAGGGCCATGAAGGTGAGATGAATAAATTTAACTCACAATATAATGATAAACATTCTGATGCTAAAGATATTAAAAGAGAAATAGATTACTTAAATAAAAAGTTAACTCTATACGAAAGTGGCCACTGCCCAACATGTGAAACTAAATTAGATTCAGAATGGCACACAAATCAAAAGTGTGAATTTGAAGAAAATATTAAAACAAACATGAATAGTATTAAATCTCTTAAAGTTGAGATGGATGTTTTATCAGAAAAGGTAACAGATGCAAGGAGATCTAAACTAGATTTAGAGGGAGATATTAGAGAACATAAGATTAATATGGGCCAATTAAAGGCAGAGCTATTAAAACTTAAAGATACACCTGATGATAAAAACTTTAATCATTTAAAAACTTTAATCACAGAGTTTGAAGATAAAGAATCTACTAAATCAAATGAGAAAGATAATCTAAATGCTGATTATAATTTTATGGAAATCGTAGAACAAGTATTAGGTGAAGATGGAGTTAAGAATCTTGCAGTTAAAACTATTCTACCAGGACTTAACGCTAATATTGCTGCCATGGCATCAACTATGCACTTGCCATTCCATATTAGATTTGATGAGAAGTTTGATTGTATTATTAATCATTTAGGTGAAGATATAAATCCAATGACTCTTTCGACTGGAGAGCGCAAGAAGGCAGATTTTATTATCATCATTGCAATTATTAAAATACTTAAACTAAGATTCCCACAATTAAACCTTCTTTTCTTAGATGAGCTACTAAGCTCAGTAGATCATGATGGTGTTTATAATATCTTAAAGATCTTAAATCAGGTCATTAAAGAAAACAAGATAAATACATTTGTTATCAATCACACCGTGCTACCACATGAGATTTTTGATAAGAAAATACAAATATACCGTGAGAATGGTTTCTCTAAATTCAGTATTGAAAATATAGAGTAATATGTTCTATGATATATATAAAAAACAAGGACTTCTAAAGAATGGCAAGTTATAATCTTAAATTTAATAAAGACGATAGTGTTGTAAGGCATATTGTTGTTGGTCTTCTAGCTGATCTAAATTCAAAACTAAGTTTTTGGAGACAGATTAATCAAGATGAGAGGTCGATAGTAGACGTTCCATTTTACTATGCAATAGCTGGTGATGAAAACTTTATGAGAGACAACTTTCTATTTAGTACATTAAATGGTGAAAATTGTGATCCAGACCCAACAATAGCTGATGGTAATTACGATAGAGTACCAAGGGGTATTGTTAATCTAACAAGTATTGCAATAGATCCATCTAAACTGGTCAATAAAAGAAACTTAGGGCAATATAATATGATTACACCTACTGGTGAATTTAAGGGTTATGTTGCAGAATTTGAAATGATACCGGTTAATATTGGTGTTGACATTGAAATTATACTCTCTAGTCAATTAGATATGTTTAAGGTTACTGAGGCTATTATTAAAAAAATGTATAAGGCTAATTTCTATAATGTAGATGCTGGACATTTAGACGAGGGCACATATAGAATCTCATCTGAGTATATGCTGCCAGATGATTTCGGACAAGAAAGACCCGTAGAGTATGGATTTGATGATAAACAAAATCACAAAGTAACCTTTAGTCTAGAAATAAATTCATTTATTCCTTCATTTGACTTTGAAGAAGATATTTATACTAAATTTGTTAGAAGAGACTATAGTGATAATGGAGCAATATGGGCTAATTATAGAGATCCAAATGGATATTTAACATGCTCTAATGTCGGCGGTACATACTACGATGAAGATGGAAGTGTTTGGGAATGTACTGATGGTCAATTTATAAAAACAGCTACTGGATATGAACCAACCGCTCTAGATTTACCAGGAGTATATGAGGAAAGTACTAGTTTAATTAGAACTAGGCGAAGAAGACCGGCTGATAATAGAATATTTACAATGGGTAATTCTAATACGTCAAATCCAGGTGATACGGAGAATGATAAATCACTACTTGGAGACACTTATAAGGTCACTGGTAGGAATCTCCCATTTAATGAATAAAAAACAAGATATATAAAAAAATAAAAAATCTTAACTAAGATGGCAAAATTAAACAAAAATATAATCTCACCAGTAGCAAAACATAACCATGGTTTTGTTTTTCATGCTGCCGGACAAGATTTTAAAATGACTGGAAACGTCGTAGAATCTTTTAAAGGTTCAACAAATGAATTTAAAACACTTACAAGTGCTTTAGATCTTTTCACTATTAATGAAAAAGGTATTGAGTTCTATTATGATGTTAATTCTAAAAGTAAAGTTAGTAAAGTAGATGAATCAGCAATAGCTAATTTTGATACTATGGTATCTTTAAATGAAAAATTAGAATTTTTAAAAGAATCTAAGAAATCTTTAAAACTAAATAATTCTTTAGTAGCTGTTAAAGAAGCTAAAAAAGAAATTTCTATTTTAGAGTCTGAATTAAATTCAATTAAAAAAGGACCACTAGCAATTCACTTTGAATATAAAGCCAGTGACAATAAATTCTATTTTAATAATTCAGAAGTATTATCAGAAAGTATTACAAATCATATGTTTGCTACTGGTCATATTAGATATGAAGATAAGTCTTTATTTGAAACATTTGAATTAGCAAGTAAATTCTTTGAAAGCTATAAAGTTTTAGAATTTATTACTGAATCTATTGATGGTGATATTAAAGTATTAACCATGAGGGCTGATAATAATATTTTTGTTTGTAGAATTAATGAATCTACTAAATTAGTTAACTTTCAAAAAATGCTAGCAGATGCAGCTATCGAATATGTTGCAGAACAAACTGGAGCTGATGTTGCATTTATGGTTGAAGATATTCTTGAGTCATTTCAACAAAGAAAGGCTGAAAGAAATCAAAAAATTCAGACAATGCATGAAATGATTGCATTTTTAAAAGATCAAAAGGGAAGACTTGACGAAGCAGATACAAACATTCCTGAAATTAAAGCAGCAGATAAATTATTAAATTCTGAAATTACTAGAATTCAAGAAGAAATTAACACACTACAATCTGAATCTATATTAGGTAGAAGTGATGGTTATATTACTGGTATGTTAAAGGGTGAATCAGAAGGATTAACTGCAGGATCTAAGGTAAAGGTTGATGCATTAGAATATACCTCCGCTGGAAAAAGTGATATATTAACAGTATTCTCCGGAGAAGAACCTGTAAGAATAGAAAAATTTAAAATTGAGTTGCCAGTAGAAGAGCTAGCTTAAACAATATTTAAAATAAATGGTTTAAAACCCACTTGGAAACAAGTGGGTTTTTTTGCATATAATAGTAAACAAACTAAAGATAACGTGCCTAGAAAAAAGAATTATTTAAATAACAAAGATCTTTACAATGAGATTGTAAAGTCTAAAGAGCTAGATAAACTAACTCCAACTGCAGAGAAAATGTTTATATTACTTGCAGAGCGAACAATAAATAAATTAACATATGTAAGCCAAGATGATCGTAACGACTGTCTTCAGTTTGCATTATTAGATCTATTAAAATACTGGAGGAACTTTAATCCAAAATACCCTAACGCATTTGCCTATTTTACAGAAATTGCAAAAAGAGGATATGCCAAAGGTTGGAATAAGATCCACCCGGTAAAATATAAAAACACAATGTCTATCGATAGAGTTAATACCTCTGGATCAGATAGCGATGGTGGAATGTTCAACATTTAAATGTCAATAAAAAATCTACAGCCTAATAAAAATTCAGGATTTATACAAGGTTATTATAATCCAAAAAATCCAGAAAAGTATATTGGACCTACACCAATCATATATAGATCCTCGTGGGAGCGCAAGTTCATGATAATGTGTGATAATAAAGATAATGTAGTAAAGTGGTCCAGCGAGCCTGTAGAGATTAAGTATATATGGTCATTTGATAAAAGAGAACATAAGTACTATCCTGATTTTTATATGAAGACAAAAACTGAAGATGGATTTGAAGAATTTTTAGTAGAAATAAAACCAGAGGCACAAATTAAAAAACCAAGCCCTCCTACTAAAAAATCACAAAAGGCACTTAAGTCATATAAGTTTTTGGCAGAGCAGTTTATAAAAAATCGTGATAAATATGTATATGCTAAAGCATGGGCAGAAAATAGAGGTTGGAGATTTATAGTCTTAACAGAGAAGACACTAAAGTAAATGGGTAAAATTAAAAAAGATATAGAGGATTTAATTAAAGAAAATCGTGGCAAGACAAAGGCCATTATTAAATCTAGGATATGGTTTGAGAAGGCTTCAATTGCTATGCGTGATAATTCAGTCGCGTTTACTAGAGATCCGTTTAAACCTGGAATGATCTATGTTTTTAGATATGATAAACCTAAACATATTGCAACGTTACCATGGTGGGATAAAAATCCAGTTGTATTGGCTTTAGACCCAACTGATGCTGGAAATGATTGTGGCATTAATTTAAACCTATTACCAGTAGATGTTAAAGAAGATTTATTAGATTTAATTTACGAAAGAATGAAAGGTTTAATTAAATCAGCTTCATCTGGTAATAAAATGTACAACGCAAAAACACAAGCTCCAATAAATTTAGATTATAAAGGAGCTAAAAAGTTTTTAGATCAATTTGGATTAGGGTTTGCTATTAGGCAATATATTCCAAACCTTAAACAAAAACAAAAAGTAGTCTCTTATGAAAACTGGGCTCAAATTGCACTTTGTGACCTTTTAGAGTTAGAAGGCATTACAATTAATGAGCTTAAGCAACAGTTTAGTAACTACTTAAAGAATAAAGATATATAATTAGAATAGAATAATAAGATATTATGGCAGGATTCACAGAAAATAGAAACGGACCGTTAAGTACTAACAGCAGGCCTTTTAGCATTTCCAATGCTTTAAAGACCCTTTCCTCGTTTGGTATGAGATACGATGACCTCGTTTTACGACAGTCACAGGCTATCGGACCAATGGAAGCAGAAATTGGCTATGGCCAAATTAATCCACTTGGTTTAGACAATGATGATATTTATGGTGCATTTGCCGCCATGTCAATGACAGATATTAATCTTAAGAAGAATATTCCGTTTTTTGATAATGAATATGCTAGTAAAAGAGATGAGCTTAGAAAGTTTTCACAAAACGATGAGGTTGAAGATATACTAGATATACTTTGTGATGAAACGATTGTGTATGATGAGAAGAACTTCTTCTGTCAGCCAGAAATTTTAGGTTTAGATATTTCAGAACAGGTTGAGAAAGACCTTAACAAATACTTTAGACAAATCTATCACTACTTTGGATTTAATACAGACCAATCAGCTTGGTATTATTATAGAAAGTTTTTAGTAGATGGTTATCTTTCATTTGAGATTATCTACTCACCAGATCAAAAGGAAATTATTGGATTTAAAGAAATAGATCCAACAACTATTATACCAGGTTACAATCATGAAGATGGTAAAAAAGTTTGGGTACAATATAAAGACGATCCAGTTAAAGAAAGAAAACTTTATGATTCACAAATAATTTATATCTCTTATTCTTCTATAACAACTGCAAGTAGAGTTAGTTATGTAGAGAGATTAGTAAGAGCGTTTAACTTGTTAAGAATTATGGAACATACCAGAGTAATCTGGGCTGTAACAAACGCTTCATTTAGAATGAAGTTTATTATCCCGGTTGGTGGTAAATCTAAAACAAGAGCAAGACAATCACTTGCACAGTTAATGAATTCATATAAAGAGACTGTTGACTTTGATTGGGAATCTGCTTCACTTTCAACTGATGGTAAGCCAATGCTACAATTTAGTAAAGAATATTGGTTACCAAGTAAAGAGGGAGAATCTCCAGAGATTGAGACTATTGGTGGTGAAGGACCAGAATTAAATGATACTGAAGCACTTAAATACTTCTCAGACAAATTAAAACATGTTTCTAAAATTCCTTACTCAAGATTCTTATATGAAGATGGTGGTGGAGACTTTAATCTAGCAGCAGATGGTATGATTAGAGATGAGATTAAATTTGGTAAGTTTATTAAGAGATTAAGATCTACATTCCAAGAAATTCTTGTTAAGCCTCTATTTATACAAATGTGTCTTAAATACCCAGAGTTCACAAACGATCCTCAATTTAAAACACAAGTGGCACTTAGATTTAATGAAGAGAATGTATTTGCTGAAATGAAGAACATGGAAATCATGGGAATGAGATTAGAGTTTATTGGTAATATGAGAGATTCACTAATGACAACTAACCAAGAGACTATGGAAGAAGAATACTATTTTGATCAAGAGTATTTAGTTAAAAAATACTTAAAACTTTCTGATGATGAGATTAGGGGTAATGAAGCTGCTAAAGCTAAAGGAGAGAGAGCAGAGGCAGAAGAACCAGAAGAAGAAGATGACGGAATGGGCTTTTAATATTAAATAATTGAAAAAGATATATAAAATATGAAAAATTTAAAAACGTTTGAGGAGTTTATCTCAACTAAAATACAAGAAGACGCAATGAAGGCCGGAGAAGAATCCGATCTTTATATAGATGATGTAAAATTAGATTCTGGTGAAGATATTAAATCTGCAGAAATTCTAGGGAGCATTTTAGCTAAGGCTACTGAGAAAGAATTCAAACAATATTTTTACGATGAATATGGTGAAGGTGCATTTGCAGAGGGCGAAATAGACCAACTTGTAAAGATGTATAATGATTATAAAACGGAAGAAGCTGAGAAAGAAAAAGAGGCAGAAGGCGATGCTGAAGAAGAGGGAGAAGAGGACGATCCACTAGCTGGGATATAATACCATGATATTTCGATAATAAATGATGATATATATTAAAAATAAGAAAAACACCAAATATGAAAAATAAGCATAATTTGCTGATTGTTGAGAAGTCAACATCTGCATTAACGGCGGTGGCTTCTGAAAACAAAGACTATGTTTTAGAAGGTGTTTTTGGTCAAATTGATCAAAAAAACAGAAACAATAGAATCTATACTGAGAGCGAATATGTTCCTCAGATCGAGGCTCTACAAGCTAAAATTAAGTCTTCTAAGCTTTTAGGAGAATTAGACCACCCAACACAATTTGATACATCTTTAAAGAATGTGTCACACATCGTAGAAGAATTATTCTATGATAAAGATACCAAAGAAGTAAGAGGTAAAATCAGATTATTAGATACAGATGCTGGCCGTCAGGCTAAAGCTCTTGTAGATGCTGGAGTACCTTTACAAATTTCTTCTAGAGCTGCAGGTGCAGTAGAATCTAATGGTAAGGTTAAAATTAAGCAATTATTTACTTATGATTTAGTTGCAGATCCTGGATTTGAAAACGCAGAGCTAACTAGAGTTAATGAATCATATGGTTATTCTAATGATGATAGTCTTTTTATTTATGAAATGCATAAAGACGTTCCAACTGTAGTTGAAAATATTGAAAATCAAAACACAAACATACAAATAAAAGAAAACAAAAACATGGCAGACTTTGTAAAGGCTGAAGATTTCAATAAGTACTCTGAGTACCTTGCAGATGAAATCAAGTCACTTAAAGAAACAATCGGTTCTAATGGAAATTTAGAAGAAGCCGATATTAAAAACGTAAAAGCACACAACGATCATATTGTAGAGAATGTTAATACATTAACTGAATATGTAGAGATGATTGCAGAAAAGGTAGATCAATCTATTCAGTATACAGAACATGTAGCTGAAAAAACTGACCAGACTATTTCTTATTCTGAAAACATTGCAGAAAAATTAGATGAAAGCATCTCTTATACAGAGCATGTTTCTGAAGCAGTTTCTAAAGTAAAGGATTTTGCTAACTATTTAGCAGAAGCACATAATGAAGGAACAGAAACTAACGAAAATTTAGTTGCTTATGTAGAATACTTAAAAGAAAGTCTACAAACAGTTTCAGAATACACTGAATATATTGTTGAATCAATTAATGAAGAAGCACCTGAAGAAGAAGTTGAAGAAGAAGTTGAAGTTAACGCTGAAGCTGAAGAAGAAAAAGAAGAAGATGTAGAAGTAGCTGATGAAGTTGAAGGTGAAGAAGTTACAAAAGAAGTTACTGAAGAAGAAGATCCTGCAAAAGGAAAAGACGAAGCTGATGATACTGAAGAAATCGAAAATATCGGTGATAATTCAGACGAAGGTGATGTTGAAGGTGAAGAAAACGGAATCGAAGGTGAAGAAGTTGTAACTAAAGATGAAGAAGAATTAGAAGAAATTGGAGACAATGCACCAGAAGGTGATGTTGAAGAGGAAACAGGAGATGCTACTGATGCTGAAGAACTTGAAGACGAAACAGAAAAATCTGATTCTGATATCGAAGATGAAACTGAAGAAGCTGAAGCTGGTGAAGGTGATGAAGAAGCTGAAGGTGAAGATGGAGCATTAGATCCATTAGAAGCTTACAAAAATGAAATCTCTTCTAAGTTAGATGCTTTAGTTGAAACTGCAACTAAAAAAGAGAACGAGAATCCATCATTCTTTAAAGTTGTATCTTCTACAACAAGAGAAAAATACAATGAATTAACTGAATCTGCTAAGACTGATGTTAGAAATACTGTTTCTAAGAGAGGTTTCATGACAGAATCTGAAATAGTAACATTAATGAATAACACACAACTAATTCTAGAAAGTGCAGGTCAACAACCTTTATTCATTAGCGCAATGCCAACAGAATATAATGAAGCATGGACAAACTTATCAGAAGCTAAGCAGAATCAAATTGTAGCACAATCTAAATACCACACATTAAACACTGAATATCAAGTTGCTAATTTCTGGCAAACTAGAGATTTAAGAGAAGCTCCGGTTCAAATGGAGAAAATGGCAATGGTTACAGAATCTAAGGAAGTTGAAGCTAAAGATAATACTCTATATGATGTATCAAATTATGCTGAAGCATTCAAGAAAAGATTTAACAAATAATTTATAGATATATAATTAACAAACAAAACATCGACGATAAGGGTGAAAGAAGCAGAAAGCCCAATAAATGTCGAATATAAACAACAAAAAAAACGATCATTAAAAATGGCAAATTTATTAAACGAAGCTGAGATCAGAAGTACATGGGCACCGATTATTTCGGAAGCTACAGGTATTAATGAATCTAGCAAATTAGCATGGATGTCGACTTACTGTCACAACCATAA
>TARA_B110000881_G_scaffold15187_1_pt1 | contig 15903 bp, 7 predicted proteins | sample TARA_B110000881 | Tara Oceans TARA_B110000881 (sample SAMEA4398150) | marine metagenome | biome: Polar Biome; feature: [MES] marine water layer (ENVO:01000295) within the mesopelagic zone...; material: water (ENVO:00002006), including particulate matter (ENVO:01000060) such as......
GCCATCGCCATCACTATCTTTCAAGTTTGGATTAGTACCTAAATCAGCTTCTTCTAAATTTGTTAAGCCGTCTCTATCTGGATCACCAAGGGGCCCGTTATCAGGATTTGGAAAAGTCTCATTTTGTTCCCCAGTTTCTTGTTCTGTATCAACCGAATTAATTGGAATATCTTGACAATCACTTTGGTCCAAAGACGCATCCCCGAAGGAAATGCATGGCTCACCTGTATCTAGTGGGTCCAATCCATTCTCAATTTCCCAACCATCCTCGAGACCGTCGCCGTCGGTATCTGATTTTTGCCAATTTGTACCATACAGAGTCTGCTCCATTCTATCAGGAATTCCATCGCCATCCCAATCGCAGCCGACTGTGGGTACACCCTCAGGACATTCCTTTGGATTTTCATCATCAGTGAGTAATATGTCATCAACTGCAGACTCAAAACCTCCTGCATCCGTATTAGATATTGCTGCACCTACTATGGTGTAAACTCCAGCTAAACACAATGTTGCAACTATAGCTGCTACAGCGTACTGATTATGATTTAGAGCCATTTAAAAACACCCGCCTCGCACTCGAGGATAACCCATTGGATTTGAGTTCGGCTATAATGTTTGACGATTCACGATTATGAAATATCCTCTGAGGTAGAATGATCGGAAAATATTTTCAAAGAAAAATTATTTTCATTTTTAGTAAATTCTAATTTTCCATTACGGCCATTAGCTCTCTCCCAACACGCCAATAATATCCCACAAGTTATAGATGGATGGAACAACGATTGTAGCGTAAATATTATCCCATCATTATCATCATAATTCTCTACATGAATAATTGCACCAAGCCCCGTTTTTTGTAGATGATTATATCCAACTTTTTTCCAATCATTAATTTCTCTAATCATGATATGGAATGATTGTAAGATAAATAGTTCCCTTGACGATTCAGCCGAGGCAGACCACCATTTAGAGTTTGAATCATCAATATCATCCCATTTGTAATTATCATATCTAGAGTCATTATTTAACTCAATAAACGGGATTGAGGATGTGATGAATTTTTCAAACATATCACTAGAAATTATTAGTTTTCTTGAATTTTGAATGTACCAGCAGCCTTCTGAACCTAAACTCAGCATTTCCCACCAATCGGAGGAATTAGAGACTGATTTTTCCCCCATATCTTGGGACAAATTTATTGTAGAAACCGGAGGAGGAAATGTATCTGAAATTGGACTCAAGGTAAGCAAAATATTCGATTCGGAGTCTGCCCAACTAGATTTATATCTTTTACCTGACATATATTCCCATGCAGATGATAAATATCCAATGGCGATATTCATATTAGAATAGTCTGTAATTAATAATTTTATATCGGTATCATCTTCATCATAAAATGAAAATGTACCTAAACCTTTTTGATGGAAATCCATCATTAGATATTTCCAATCATCAATATTATTATTTTTTGGTGCATGAATTTTATTAGATGCTAAATAATACTCTAATTCTTCTGAAGATGCTTGGATAAGTCTTTTACCTAATGATAATTCTAATTTTTCCTCTAAACTATGGAACCATTTTTCAAACCATATCGAGCCTACCATCCAAACTGCTTGTCCAGAATTATTTGAATCTAATATTAATCCATTTGAATAATGAACCCATCTGGATGAAAGATCATAATCACCATCATCTGATTTAATCCTATTAAGAAACCGAAAAAAACTGGAAATAAAAGACATATTAATCACTTAGAAATTCAGAAATTCTGTTAAATGCAATATCTAGAATTTCTATCTTAGGTAAACAAACCATCCTAAAATGACCATTTCCAAATTCTGGAGAAAACCCAGAACCATGTACAACAAGTACATGTTTTTTATGTAAAAGATCTAAGACAAAATTCTTATCATCCATAGATAAATTTGGTTTAGTTATTTTTACAAATAAATAAAAAGCTGCTCCCGGAGGTTCACAATCTAGGCCATCTATTTGTGAAATTCTTTCTATGCAGTAATCAAGTCTATTTTTTATTGTTAATCTATGATTAGTTAACCACGATTTATCTCCATTTAAACCTGCTAAAAATCCGTATTGTGCTGGAGTTGATGCACAAAGTCGGCTTCTGAGTAGTCTCTCAATTCCATCCCTCACTAGCGATAAAACATTTTTTGGATCATGTATTGCCAAATAACCAACTCTCCAACCTGGAGCAAAATAAACCTTTGAAACGCCATTTAAAACTATAACGGGAGTTTCATTAGAACGAGATGCAACAGAAACCATGTTACCAGAAAAATCAAGACCATCATATATTTCATCGGCTATTATAGTACATTGGGGCCATTCATTAGCAATTTTTATTAAAGCATCTATTTCTTCAACTGTAGCAACATTTCCCGTAGGATTATTCGGATTAATCAATACAAGTAAACGTACATTTGAATTCATTTTTGATGCGATATCTTCTAAATCTATTTTCCATCCATCTGAAGATTTTAATCTGTATTCTACAGTATTAGCACCATACATTTGAGGATACGCCATGTATGGCGGATAATGTGGCCCTGGTGCAAGTACAGTGTCACCCTCATTAAGAAATGCTGCAAATATGATTTGCAATGCTTCAGTAACTCCATGGGTAACGTATACATCATCATCATCACAAATCCAGCCTTTGGATGATTCACTAATTGAAATCGCATGTCTTAATTCTGGTACTCCATAAGATGGGCCATAGCCATTCTCCTGCATGTCCAATGCATCTTTGAAAGCAGAAATCATATGTGGAGGAGTCGATAAGCCCTCATAAGCCAATGGATCACCGATATTCAACCGTATTATTTCGTGCCCTTTGGATTCTAATTCTATAGCAGGAACGACTACATCACGGATAGCATATTCAATTTTTGATGCACGTGATGAAACCTCAATCATTTCTTCCATATTAATTCCGAGGGGACTTGTAACATCAAATTGACTGAGAAAAATCTTATTTAACCACTTAAATTATCAAACTAGTTATTTAATTCCCAATATTTGACGTGCGTGAGAAAGAGAATCTGGTATTCCATTAGCATTTGTCCCACCGCCTTGAGCAAAGGAAGGTTTTCCTCCTCCTCCTCCATCTATGTGAATCGAAATTTGATTTAATATATCGACAGCATTATGGCGAGTAGATGCTAATGAGTTTTCAGTGCATGCAACAATTAATTTCCCCCCTCCTTCACGGCTACCCAATATTGCTAAAGTGGGCATTTTAGAGTCTCTAGTTAATTCTCCAAGCATGCCCATCATTTTCCTTGAATCTCCTTTAGCTTCCATGATAACATACCTTACACCATCTATTTCTGATGATTCATTGCTGCTCCCCGTAGTTCTTAATCTCACGATTTCTCCTTCTAATTCTTCTATTCTTTTTTGTTGGGATTTCCATTCTTCAAAGAATCTCAATACTGTTTTGGGAAGATCTTCCACATTGATCCCCAAAATATCAGATGTTTCTGACAAAATTTGTTCTTGAAGGCGAGCATGTTCACGTGCAGTATCACCGGCCACAACCTGCAGACGTTCTACCCCGTCTTGGACTTGACTCGAACGTATTATACGTAGTTCCCCTATTACTCCAGTTTTATCGTGATGCGTTCCTCCGCAGGCTTGAATATCAAAATCACCGATTTTAATGATTCTAATTTGATCATATTTTGGAGGTCCACCTTGATATATATCAAAGTTGAATCGCTTATCTGCATCACCCCTATTGAGTAATAGTTTTTCAATATTTAAATTTTCGATAATAATTTCATTAGCTCTGTCTTCGATTTTATCCAACATATCACGGCTAATTCTGGAATAATGGGTAACATCGAGTCTTGCATACATTTCTCCTTTATTGGAACCTGCTTGCCATATATGAGGGCCCAGTAATTCCCTAGTTGCACCTCCAACAATGTGTATTGCAGTATGATGATCCATCAATTGTTTGCGGCGTTCCCAATTAACACTACCAGAAATTAAGTCAATTGGCAAACTACAATTAGTAAAATGTAATACTATACCATCATACATTTTTGTATCAAAAACTTTTATTTTTTTATTATCTTGTATTAAAAATCCTTGGTCGCCTAATTGACCCCCTCCTTCTGGATAAAATAGAGTCCTATCAAGGATGATTGCATGAGTAGGAATTTCTTCAACCTCATTAGAAAAATTTAATGATTGGAATTGCATATTTGATAGTTCTATAGAATCAATAACTTGGGCATCAAAATTCATATTTTTCGTATCTTGATAATAATCCAATGAGGTTTTGCTAAGTGAATTAAAATTAAATAATGAAGCATTTTTTTTCATTTTTGAAGCATTTTTTGTCATGATGGCATTTCTTGCCACCATATCTGCTGAAAATCCAACACGAACGGTTAAATTATTCCAACCCAAACTATTTGCGATAGATATAGCCATTTCTGGATTGAGGCCTCTTTCTTCAGAAAGTCTGAATAATATCTTATCTGGAAGTTCGAATATATTTTTTGAAAAGTCCTTTAATGCAGTCTTAACAGCTGATTCTCCTTTACGTAACATCTCATAATATTTTCTTTCCTCTAATTCAAGAATTTCAAAGATTCTTTCTTGTGACTGAACGAATGAATTCATATCTAGATAGTTTTCAATATGTTTGGAGCCCAAGTCAGCAAGAGATACTGTGACTCCAATATTATCCTTCATTCGGCAGACCCTCCTCGCGAGCATCCGTAACAAATAACCCGCTTTGGCATTACTTGGGACTAAGCCATCGCCTAACATGTTACATATGGCATGCATATGATCAGGGATAGCATATATCGAAGATAGAGGTTCAGTTATCTTTTTTAATTCTTTGACAGATAATTGAAATCCAGATTCCCTTAATCTTGAGATGAGTATATCATATAATGAATCAACATTCGTACCTACATCAATATTAAGAATTCCGGATAAACGAGAGATTTCCCCCAGTAAAAGATTTAAATCAACATCTATTTCCATTGATTGAATGGAATCTTGATAACCAATTATTTCCTTAAGCCAATTAACAGATTCCGGATAAATCGCCTCATAAATATTTGGAGTTCCTGCAGCAGCCCAACAAAATCTTTCTAATCCATATCCAGTATCTATTATTTGGAGTTCCATTTCCCTATATTTAATTCCCTTAATTTCTATATCTCCATCATCATGCTCTTCTAAATTCATAAATACTAAAGTTGCCAATTCCAGACCTCCCACAATTACTTCTAGAGCAGGTCCAGCATTACCTCCTCCTGACCATGGATTCTCAACATAGGTAATTTCATTAGGAGGAATTTTAAATGTTTCAATTAACATATCATCGCAATAACGTACGCATTGATCTATCCAATATACTACATTGCCTTTTTTTGGCCTGTTGAATGCATGATGTGCCATCATTTCGAAGGTAGATAAATGCCTACCTGAACGTCCGACTGCTGCAACATCAGTTAATCTAATACATGGCTGACTTATAGTCAATGGATTGGCTGGAGGAGGCGCTTGACCACTCGTAACATGTGGTTGAAAATCTGCTATACTAGCGATTGTTAAATGTATGTCGTCGCGCCATCTTGCTATCACCGGATATGGAGTGATAATTGTGTGATCACGTTCTGAGAAGTATGAAAGAAAAGTTTTTCTCATCGCATCTTTTAATTCTTTACCCCTCATTGAGTATCCTTTGATAATTGGATTTCCAATGAAAGTATAAGGGTCGGCGGTTGAGTCTCCGCATGTCTCCCTATCTTCATCCCTAGTCCAAAATTTTAGATTTGTTACAATACAATTTTTACGATGATGGCCTGATTCACTCCAAAATGGTATATCGACATCTCCGAATGGCATAATATCACATCGACCTTTGACCTTCCGATTTAGCAATTAGTCTTGAAGTCAGTGCCTAATATTTGCCCGTCGAGTTGAAAGGGTAGCCATATGACGTTGGGACATGGATGGAGAATGGAGAGAATTTATTGAGCCATTTGGTCCGGGTAAAATGCGGATTAAAAAACATGGAAGGATGTTGACGGACGCAATAATGATAACAGATGAGAAGCATTTGAAAGAACATAAAGACGATAGATCTCCTAATCAGGTAATCAATACTGCATCACTTCCGGGGATAATAGGTAATGCTTGGGCAATGGCTGATTGGCACTTTGGTTACGGATTTCCAATAGGAGGAGTGGTTGCAACAGATATTGAAGATGGAGATTTAGGTGGATCGATATCTCCCGGCGGAGTGGGATTTGACATCAATTGCGGAGTAAGGCTTTGCTCGTTAGATATTGGAATAAATGATATAGATATCAAAGATTTATCCAAGAAATTAGCAAAAATGATACCTTCGGGTGCAACGAGGAAAGGAGGGGTGTCATTAAATGATACGGAATTAGAATATATTCTCTCTGAAGGAGCATCGGCAGCCGTGGAACTTGGGTGGGGAGAATCAAGAGATTTATTAAATATTGAATCTAATGGATTACTTAATTGTGAAGAAAGAAAATTAAGTGAACGCGCCATGAAAAGAGGGATGACTGCATTAGGAACATTGGGTTCTGGAAATCATTTTCTTGAATTACAAATTGTAGATAAAATTGTAGATAAAGAAGCAGCTAAATCTTTCGGATTGAGAATTGGCCAGATTACTGCAATGATTCATACTGGCTCCAGAGGCCTGGGTCATCAAGTTTGTTCCGAACATGTGAATTCAATAGAGTCTAAATACGAAAAAAGAGGAGATATTTGGCATGCTCCTGAGTGGAATATGGAAATATCTGATAGACAATTAGCGGCTGCACCAATATTTAGCAAAGAAGGTAAAGATTACGTAGATTCAATGAATGCTGCTGGCAATTATGCATTTGCTAACCGTTCTGCACTTACTCAAAGGCTAAGGTTGGCCCTTAGAGAAATTTTAGGAAGAGATAGTAATTTGGAATTAATATATGACGTTAGTCACAATATTGCAAAAATTGAAAATCATAATATTAACGGAAAATCATGTAAATGTTGCGTCCACAGAAAAGGTGCTACTAGGGCTTTAGGCGGTGACCACAATGAATTGGCTCCACGATTTTCTGAGATTGGTCAACCTGTTTTAGTTCCGGGCGATATGGGTACTGCCTCATGGGTCCTTGCAGGTCCAAAAAAAGGATCAAATGATGCATTTTCTTCATCTTGCCATGGCGCAGGAAGAAAATTATCTAGGACAGCAGCCAGAAATAGCATTGATTCCGTAAAGTTGATGAAAAGTTTGGAAGAAAAGGGAATTTATGTAAATGTGAAGACTCCAAATGTTCTTTCAGAAGAAGCACCAGAAGCATATAAAAATGTAGATGAAGTAATAGAATTAACCCATAAGGCAGAACTAGCAAGACCTGTTGCAAGACTAAGGCCATTTGCAGTAATAAAGGGGTGATATGATTAGCAATAATGCACCAGAATATTGGGAAGAAGGGAAATCACATTTGAAGAATTTAGATCCAAAAATGGCTGAATTAATTAATTTATTTGAATACCCATCTCTAAAAACTAAGGATGATATTTTTATGACTTTGATTCGATCGGTGGTCGGGCAGCAAATATCAGTTAAGGCTGCAGACACTGTATGGAATAGATTACTGGAAAATGTAACACAAATTACACCATCAATAATATCATCAAAAGATAATCTAGAATTACATAGTTGTGGACTTTCACATAGAAAAGTTGAGTATATTAAGGAAATATCAAAAATCTGGATTAATGAATATCATTCAGTAGATTGGAATGGATTAACTAATGATTTAGTCATAGAAAAACTTACGAAAATTAGAGGAGTTGGTATTTGGACTGCTGAAATGATATTAATTTTTACATTATTACGGCCAGACATATTTCCAATGGGCGACATAGGGGCGATAAGGGCATTAGAAAAGATATACAACAGTGGAGAAAAAATGGATAAGTCCGAAATAATAGAGCTTACTGACAAATGGGCACCATGGAGAACTATTGCTACATGGTATCTTTGGAGAAGTATAGATCCGGAACCTGTACAATACTAGTTACATACAATATCCACGTCTAGGCGTGTCGACTAGTGAAGGAGCTGCACTATTTTGAATACCATCTGCTTCTTCCATGATTATAGTAAGAAGAGTATTGACTAGTGATTTTAGATCATCTAGCTCATCTCTCAAATCATCAACAGTCATAACTTCGTCTTCTTTTGTGTGCATCCCAATCCCATCTAGAAAGATTTCTCTCTCTAAAACGACCTTGTGCCTCTACAGTCTATAAATCATAGAGGTAAAAAACAAAGTCAGGTGGCTATAGTATAAGTTATTTAATAATGCGAAATAGGTCATTCATCATAGTATTCATCTTCATCATCATCATAATAATCTTCTCCACGTCCCCTCATTACGAATACAATAATCCCTATTACTGACAATATGACAATTCCGGATCCTAATAGCCAAATCGTAGAACCACCTTCGTTAACTTGATTGGATTCTGCCACAGTTATACCTTTTATTTCTTGATTTAAACCGTTCACATTATCAAAGTCTCCATCTATGACAATAACTAATAGTGGTTGGCCAGTTTGCCATGTTTCATATTTAAAAGTCGCAAGAACGCTGGAACTAGATGATGGCAGGTCTAATTCAATATCTCCGCTAGTTGCAGTAGTAACTGATGGTCGCCATGTGCCGTCACTCCTTTGTTCCCATAATCCTAAAGACAGTTTGCCATCTACTTTACCGCTATTTTCCCAATAAGTCACTATAGTTAAGACATCTCCTAATTGAGGATATTTTGTCGGAGTAGTGATTTCCCTAGTATATTCACCTGCAAATTCCATAACTCTAAGTGTTGCAACTCTTGGAGAAAGTTCACTTCCTAAACCTATAATATCATTGCCTGCTTTATCATTAGAATTAATCCATAGTGCTATTTGATCACCGATTTGGAATGAAATATCAATTAATGAAGTAAAATCAATTCTACCTTGGTATATGCTTATACCTTCTGATGAAGATATAAATGGCAATACTCCTGAGTCAGATGTTCCAATAATTTTTTGACCACCTCTTCTAAATTCCCAAGAAACTTCTAATGGCCCTTCCGTCATTCCTATTTCATCGATAATTGATATTGTAACTAATGAATCACTCATTACATCGGTACCAATTATATTAAATGATGAATCAGGGTATTCGTCTTGATTAAATAATGCCGAAGGAGAGTCACTATCAACAGTAATTGATATGTCAGAGTTAGAAACTGAAATTCCAGATCCTTGGACATTAAGTAATTCAGTAGTAACTCCCATAATGGGATTAAGCGGAGCCCTAGATGGCAATGTTAAAGATGCCAAAAAAGAACCATTGGAAGATATTTGCGATAAGGCTGTTCTTTCTTCAGTACCATATATTATTGATATCTGAGCCTGAGTGTCCTCACTTGTAGAAATTATTCTTTGCATAGAACCAGCATAATAAAGTTCTCCAAATACTGAGAATTCATCCCCTTGTTTAAGATATAAATCACTTTTTGAAGATAACGAAATTGGAGATGTTAGGTCAGAAACAATAGAAGGAATTGCTGTAACTTTATTATCTAATTTCCATGAAAGTGCACTCAATACAGGCGATTCGGCTACTGTTAACAAATTATCATCGATCGTTACTCTAGGTTTACAATCAGAAGTATTATCGTCCCATGGGAAATCCCAGGATAATTTAAAGCTTAATTTTAATTTAGTCACGGAGTCAGTAATTTTTTCTGTTTGGAAACCAACTGGAATAGTCATACTTTCGTCGGGAGTCCACAATATTCCGGACCAAGGTTCCAATGTAAATAATCCTAAATTAGTACCGTATCCACAGAGCATAATTGTTATATTATCCAAAGTTATTAATCCATTGACATCATCAATTTGTACAGAGAATGTATGTATCATACCTGGCAATAAATAGTAGTCAACATTATCTAGTGTTCGTCTATCTAAATCAAAGGCAGAATTTCGACCTTGCCCTAGGCCTATACTATCTCCTGCAAATTCTGTAGGGCCATCTACAGCTATTACGACACTTGCCCATGAATTTTCTTCGCCAGGGCCGCCTCCAGTACCTCCTTCTTGATAGGTTAAACCTGCCCAATCTGTGCCTTCTACGTACAAGTGTATTGGTTCATTATCTAATGTTGAAACATCAATACCGCTAAATTGTACTTGTTGTTCCCCAGTCAGCCCAGGAGTTAATGGCTGCAATTGTGATTGATATTCATTCACAGATGCAGTTCCATCGCCATTTATATCGTCAATTCCAGTTCTCCAATATTTTAGAGTTATCGAGTCTCCACGCGCTTGCTCTTCACTAACTGTAATATACGCCCTAAATGGAGAGGTGGGGTCGCTGACCATTCCATCAGCATATTGTAATCCAATTGGCGTATTTACGTGTAATTGGCCAGCAACGGGGGGAGAAGTGTCTACAATTATTTCTATTGGCGTAGGTTGACCTGTTACATCTTCTGCACCGTTTGCCCCGCCATTAGGGCCTATAGAAAGTATAATTGGAGAAACAGAAAGCATGGACGTTTCTGAAGGTGCTATCACTATCCCATAAAAGGATCCTTCATCCCCTGTTTCGAGAGAGAATATTTCTCCAGAGATGTTTAAACCAATAGAAAAATCAGTAGACAGAGGTTGGTGACTGGATGAATCTTGAAATCTGACATTTCCAGAAATATTTAAAATTCCACCTTCCAATATTGGAAAAGGATATAATAAATTGTCATAAATATTCGAAATAAGTCTACCCTCATTATCAAAAATATTAAAATTATCAACTTGGATATCGTTTTCTACGGCTTGTGAACCAGATTTGCCACTTTGAGCTTGTGCGGGCCAAATTGTTTCACCTTCGCCGTCGTTGGCCCTTGATGTCCAAATAATATCATCAACATCATCCCAATTCCAAGAAATCTCAAATATCCAATGTACTATTATTTCTTCATATCCATCAGGTGACATAATTTTTTCAATATAACTGGAATATGGATCAAATATGACTTTATTGGAACCAGAAGTTTGTGCGAATAAATTTGGAGAGCTACCTCCGCCCCATAATCCATCTGCGCCATTTTCAACCTTAAAGAAAATATTATTGCCATCTGATGCCATCCCCTCTAGCGTTATTTCAGATAGTTCTGAATTATCATAAAGGTGATGATGGGACGTAACTATCTCAATTGAGTCCCCATTAGGATAGAAAGTATTTGGAACTGAAAAGTCATTATTAGTTATTATAAAGTCATATAGGATATTTCCATCTATAGAAATTGATCCAATATCGGCTGAAAACGTAACAGGTACATCAACCTCTTCGAAATCTTGATTATTGGACATCATAGATTCATGATATGTTGAAATCATATTTCCTAATCCTGACACATTTTCAAATATTGAATATCCTATCCCTAACCCTGATATAGAGATAGTTTGGGCTACATTTGAATTTACTTCGACAGGTATTTCTTTCCAACCTCTCCCCGTTTCTAAGTCTGTGTAAGTCTGACTTGTAAGTGCAATTCCAGATATTTGAGAAGGATTGAGAATATTATAAAATATATCATTATTTGGCGATATAGTTTGGGAAGATCCAGCAATAGAAAGAATTACAGAACCATCGAAACCATCGGCATCCGAAGATATGGAGATTATTCCTGAATTAACATAAGCTACTGATGGAATTTTAAATAATAAAGTCTGAGAATTTGTTCCATCTAAGTTTATTATTTTACTAGTAATTACGCCCTCTTGGGTATCATCGGAGAAAGTAGATTGCCACCCATAATGGCCGTAAGAATCTCCTTGCATAAATGACCATTCAGGGGATCCATCATTCAATACATCAATCACAGGATTTAGAGCAGGTGCTGCAAATATTACAGATATTACCAATCTATCAATCCAAGCATTCGTGGGAAGACTTACTGATAATCCAAATCCAGGTTGAGGAGTTACAAATGACGCCCCTCCGCCTTTTGAGGCAGAACCAAGAGATGACCCGAATTTATTTAATACATTTATAGTGACTCCACTAGATAAGTTACCACCGATATTTAACGCCTTTATTGGACGTGAAGATGGTATAAAATCAGAAATTAGAGTTCCGGAAATAGTAGTTGCATTCAATATCCCATTGACTACCTCAACACCCGAACTAAATTCCCATCCATTTCCTCCTGAATCAGAATTAAGAAACCTTTTTCCCCCAATACTAATTTTCTTTATTGATGGTGTTGATTCCATATCAGAAGTAAAAAGGTTTACTTGCAATTTTAATTGTGTATGCAGACTAGAGTCAATAGCTGCTAATGAAATAGGGAATGAAATATTTGAGAAACCTGAAATTATTTGACCTGAAGAATAATCAATAATAGAACCAGTAACTGTAGTTTGATCAGGTATTATTGCATCTATATCAATTATTCCACTATTGAATTGATTAACATCAGAGATAGAAAAGGATGGGCTCAGCCAACTTCCCGGATTACCATAGTTTGATATTTTTACGCCAGCATTATCAATAAACCAACCGCCATATGTAAGGTATGAATCAGAACCCATTGAGAACTTAAATTGGACAGTATCACCTTGATAATTTAGTAAGCTAGCCTGCATACTCTTCATGCCTCCCGATGCTGATGATTGAGAAGCAAATGTATCATGGCCATACAGATTATTATAATTGTAACTGACTTGACTATCATACCAGTTTCCTGGATCAAAATGTTGCCAAGAAGCCCCATTTACCTTGATGAAAACAGCACCACCGTCCCAATTTGGTTCCATTGCGGCCCAATGATCAAATAATAGAAATGCATTCCCATTCAAAGGGATTTCATACTCAGGAGATATCAATCTTGCTTCTTGAATATTACCTAAATAATTTCCAGATATCCCTACGCCATAAACGTAAGGAAACGACGCTGCGTCACTAGGCCCAGAGTTAGTGCCGATTTTGTTTAAAGTCCACTTACATGTATCCGTAGAGCAACTTCCAGAAGACATAGAATTAGTCCTCGTCCAACCCGGGGCATCTGAAACTGAAGGCGCGCTAGCAGTAGAGTCTTCGAAGTTAAAGGACGATTGTTGTTGACCTCTGTCTAGATAATAGTGACTCCAGTCATCTGACCCAGTACCGATTGCAGAGTGAGACATGGAAGAAGAAGTTTCAAGATCATCTAAGAAAAGATTAGATCCACTATAATCAACAACTCTTATTTCATCAACCGTAAGCCCCTCCCTAGAATCTAGATTTCCTCCGTAATCAGTATAGGTGTTAGTATCTACAACTATCCTAAAATATACTACTTGTTGGTTATGAAATGAATTTGGTATATCTAGCGAAATAGTTCGTAAACGGCCACTCTGATCTCCATATTCCGTCCCTTCGGCATCGGAATATCCTGCCCCCGGGATTGCTCCACTACGGGCTGCACATCCCGAAGTAGTAGACGGATTCGTAGAAGATAAATCGAACCATGAGTTTTGATTTAGTGAGACTTCAACGCATGCATTATCATTCGCTGCACCTTCTAAGTCCCATTCCATATCAATTTCAATTTTAGAAGTAGAATTTGAACCTGATAAATCAATTATTCTTTCCAAAGAGCCATATGCATCATTAGAATAGTAACAAGAAGATGCTGTTTGCGTATAACAACCATGATGCCACGCCCCATAATTAACACCATCATTATTAAATCGGATATTATCAATAAACCATCCTGGGCGTTCGTTTTCAGCATCTGGGTGAGTCCATACATGGAATCTAAATTGTATATTATCCGATGTTTCATTAACTAATGGATATAAGTCAAACGTGCTGGTAAGCCATCCACTATAAGTCTCAGAAGCAAACACAGGAGTTCCTCCCGAGGGTGCTCCTTCTGGCACTGGGGCATCAGTGGATAAAGTACTAGGATATCCAAGTTCGGGAGATATATACTCCCAATCGCCCCATGTAGCACTATCTTTTACTCGATATTCTACCCAAGCGCCATCTCCTCCGCCTGAGGAAGTGCTGTCGAAATGAAACCAATGATCAAAGGACATATAATAATTATTAATGTCATCAAAATATGGCACATTTACTGCAGGAAGTAAGAAAGCGCTATCAGTTCCAGCTGGAAGTGGAGATCCCGGCGTAGTTCCAATTGAGACTACTCCACTAGATGCTGAAGAAGGTATAACGCCGTAACTCATATTTTGTTGATTGCCATAAATAGTTCCATTTAAATCACTAAAGGTAGTTGCTTCCCATGTTTTTATATTATTGCAAAGATAATCAGTATTTGTAATTTCATCAGTACCAAGATTTCTATTTTCATCATAATCGAGCCCGCTATAAACAATAAAACCTCCCTCATCGCAATTTGAATTACTATTGCCGATAGTATCTATGTCTAGTTCATATTCAAAATAAGCTCCAAGTATTGCTGTAATTGATGCCCCGGAACCAGAAGAATCACTAATATCAATAGATGGAGTAGTAGTATAATTATAACCTTCATTGGTAATTTCTACTGAATTTATTACTCCAGTTGATTCCATAATTGCATCTAAGTTCGCACCACTTCCAGAACCGGTGAATGAGAATAATATTGTATCATCCAGAGTATATCCTAATCCAGTATCATTAATTGTTATACTAAGTATTCCCCCATTGCTATCAACGGATGAAATTGAAGCATTCGCATCAGATCCACCACATTGACAACCTATGGACATTGTATCATTAGTAGAATATCCTGATCCTGCATTATTAATTGCTATTGAGTCTATTCCGGAACTAATTTGATAGGTGCCAATAAATCCTTCACCACCTCCTCCATTTGATGAAAGATTACCGCTGTAATAATCGTCACCTCCGGAATTAATTATCAACTCCTGTACGGCATCTTCTTTGGAAAATGTATCGCAGTAATATAAAATTTCAATTATTTCATCATTGTCCAAAGTAACATCAAAATTGTCATCATATCCATGAGATAAAACCTGACTATTTTGCCCCCCGCACTCGGAAACACTTGTTAATGGGCTAAGAGTATATACATGCCTCCATCCAGGAGAATATTTGTATTTAGAATTCATAATAACAGAAATATCACCAACATCAAAACTACTAATGTTAGATCTTGAACCGTCATCCATTAAAGTTAAATGCTGATTTTCATCCATAAAAGTACCATAAAGTGCACCATCAGAAAAATCTGATTCACTCCATAGAATTCCCGTATCTGTTGAAGTGGCCATGGTTGAATCAGCAACATGGAGCCAACCATCCATGATAGTAGAATTTCCTGGAAGTTCAAAACCATTCACGGTTAATGAACTGCCATTAGAATTAATATTATTTGATGAATTCCAATTTGAAACTCCTGCATTAGCAAAAGGTGCTAGCATCATTAACAAAACGAGAGTTAAGGCTAGCCTTCTACTGGTGTTATCCATAGTACTCTGCATATAAGGTAGATTATCAAGTTAATTACAAAAAAAGTCAGTAAATGTATTTGAATTATACGAAAAACAAATTAAAAAAAATATTATCAACATTAATTGAGTAAATATGGAGCCACTGGGGAGAATTGAACTCCCGACCTTCCCATTACCAATGGGATGCTATACCCCTAAGCCACAGTGGCGATAAGGCTTGCAACATAAGTGAGATTTTAATCACTACGGATTGTTCGATCTCATTTCAATACGACAAACTCAAAAATAGATGCCCGTACGAATGGATGCCTGCCGAGATCGCATAGCCTGGTATTGCGCATGACTGGAAATCA
>TARA_B110000881_G_scaffold6633_1_pt1 | contig 15814 bp, 10 predicted proteins | sample TARA_B110000881 | Tara Oceans TARA_B110000881 (sample SAMEA4398150) | marine metagenome | biome: Polar Biome; feature: [MES] marine water layer (ENVO:01000295) within the mesopelagic zone...; material: water (ENVO:00002006), including particulate matter (ENVO:01000060) such as......
CAACAGCCTCTACAAAGGATTTTTCGCAGGAGGCCAAGTGATCATCACAAAAACCAAGGAAGGATTCGGAGCCACTTTCCCCGTAAATGGTTCAGGTGTTCCTGTGCGCACGCAAAGCTCTCCTTTGAAGTAAAACCGGTTGATCTCCGGTTCATTTTCATCATGATGGCTTCAAACTCTCATGAAGAAGATTCTCCCGTTCCTCCTATCGTCACTCATCACTTTGGGCGGCTCGGTCTCCGCCCAACAACAAGAACAACCTCCCGGACCTCCACGTGGAGAAAGACCTCCTCGCCCGGGCGGACGTCCCGGACCAGACAATCAAGGCCAGGCCCAACGTGGCGAAGAAAAAGGCCCCGGTGCCCGTCGGGGCGGCGGCCGGCGGGGTGGCGGCGGTGGCCCACGACCCGAAAACCTCGGCGAATCCGAAGCTGAACTCGGTTCCGCTGGCATCGCCTGGTACCCCATTCTCGAAGACGGCCTCGCGGAAGCCAAGCTCTCCAACAAGCCCATCTTCTTCATGGCCGTGGCCTCCCAGTGCGGCGGTATCTCAGGCGTCTTTTGACCCGGCTACACCGCCACGCAGAACCGTGAGTTCAGCCAAAAAAACGTTATCGAAGCCACCCGTGATTTTGTATGCATCCGCATCGATTCCTACGAAAGCGAAGAAGCTCAAAAGATCGTGCGGGGATTCCTCAACGGTCGATTTGAAAACACCGCCTTTTGCCTCATCGGGCCCGATGGCAAAGAACGCCTTTCTCGTAGCGGCCGCGGACCCAACCACATCTTTGGTAATGACCTTGTAGATTCCCTCGGGGAAATCGCAAAAAAATATAAGGCCAAAGGCAAGGTTTCCGACGCGGCGGTGCCCGACTTCCCCACCTTCCGCCTCGGCCTTAACGTGTCCTCCGCTGACCAGCGGGTTCTCGTTCTCGTCACCGGCACGGAAGAAGAGCTCAAGTCAGCCCGCAAGACCCTCCCGGCCCTCAGCAATGAATCGGAAGTGATCGGAAGATTCCACTACGACTTCGAGACCGATTCCAAGACCTGGACCAAAGCCCTCACCGGCGACAAGTCCACCTCCCAAATTAAAATTATCATCCCCGACGAATACGGCCAGAAAGGTAAAATCGTGAAATCTCTTCCTCTCGACATCAAAACCGAAGACCTCAAAAAAGCTCTCCTTGAAGCCAACGAGACCTTTACCAAAACTATCGAGAAGAAGAACTATAACACCCACGTTCAAAAAGGTCGCCGCCAGGGCATCAAATGGACCATGCCCATGGAATTCGGCGAAGACCGCGACGGCGACGGCAAGATCGACCACCGCGGCGGCCCCCGACGCTAACACTCAATCTGTCGAACAAACATCCTACTTGAGTCCCCGGAATCACGGCAGAGCACTTTTGCTGGCTCTCTGCCGTTCCTGTTTATCGCCATCGTTCAATCATATCTGCTCCCCATATCAGACATAGCCCGCAGCACCTTCAATTTTTTCCAGAGAACGAACCCCTGCCGACAAACTACGAACATCTCATCGGATGTTTCTACTCCACTCATGAAAAAGTGGCCGAAGAGACAGGATTTAAATCTGCGTCCTCTCTCTCCCCATTTAATTGAACCCGGCTATGCAAGCACCTCGTTGATCACTTCTCCTTCGACATTCGTGAGCCGCCGCTCGATGCCATTGTGATAGAATGTCAACCTCTCGTGATCGAGGCCGAGCAGGTGCAGGATTGTGGCATTAAAATCATAGAGAGGATGGACGTCATGCACAGCCTTGCGCCCAAATTCGTCAGTGACCCCATGGCTGACTCCGGGTTTGACTCCGGCACCGGTCATCCAGCAGGTGAACCCATCGGGATTGTGATCACGCCCCTTCGCCCCTTTCTGGAACATCGGCATGCGCCCGAACTCAGTGCACCAAACGACGAGAGTTTCCTCTAACAATCCGCGCGCGCGCAGATCTTTGATGAGGGCGGCGGCGGGTTGATCGAGGATCTCGGCATGCACATCATACTGGCCTTTGAGATCACTGTGACCGTCCCAGTTCAACTTTCCTCCGCTGGCGTAGGCCCCGTTAAACAACTGCACGAAGCGAACCCCATTCTCAAGCAAGCGCCGGGCGAGGATGCAGTTTTTTGCAAAACCCGCCTTTGTCGGATTAGAAACATCGTCCGCACCATAATTCTTCATGATGTGAGCAGGTTCGGTGCTTAGGTCGCTGATTTCAGGAACGCTGAGCTGCATTCTCGCTGCAAGTTCGTAGCTGGCAATACGCGCAGCAAGCTGGCCATCGCCCGGATGTTGTTCGAGATGGCGAGCGTTCATCCGCTGTAGGAGTGAGCGTGCGGCACGATCATTTTTAGAAGAAACCCCCAGCGGCGAGACCAGATGGCGCATTGGTTTGGAGGCGCTAAATGGCGTGCCCTGAAACTCTGCCGGCAGAAATCCCGGCCCCCAATTGTTGACGCTGGCCTGCGGCACCCCACGGGGATCAGGGATCGAAACGAAAGCGGGTAAGTTTTGGTTTTCGCTACCAAGCGCGTAGCTCGCCCAGCCGCCCATGCTCGGAAAACCGTCCTGGAGGAATCCTGTCGAGAGAAAATTCTCAGCAGGACCATGTGTGTTTGACTTGCTGGTGAGCGAGTGGATGAAGGCAATATCATCCGTAAGTTCTGCAAGGTGCGGAATCATATCCGAAACCATCTTACCGGTCTGACCTCGCGGTTGGAACTCATACTGCGGCCGCGCCAGATTTCCCGCGGGTCCCTGAAAAGTCACCGCCGGTCCACCAGCCAAAGGTTTTCCATCCTGCTTGATCAACTCGGGTTTGTAGTCCCAGGTTTCCAGCTGGCTGACCGCTCCGGCGCAAAATATTACCAGCACATTCTTGGCCTTGGGAGCGAAGTGGGGAGCACGCGGCGCATAGGGTTGGGAAGGGTCAATCAAAGGCCGATCATCCGCCAATAGTCCTTCACGTCCCAGTAAACTTGCGAGCGCAATCGAACTCAAGGCAGTCGCGCTGTTGCCCAGGAAGGCACGTCTGTCGAGCAACCCTCGCCCACTCAGGGAAAGATGTTCCGCGTTGTGATGAATCATGGGATAAAAAGAAATTCGCTGCTGTTAAAAATCGCCCGGCAAAGCGTCGACAAGCCGTGTTGACGCACGACCGATCTCGTGTCGACCAGTTCGTCCGGGTCCGGAGACCGCCCGTAGGCAAGTTCATACGCATAAGTAATTTGTGCGTCCACTTCTTGGCCGACCTTGTCTCGCACCCGCTGCGCGAAGGCCTTTGACTCGTCGATCGTGAACTGGCTATTGAAAAGATTGAGGGCTTGAATCGGTGTCGTACTCTGCCGACGGCGCGACACGCTCTGGCCTGCATCCGGGCAATCGAAGGCCCCAAAAATCGAATCCGGTTCCATGCGAATCTTATGAGCATAGATCATGCGCCTCAAGCCGTCCCCTTTGAACTTCGTAATCGGGGGAAAGCCGCTGAGCCCGCCACGCGACGTGAAGAGGTCGAACCCCGGGCCTCCGATTTTAAGATCGAGCCGACCGCTGACAGACAGCATTGCATCGCGGATGCTTTCCGCTTCCAAGCGTCGGGAGGGAAATCGCCACAAAAGGCGCACAACAGCATCCTTAGCCTGCGCGACAGCATTGATCTGTTCCGACTGACGATAGGTCTCCGATAGCACAATTAATCGGTGCAGGTGTTTCACCGACCAACCGGATCGAATGAATTCAGCGGCAAGCCAGTCGAGAAGTTTCGGGTGAGATGGTGCCGCGCCGACCCGACCAAAATCGTTCGCGGTCTCGACCAGCCCAATGCCAAAATGCCCCTGCCAGATCCGGTTGACCGCCACGCGCGCAGTGAGCGGATTTTCGGAAGTAGCGATCCAATTGGCCAGTGCCAGGCGGCGCTCTGCATCGGGCGCATCTTTCGTCAAAGTGATGTCTCCAAACGCACTCAAAACAGCTGGTGCGACCTCCTCCTTTGGCTGTTCGGCATCGCCACGGTTCAGCAAAAACATTGGCTCCGGTTTGCCGAAGATTCCGCCAAACACCGTCTGCGCCCGGGACAGTTCAGCGAGCCGGGATTCGATCCCCTTCTTCTCCTCCAAAAGGGAGTTGGTTTCGCCCTGCTGTTCAGGATCAAGCGCAGTGAAGTCTGCCTTCACTTTCCCGTCTCCAAGTCGCCGGTCAGTCGAATCCGCCACCACCTGCCAATCACTCGAATCATTGGCCACTTCAATCACATACTCAACAGCAAGCCGGTCCGAATATTTACCGTTGCGGTCACGCGCCCAAGCAATTCGCTCGATGGTCTGTTCGCTCGGAAATTCAAGCATCACCCAGCCGCTCGTCTCACTGCACATCCAACTCCGTTCGTTGCCAAATTCACCATCGTTGATGAACTCCAGTTGGTGCCGGTTGGCCTCGACCTTGCTCCCAGAGGCGCTCCGCACAACGGCGGAAGATGAGAGTGCAATATTGTTCCCTTCTAAATCAAACACCTCCAACTCATCGAGGCATGGCTCATATTGATTGGTCTTCTTGATCGTGAAACGTACCTTGCGTGCTTTCACTGAAGTGAATCGTTCAACGTTAAGCAATGCACTGACCGGCGGTCGGATCACACCGGATTTCGCAAGAGGGCCTAGCCCCGCAACAGCGCGGTCGATCTCACGCACCCGGGATTTCAATTCCTCCGCCTCCTTGCGCAAGGTCTGTGACTCGGGCGATTGGATAGTGCGATCACCGTAGGACACGCCAGCGAAGAAGGCCTGCATCGAATAATAGTCTTTTGCCAAGATCGCATCAAATTTGTGATTGTGACAGCGGGCACAACCAACGCTGAGCCCGAGAAATGCCTCGCTGGTATTGATGACGATCTCTCCCAGTTCATCTTGCCTCGCAAGGCGCTTCGATGCGGCGTCCGCGCCGATCTGCCCCGGGAGAAGCCGAGCCGCAGTCACCAAAAATCCAGTCGCAGGATCTTTACCAAACTGGTCACCCGCCAGTTGCTCGCGGATGAATTGATCGAAAGGGGTATCGTTGTTAAACGCCTCGATCACGTAATCACGATATGGCCACGCATTCGATCGCGGCGTGTTCACTTCGAAACCATGTGTGTCCGCGTAGCGCACCACATCCAGCCAATGCTGCGCCCAACGCTCGCCATAACGTGGCGAGGAGAGCAGTTGATCGACGACGCGCTCATGCGCAGTAGGATCAGTATCGATAAGAAATGCGGCAACCTGTTCCGGTGTTGGCGGCAACCCGATTAGATCAAAGAAGACACGCCTTAGCCACGTGAGACGATCTGCCGACGGCGACATCAGAAGACCATTGGCAACCAGCTTCTCCTTCACGAAGAAGTCGATATTCCGCTCGCTATCGAACAGGGCGAGCGGCTTGAACGACCAGTGGTCGGTGCGGTCAATCGACTTCACAAGGTCAACCTCTTTGGGCCAGTCTGCACCTTGATTGACCCACGCCGTCAGGGTCGCAATCTCATCTTTCGTTAACCCGCTGCCCTTGGGCGGCATACGTATTTCCTCATCGTCGCCGCGCACAAAGCGAATCAGATTGCTCTCATTGGCTTTTCCCGGAATAATTGTTGGTTGATGGAATTCGCCACCGCCAAAGGCACCGGAATGCATATCGAGTCGCAGACCGGACTTTTGCTTCTCCGCCCCATGGCAACGATAGCACTTCGCCTCGAATATCGGGCGGATGTCGCGCACGAAGTTGATCGAATCAGCGCTGAGTTTTTCTCCCGCGGCTAAAAGGACGGAGGTTATTATGACTTGGAATTTCAATTGAACTTAGGGGTAAGGATTACCAGCCTCGAACAGTGCCTGCACTTCATCATTATTCATCGCACGCCCGAGAACAATCAATTCATCGACTCTTCCACTGAGTTTGCGTTCATCCTGATTCCAGTTCCCGATCTAGATCGCTCCGAGTCGCGCCTCCTTATCGAAACGGCCATTGTGATAAAATCTGACTGTTCCTTTTGTCGAATCGTAAACGGTCGCCAAGTGCACCCCGCGACCCTGATCAGCCGATACCGGAGTGCGCAGTGGGGCTGCGCAAGAATCTGTCATGGCGTTTGTTTTCGGCGGGAGTCCTTAGTCTTCGCCTATAGCCTCCATAGGAAAGCACGCTTTAACGAAATTATCCTAAACTTGGATATTTTTTCCTAATCACGAGTAAACCGAGCCATGCAGTTGGTTGTAGTCAATGAACTGCATTCGCGAGGCAGGATCAACCACCACGGCCGCTAGTCAAAATACGATCCAGGCAAAACTTCCGTAAAGAAGATTCCCCAAGCCATCTTGATCAAGCACACTCCTCATTGTGCCACAAGAAGATCCAATTGAACTCTTCCGCTCCCAGGATCCGGGTGCTCTCAAGCACGTCGCCACAGTTTTAGATGATGCCGAAATCGCCCATCAACTGATTACTGACGAAGGCGGCTTTGACATCACCTCTATCGGGGCGGGTGGAGAATCTGAAAAGTTCATCTATATTCAGGTTTCAGACTATGAGACTGCTCGAGCAGCTTTGGAGGCTGACAGCCTAAAGACCGATCTTCCTGAAGGTCATCATCTTCTCCACGCATCCGACGAAGAACTCATCGACGTCGTCACCCATGCATCTGAGTGGAGCGCCTTCGATACTGCGCATGCCAGACGACTTCTCGAAGAACATGGTATTGATGCCTCAAAATTGGAAGCAGATAGGTCGGAGCGTGTTGAGCGTCTCAAACAAGGCAAGCCGGCTTCAAAAAAGCTCATCTTCTTCGGGTGGTTTTTCTCCATTCTCGGAGGATTTATCGGGATCGCTGTGGCGTGGTCATTGCAACACATGAAGATCAAAACACCTGACGGAGAGTTTCATAAATACGACAGGACATCACGCGATCTAGGCGCAAAAATGTTCAAGGTCGGAATGTTTGTTGCGGCGGTGGTTCTTTTCGTTCGATTTGGCATCTAAGGAATTTTCCCGGTCCTTTCTTCCTTGAAGAAAAAATAAAGGCCTTCCTCCCCAGCCATCGCAGTGAAGCTCGACATCGATAAAATTGCTTTCGAAGCCGCAGCTAAGAAGTTTGGTTGGGGAAAACCGTACCAAAGTTCAGAACGCCATCATCCGCCGAACAGAGAACAGGTAAATCGTCAGGCTCTTACAAATCGAGCTCGACCCCGAAACCAAAAAAACCCGCCAAGACTCCATGCAAATCCAGTGGACTGCTATCAACGACGACAAAAAAGTCATTTATCTCGGCTAAAAACAGACGACAAAGGCAACTCTGCAAGATCCGTTCCGAAATTATGAGACCCCACGATTGATCGCCGAATCGATCCACTAAACTAGCCCGACGGCTCTTCTCACACGGTCCAGAACCTTGCTCGCTTCTTCGCGCGCCTTTTCCGCTCCCGCTTTCAAAACAGCATCGACCTCATCCGGATTCGCCACGAGTTCTTCGCGACGCACCCGCATGGGCGCAAAGTAATCCCAATAGGCCTCCGCAAGGCGCTTTTTAAAGTCCCCGTATCCACAACCTCCGTTCTCGTAGTCGGAGACCATTTGCTGATAGTCCCCCTCACTCGCAAAAAGTTGATAAAGCGCGAGAATGACCGAATTTTCAGTCGGTTTGGAATCTTCGACGGCGGCCGAGTCCGTTTTGATCCGCATGATGAGCTTTTTATTCGGTTTCTCGTCACCAAAGATCGGCAGCGTGTTGTTGTAACTTTTACTCATTTTCTCACCATCGAGCCCGGGAACCTTGGCGACGTCATCACGAATCCGCGCCTTCGGCATGACAAGGGTTCCCTCGCCATACTGATCATTGATCTTCCCGACAAGATCACGCGTCACCTCGAGGTGCTGCTTTTGATCCTCTCCGACCGGCACCACATTAGAATCGTAGAGCAGGATATCCGCCGCCATGAGCGCTGGATAAGCAAAGAGGGCGTGATTGGCTGAAATCCCTTTCGCAATCTTGTCCTTGTATGAATGACATCGCTCCAGCAGACCCATTGGGCATACGGTCGAAAGCACCCACGCGAGCTCATTCACCTCGGGAACGGAACTTTGCTTGAAAAAGACGCCTCTCGAGGGATCGAATCCGCACGCCAAGAAGTCGATCGCGACATTCCGAACGTTCTCACGAAGCTCCGCCGGGACATGAGTCGTCGTCATCGCATGATAATCAGCAATGAAGTAATACCCGTCGCCCTCACCCTGTGCATCGATGGCAGGTTTGATTGCGCCGAAGTAATTCCCCACGTGAAGTTTCCCGCTCGGCTGGAGGCCTGTTAAAATTCTCATGCGCGGGAGTTACGTTTTTTTAACCCAAAGCGAAAGGCCAAATCCTGCCCGTCATCCCCGGCCCGGCTTTCCCGCTTGAAAGATCACCCGCGCGCAGCCAACTTCCCATCGTGTTTAAGCCACGTTGGAAAAAAGAGGCCCTGCTCCTGCTCAAAGGGGCCAAAAAGTTCGTCCACTACAAGCGGGACCTTCTCGCTCCAGACCGCATCGATGAGATCCAGTCCCGCCGCGTCGATCTCAAGGAAGCCGTAAAGGCCAAGGATCTTGATGCCGTAAAGGAAACCTCGAAACAGCTCCGCAATACCTGCGAAAAATCCCTCGCCCACTACCGGCAGCCCAATTGGCTTCAGGAGAACATCGAGGTCTTCTGGGTCGCCATCGTCGTAGCCCTTGGCATTCGCGCTTACTTCCTCCAGCCCTTTCGCATTCCCACCGGTTCCATGCAGCCCTCGCTGAATGGCATCGTCGCCACCAGTAAGCTCAACGACGAGGATTGGGAAAAACCCTGGTTCGGCCAGCGCATCGTTGACTTTGCCATCTCAGGCCGCAGCTATGAAAACCTGGTCGCGAAAAGAGACCTCAACATCCGTGATATGAAGGACGCCAGCTTCTTCCTCTTTTCACGTACTAAGATTTTCTTCGATGACGGTAGCACCGTGGTCATTGGAAGCCCCTTGAACGAGGCCAGAAGCATCGGGACCATTAGCGCCGCTCTGAAGCGGGCAAGATCCGGCAAGACCCCCCACTTCAAAGAAGGTGACCCCATCTTCAAGGGTTACCTCACATCGGGAGACCTCGTGCTTGTCGACAAGGTCTCCTACCACTTCCGTCAACCCAATCGGGGAGAAGCTTTTGTCTTCGACACCCGCGACATCAAAACGGGCGGGCCCACCTCCATGAGCAGTCAGGACGGAGGAACCCACTACATCAAGCGCCTTTCCGGGGTGCCGGGCGACGAACTCCAGATCAAGTTCCCCGACCTCTACGTCAATGGCTCCATCGCCAAAGAGGACACCCTTCAAAGGGTCATGAATCAAGGAAACGACAAAAAAGGAAAACCCTATACCGGATATTATAATCCGGCCGGCGGCCGGGGTCAGAAGAGCGGCTTCACCGACCCGAATCATACCGTCACCCTTGATGACAACCCTTCGAAAGGAAATAACTACCGGGAATTCTTCGCCCTTGGAGACAATTCCCCCTCCAGTCTCGATTCCCGCTACTGGGGCTCGGTGAAGCAATACAACCTCGTCGGTCCGGCCTTTGTCGCCCTCTGGCCCTTCACCAGCGGTCACTGGGGATTCATCGAATAGCACCCGATGCCTTGCGATCCCACCGCTGCTGAGATCACGCGCAAGGCGAAGTCGAATCTCGCCTTCGCTTTGCGATGTGTGCCCGCTGACCGGCGGCAGCACCTCGTCAGCTTCTATGCCTTCTGTCGCGTCATCGACGATCTCGCCGATGACCTTGATCTCCCGATCACCGAAAAAAAGGAAGGCCTGGCCGGATGGAAAACCATCTTCGCCACCAACCTCCCCGACTCCTCGCTCGGCTTGGTTGACCTCCAAAGCGACATTCTCAAAGTCCGGGACCTCTACGACATTCCCTCGGAGTATTTCACCAATGTCATCGAGGGCTGCCAGATGGACCTTCAGCCCCAGCGTTTTGGAAACTGGGACGACCTGAAGGAATACACCTCCCGCGTCGCTTCCTCCGTTGGTCTGATCTGCCTCCCCCTCTTCGCCGCCGATCCCAAACGCTCACACGACTACGCCATCGCGCTCGGTCACGCCCTCCAGCTCACCAACATCCTCCGCGACATCGGCGAGGATCTTTCAAACGGAGCCCGCATCTATGTCCCGCTCAACGACCTCGGTCGCTTTCAATACACCGAGCAGGACCTCATTGACCGAGTTCACGATGACCGCTTCATCGCCTTCATGACCTACCAAGCGGATCGTTGTGAAGAGCTCTATCAAAAAGCCACCGACCTTCTCCCCCCCGAAGATCACAAGGCGCTTCTTGCGCCCAGGGTGATGCACCGCATCTACCACACGCTTCTCAAGAAAATGCGCAAAGACAACTTCCGTGTCCTCGACCGCCGCTATCGACTGGGGAAGTTGCAGAAGCTGGCACTGCTTACGAAAGAGAGATTTGCAAGGTACGGAGTTTAGACTTTCGTCTAAGCCCACCTCGCAAATCAATAAAGAATGCAAGAAACGAAAAAAGAGACCTTTCACGGGGATACGCCATAAGAGAAGGGACGTCCCAATTTGGGCATCAGCTTGAAAGACCACCTTCGATTGAAGGGACCGCGTGTCTAGGCTCACACGGACAATGAAGCCAGTCGTGAATCCGTTCAGATCGTCTTCCTCTTTTGTCTCAAATGCCAAAGAGTCCGCGCCTAAAATAGCATATGATCCGGATTACAAGCTGGTTGTAGGGTGTCAATCTCATCAAGAGTCTTGTCCCTCCGAATCACTTTGATCCTCGGCAAACGGAAGGCCAATCCAGAGTCATGGCCTTTTGACGGGCGTATTTTGTCGAAAGCGATTTAAAAAACGGTGGTGGGTTCGACTTTGACGACCCGACTTGAGATTCGCGCGATGGGCGTTTTTGAAACTGCTGCTTCATAAAGCCCCTCTTTCGCACCGGCCCGCAGTTCCCCAGTGAGGAGGCGGACGATGGTGTCTCCCTCAGCGGGATGGCAAAGACGAAACCAATTCGGCAAGGGGCCGGGTCTTGGCGAGAAAGCCACGAGCGACAGAAAGCTCGTCGAAATACACCGCGACCTGTTGGAAAGAATAGGAAGACAGCTCAAGGGAAGTTCGCTGAAATCCCGGAGATCACAACCGAGCCTTGAAAGTTCCGTGGCTTTTGTTTTTTCGAGACTCCCTGTTGCCAAGAGTTCGAGTTGATTGCCACGGTAGATCGACCAGGCCTCATAATCCTTGGCCCGCAGATCGGCAGTGAATTCACGCGGGCTGCCGTGCAGGGTGTCTACGAGAGACGGAGAAACTTTTTCAACGGCTTCAAGTAAACCGGGATAATTGGCATGATCGGAGAGACTTGGTCAACCTGGTAGCGATATTGCGCCCCCCGGGTGAGGGTCCAGCCACAGTTCCAAATCGAAAAAATGGAAGGTCTTCGGCTGGAAAGTCAGACTCACCACTCAGATTAATACGGCCTCTCTGATTTGCGAACGACAACTTACTTGGTATTCTGGGCTCATGACGATCCGCAACGCCACCGAAGCTGACCTTCCCGCCATCGTCGCAATTTACAATGAGTCCATCCCGGGAGGTAAGGCCACCGCCGACCTCGAGCCGGTCACAGTCGAGTCGCGCGAAATCTGGTTCCGCGATTTTGATTCCCGGCGGCGCCCCTGTTGGGTCGCTGAGGATGACGGCAGAATCGTAGGTTACACCTACTTAAGATCATTTTATGCCGGTCGGCCTGCTTATGATAAAACCGCCGAAATCAGCACCTACATTTCTACGAGCCACCAAGGACAAGGCCTTGGCACGCTGCTCAAGAAAAAAATGATCGCGGAATGCCCCCGGCTTGGAGTGGACCATCTCCTCAGCTTCTACTTCGACCACAATGAAGCCTCACGCCGCGTGAACGAAAAACTGGGATTCAAGGACGCCGCCCACCTTCCCGAAATCGCAGAGGTTTTTGGCAAAAAACGAGGTCTGGTCATTGCGATTCTGCACGTGGAATCCCGCTCATGATCCCTTCGAAAATTGGTAGGAGGTAGTGCAGCGACCCCGCCCGGGTCAGATGATCATCATCCCGATAATAGGATCGCGCGGAGAAGATCTTTAGCTTTCCACGCTCGTGAAAAAACCGACTCGTGGGATCAACCACCTTGACTCCTTTCTCTGCTAAGGCGGCAAGCTTTTTCATCGTTCGTCTTTGTCGATCCGCATGATCTTTCAGAGTCGTGGTGAACTGGGGCAAATCGAAGAATTTTGGAAACCGTTCCCGAGAATAGAAGCGGGCGGCCGTTCTTCCAATCGTGTTTTCGGGGACTTGCTGGACGATCACTAGGTCAATCCCATTTTGCCCCAATCTGGCTCCCATCGCCGAGAGTTGCCGGGTCAGTGCTCCCGATGCTTCTTCGAATGTCGGGTCCGGATTCATTGAATCAACCACCATTGTCGTGAATCGATGACTCACCAGCTCTCCTTCCATTTCGATTTCATTGTAGCCCTCACAACGGGCCACCCAACGCCCCACCAAAATAACCATCTTTGGTCGGCTTTCGATAATTTCGTCCAACACGCGCTCATTCATCGCCACCATCTCTGAGGCGCTTTCTTCATCAAGATCAGCGAACCAAAGTCCAGTCACCGGCGGAGTGCCATTGTTCACATAAGCCCGTCCGCGCAACCCAAACTCGCGCGCCTTTGCGTCCACTGCGGGGGCCGCCGAAGCACCATGGCTATCACCCCACAAAACAAAATCGAGGGCCCCTTCATCGCTCTTTCCAATCGAAACCGACTCACTCTTGGGACTCGTGTATTCCCCCCCGTTCCATTCGACATCCGCCATGATGACGCGGAGGTCTTCCGGAAGGCGGGACGGAAAGCCTCCACTGAGCCTGATCCCAAGGACAACCGAGAAAAGCCCCACCGCCGACACTGCCCCAAATCTCAGCGCACGGGCATTGGTTCCCAAAAGAGCCCCTGCCCGAAATGGCGTCTCGACCCACCGCCACGAGAGATACCCCATCACGCAGGAAACGACCAAAAGGGATAGCTTCCAAATCATCGTCAGCTCAAATCCCACCTCACGCGTAAACACCACCAACGGCCAGTGCCAGAGATAAAGGGAGTAGGAAATCAGCCCGATCCCCACCATCGGTTTCCAGCTCAAAAGTCGGCCCACCTGTGTTGCCCCTCCGGCGTGAATCAACAAGACCGCACCCAGAACCGGTGGCACGGCAGCCAGTCCCGGAAATGCCGTCTCCCGATCAAAGACAAACATCGACACAATCACGAGAAGCAACCCGGTCAGAGCGACCACTTCCCTCCCGCCTGCTGCCATTTTAGTTCGGGGCACCACCGCAAGCAGCGCCCCGGCCAGCAATTCCCAGCCGCGCGCAGGCAGCAGGAAAAATGCTTCCTTGGGATCCCGAGAGACTTCCAGCCAACTCCAGGTCAAGGACGCCACCGCCGCCGCCAACATCAGCCAGGGCAACTTTAGCCGAAATCGTTTCCAAAAGAACACCATCAGCAGTGGAAAAATGAAATAAAACTGCTCTTCCACCGAAAGCGACCACGTGTGCAACAGCGGTTCAAAATCAGACTTTTCCGCAAAGTATCCCTGGTCCCGCGTAAAGTAGCAGTTCGAGGCCATCAGGACATGCGCCATCGCGCTCCGGGCCAATTCCGAATAGCGGCCAGGGGTTTGTAAATATCCTCCGATAAGCAAAGTCCCAATCACCATGACAATCGCAGCCGGCGCAATCCGCCGAATCCGGCGCGCCCAAAAATCTACCAGCGAGAAGCGGTCCTCATTCAACTGCCTCAGCAAGATCCCCGTGATGAGATAACCCGAGATCACAAAAAAGACGTCCACACCCACAAATCCACCCGGAAAGCCCAAGCCCAAATGAAACAATACCACGCCAATCACCGCCACCGCCCGCAGGCCGTCGATCTCAGGTCGGTAGCGTCTCGCCGTCATCTCTGTTCATCCCTGCCCATTCTCAGGCCATGACTCAATCTCAAAAACACGAATTGGAATTCTCAACTTTGGGAATGGAGGTTTTGGTTTCCCTAAAATATCGGAAATAATGAGGGGAAAATCCTCATTCTCTTTTCTGCCGTCTTCGCTCTCGTTTCTTGCGCCAGCCAGTCCGCCTCTTGCTACGGCAAGTGCCAAAAGGGTGGCTGTTGCGCTACCTCCAATGCGAAGCCGGGTGCAAATGTGCCAAGTGCTCCGCCAAGACGGCCTCATCCGGTCCTCAGAAAGATTTCACAGCCCACCCTCCGCACGAGGTCGGGTTTTTTCGTCCCTATTCCTCTGGAAATGCGATCAATCTTTACAAAACCGCCCCCCCTTGGCAGATACACGAAGTTTTAGCCCCACCGCTTTAAAATATGCCGAAGGACACCAGCATCAAAAAAATTCTCGTCGTAGGAGCAGGCCCCATTGTCATCGGACAAGGTTGCGAATTCGACTACTCCGGGACCCAGGCTTGTAAGGCCCTTCGCGAAGAGGGTTACGAGGTCATTTTGGTCAACTCCAACCCGGCCACCATCATGACCGATCCGCAGTTTGCCGAGCGGACCTACATCGAGCCCATCACGCCCGAGGTCATCGAAAAAATCATCGTCAAGGAGAAGCCTGATGCCCTTCTCCCTACCCTCGGTGGCCAGACTGCGCTTAACGTCTCCATGGATCTCTTCCACGCCGGCACTCTGGATAAGCACGGCGTTAAAATGATCGGCGCCAATGCCGACGCCATCGACAAAGGCGAAAATCGCCTTCGTTTCAAAGAGGCCATGATCAAGATCGGCCTCGATCTCCCCATCTCCGGCGTGGCCCACACCATGGAAGAGGCTAAGCAGATCGCCAAGGACATCGGCATGATGCCTCTTGTCATCCGCCCCGCCTTCACCCTCGGCGGCACCGGTGGCGGCATCGCATACAACAAGGAGGAATTCGAAACCATCGTCACCCGTGGCCTCGATCTTTCCCCCACCACCGAAATCCTCGTTGAGGAATGTCTCCTCGGTTGGAAGGAATACGAAATGGAGGTCATGCGTGACCATGCCGACAACTGCGTCGTCATTTGCTCCATCGAAAACCTCGACCCAATGGGCGTCCACACCGGAGACTCCATCACCGTCGCTCCCGCCCAAACGCTCTCTGATCGCGAATATCAAATCATGCGCGATGCCTCCTTCGCCGTCATCCGCGAGATCGGTGTCGAGACCGGTGGCTCCAACATCCAATTCTCCGTCGATCCTAAGACCGGCCGTTGCATCATCATTGAGATGAACCCCCGCGTCAGCCGTTCCTCCGCCCTCGCTTCCAAAGCGACCGGCTACCCCATCGCCAAAATCGCCGCCAAGCTTGCCGTCGGATACACCCTCGACGAACTCCCCAACGACATCACCAAGGAAACTCCCGCTTCCTTCGAGCCCACCATCGACTACATCGTCACCAAGATTCCCCGCTTCACCTTCGAGAAATTCCCGACCGCCGATCCCGTTCTCACCACATCCATGAAGGCAGTTGGTGAAGTCATGGCCATCGGACGCACTTTCAAAGAATCCCTCCAAAAAGCCCTCCGCTCCCTCGAAACCGGCCGCTTCGGATTCGGCTTCGATGGAAAAGACCCCGAAGCCACTCGCGAGGACATCGAGCGCAAACTCCACGTCCCCAACGCTGAGCGGATCTTCTGGCTCAAGGTCGCCTTCGAACAAGGCTGGACCATCGAAGAGATCTTCGA